>Ga0182237_100018_pt1 | contig 100306 bp, 105 predicted proteins | sample hydfratesGB_TF_B_FD_132457 | JGI IMG/M metagenome (GOLD analysis project Ga0182237, IMG submission 132457) | Subsurface microbial communities from deep shales in Ohio, USA - hydraulic fracturing test GB_TF_B | ecosystem: Environmental > Aquatic > Deep subsurface > Shale gas/oil reservoir >... | reverse complement strand
TACTTTCTTTGATTTGATTAAGGTCAACTACGCATCCTTTACGAAAGTGACTTGAAAGCAGTCAACCACAGAACCCAGGGACTTTAGGCGTGGGAGGTATATCAAGTTTCATTTCCAGTCCGGTGCCTCGCCACTTCTAAGCAGCAGGAAATCGATCTCTGAGTGAGTCATTCCTTTTCTTTTGGCTTTCCTTTTTATGGATTTGACATATTTCTCTTCATTCTCAGGAAATAACAGATCCATCCCCTCTGTGGCTTTAATGGCTAAAATCACACTGGGGACTTCCTTTTATGAAAAATGAATCAGTGAAAGTTAGAGGAATCTGCAGAGCCCTTATCGCAGTATCTTTTCTGCCCATCCTTCTTAAAATAATAGTTACCCCGGAAGATTGTAGAAGGCAAAGTCGCCATTCTACAACCCCAAAATTCTGTTTTTGTGGCAGTTCTAATCAATTTCTCAAAAATCTTACTGAACAATGTATGTAACCCGGACTGACATTGAAACCCTGGACTCACCCGGCTCAATTGGTGTTGGCGCCGGTACGGCAGGACCCATTGCCAAACTTTCCTCATAATATGTTCTTGGCTGAGTACCATCGGATATCGATGATGACTTTACACCTACAATCTCCACACCCAGGTTTTCAGCCAGTACTTCGGCCTTTGATGACGCGTCGGCCACAGCTTCGGTGATCAGGTCCTCATGCAATTCTTTCTGTTTTTCATCAGAAACACTAAAAGAAATTCCTCCGATCTGATTTGCTCCTGCAGATGCAGACCTGTCAATCATCTCCCCGAGAATATCGAGATTTGTAGTGGTAATCTGCACACTATTGGAAGCCGAATACCCTTCAATTGTTCGTGTCCCTTCTTCATAATTGTATTCAGGTCTCACAGAAACACGTGATGTCCGGATATCTTCCTTCTCCAGGCCAAGGTCCTTAAGTTCCTCGATAACCGCATTCATAATAGCTGCATTCTCCTGACTCGCTTCTTCTGCAGTAGGGGCCATGACCTCTGCACCAATGTTCAGGGTTGCAGTGTCGGGCACAACCATCATTTCCGCATTTCCATTCATCTGCAGAGTATTTTCTGAATCACTGTCAGATCCACCCACCGATTCTGCATACAACGTAGCTGCCATTAGCACCAGAACTACTGAAAGTGCAATGATTACGTAATATGACTTATCTTTATTATTTTCCTGAGCCATTTTATCTTCTCCTTTATTCATATACTAGATGTACCGCTAGGTATTAAAAAATTGTCTAAGGTTCGAATTCGTTCGAAGTTACCTCAAAAAAGACTGGCAGAGAAAACCCCTTCTCTGTTCAGGTATTTCAAATTCAATTCTTATGTTAAAGGATAGTCTGCAACGTCTGCTGACACACTCCCCCCAAACGTTAGTTGTGCAAATCTGTCAGGTTGTTAACATTCTAAATTTACAAAATAACTATAAATTTACCTTTTTATCTTCCAATGACAGGAGATATTCCAATGATGGATAACAAGGATGAACTGATTTATCTTCTACATGATACCCGCTTAAACACTGTTTTATCCTGGGCTATCGTACTGGTACTTATATTCCTGGCAACCGTGAATTTTTTTGAAGGACGTTATACATGGACAATTCTGATCATCTTTATAGTAATTATCGTTATTTTGCCAGGATTATTTTTCTGTAAACCATCTGTAATGCCATACTGGTTACTATTGCTCCTGGTACTGATCCCTATTGTTGGAAATACAACAGCCTATTATTTTTTCCTTACACGGATTCCTGTGTATATTTCGGTCGCTACGCTCTCCCTTTTAATTGTGGCTGAAATAAACTGGTTTACTTCAGTGCGAATGAATCCTAAGTTTGCAATTTACCTTGTGATAATTACGACACTTGCTGTAACCGGTATGTGGCATTTCATGAGATGGGCGCTGGACGTAATGATTGGAACTACATTTCTCCTTGATGGCCGCTCGGTGGATGTGATCAATACTGCAGTAATGTATGAATTCATTTATGCACTGATTGCTGGTATTGTTGCAGGCGTTTTGTTTGGATGGTATTTCAAAACCATGATAGGAAAAGGCACTTCCAGCATCATATTTCCAGATGGGGGTATGGATGTATCCCAGAAATACATCCATTCAGAACCGCCGAAGGTTATTAGAAAGCGGTTGGGTTTATCTGTCCAGAAACAAAAGAATATAACAAGATTTTTACAGGCATGTCTTGTAATACTATTAATACTTGGTGTTCTCTCAAGGGATCTGCATATATTGCTACGTGCATTTTTAGCACTGATAATTACTTTTGTGCCTGCATTTATGAGACAGAGATATAATCTTCATCTTGATCCGTCATTAGCTTTGTGGATAACTATTGCAGTATTCCTTGATGCTCTTGGTACATTTTGGTTATATGATAACCTTGCCAGATGGGATAATCTGACCCATGCCGTATCTTCAAGTACAATTGCGGCTGCAGGATATGTAATTGTAAGGGCTATTGATATTTATGATCCGGAAATCCATATGCCTCCGGGAACGATGTTTGTATTCATTCCCCTGTTTATCCTTTCAACAGGTGTAATATGGGAGATTTTGGAATTCATAACTGATGAATTGGCATTGATGCTTGAAATAGGCGCTTTTCTTGCCCAGCATGGTATTCACGATACAATGGGGGATATGCTATTCAATTTGATAGGAGCAATTGTAGTGGCTTTCTGGGGCACCGTCTATCTAAATAGCCTCTCATATAAAATCGCAGAAATCTTTGAGGAGAGATTTGATAGCAATAAACAATAATTTATCATTAGCACTCCTTCCTCGATTATTTAAAAATAGAAAGGAGATCTTAGATCAAAATTTGAATTAAGATCTCACTCAGTTGATTCCGGTTCACTGATTTCAGGCTCATCAATCTTTTTGGGATCCCGTACATCCTGGCCGGTTTTTCCCATGTACAGGAAAGTCCACCACAAAGTGAATACTGCAGGTATTACCACAATACTCAGCACAGTGCTTATGATACTCCATATAATTGAAAGATACTCAAATGAGGCAAACAATGTACCAAGAGAATTGAGTGCAACAACCACCACAATGGTAAGTAACCACAATATCACAACAGCGGCCTTGTTATTAAGAAAGAACCTGTACCCGGTCTTTAGAGCCTGAATCGGTCCGAGATCGTTAACAACAAGTGCGTAGTAGGATACTGCTAATATGATACTTACTGCAATACCATAAATAATCCATAGCAAAAATCCAGCACCCAGTACTAACAGATTTTGCATTATCGCATCAATATTGGTGAGGTCGCCCACCTGTAAAATACCGGGTATGACAAATACAACGCCTGCCAGCATTATCAGATAAAACAATATCTGGAACAGGAATAAATTGAAAAAATGTTTCTTGCCGGAGTTGATCATCTCTTCATAACTGGTCCTGCCAGTTAGTGCTACATCTTTTGCCATGCCTACCGCACCGGCTGTAAAAAACACTTCTATTAAAGAGCTGATTATCAGCAATATCGCAAATCCTCCACCTAAGTACACAATATGTGGAGTGATTGCTTCAATAATATCGTCCATGACAGGGTCGGCCATCAGTGGCGCTACAGATGGTACTACTGCTGCTATAAACAAAAACATGTAAGCTATCCAGATAATACCTATTATGATAACAGAAAGAATGAACGGAACTGATATCTTCAAATTCTTCGTCCAGGCAGTAAAGCCCCGGTTTAATACTTCTTCTATTGTTATTGGCATCTGATCCCCCCTCTTTGCAATCAAACATATAGGGTTGTGCAGGTATACATATTCATCGGGTGCTAATATGATTCATCTCTTTTGAAACAGAAGACTCCTTCCGTAAGGGGGTAGTTGACATAAATCGGCTCATGAATGAAAACAGTCACACTTATATAACATAACTAATATTTTTGTGTCATCATTAAGTGAAAGGGACCGGGCTAAAAACATCATTGTACCCCCAATACACCACAATCCCCCTCTATATTCTCCGGTCCCATATCCTCTCTAATATCAGGTGTATGTTTATTACTGTGGTAGGTTTTCTACAGAGCGATTAGTCTGTAACATATCCTCCAGACCAATCAGAATCACTCCATCTTTCTCTGCGACCTCCTCCATCCGTGGAGTAAAACCTGCCCGGCTTATCAGGGCGAAATGTTCCTGCTTTCAGGATACCAGTCCACAAACCCGCCCTTTTCCTTCAGTGAATAATACACATCCGGTCCAACCTTTTGCACTTTCATTATTTGAGATGTTGTAAGTCTTTTTCTCGAAAGAGGTATATACTATCTTACTTGTAAGACATATGGGTATTTTATGACTTTAATAGATGTAAAAAGTGTGACTGTCAGCAAAAAAGGGCAAATTACAATTCCCGGTGCATACAGAAATTCCGGCATGAAGATAGGCGACAAAGCAGCCGTTTTTGTGTATGATGACCACATTGAGATTCGACCTTTGTCTTTCATCGAAGAAGGATTAAGTTGTGCTATCGCTTCCCAGGAATCCCTTTCAAAAGAATGGGACACTCCTGAAGAAGATGCTGCCTGGGATCATTTGAAAGACTATCTGGGGAAGTAATCGATGATTTATAAAGGAAGCATAGTTATCATTCCTTTCCCTTTTACAGACAACAATAATACCAAACTCAGGCCGGCGATCGCTGTTTCTGATCAGATGAGGCGGGACGTGATACTGTGCCAGATTACATCCAGAAAACCTGCAGACAATTGTGCTGTCTATGTTTCAGATAGCGATTTATTTGAAGGCTCACTTCGCCAGGGTAGCTGGGTTCGGGTGAACAAAATATTCACAATGGACTCCAGCAATGTCCTTAAAATAATTGGAAATGTTCATTTGTACAAACAAAAAGAAATTCAGAATGATTTATTGAAACTTTTCCTGTAAGTCTTTATCTTCCAGACCAATCAGAATCACTCTTTCTCCCTCTGTGACTTCCCGCATCCGGGGAGTAAAAACGGCCCAATCAACAAATTTACGGAACATGTTTCTTATGATTGTGTTTCGTATATTGATAATGGTACTGATGGTGAACCCCTCCCTTACGAAAGGGGCTTCCTGTTTCTTCTCTTTTCCTAACGGACACAGGTCCACAGGCATCCGGATAAACTGTCATATTTGCTGTAGCACTGACCGCGGGTGCAGTGCTAATTATAAAAAGGAAGGGGTGAAGCATTCCAAACGCGGAAACACTTACACATCATTAGCAATAATTTTATTCGCATACTCTGAAGCCACAGGAAGCCTTACTAAATTCCCGGTATAGGTCATGTATATCAGATATCCCCACAATACTATACTGACCAAACCTATCAGGGAAGATATCACTCCTCCTAGAACCGGGACCATTGACACTATGATGTTCAGTATGGAAAGACCACCAAAGACAACGATCGACTGTGCTGCATTGAATCTCACAGATTTGTTCTCTTTCTCGATTAAAAGAAAAATAATGCCGGTAATAAAACCCAGGAGATAGGTCAAAACACCAGCGATATTTTCCTCAAGCCCAATACGTGTTTCACTCATTTTAAGCTGTCCTTGTTTCCACGTAGATTAAAATTTCATCCATATCATCATAATCCGAACTGGGTTGCGTACCAATTTCTAAAGTTTTACTGTCTTTGGTGGCTGTCACATATATCCTGACATCCCCTTTTTCAGTTAACATTTGGGATTGAATATTTTCCCATCCCTGTGCCTCCAGCTCATTTTCGTAGAAAATTTTGACATCTTCGGGATTATCAGAAGTTAAATATTGCACTTTTTCCTGAGTAACATCTGAACCTGTCGTGAGTGAAGTATAGTCTGTCCTTACAGAGTCGGGATACCTGGGTGCATCTGCAAAGTCCTGGCCATCTACATCCGTGGTAGGGGGAGCATCAGGTTCTTCTTCAGCAACCTGGGAACTTGTCTCATCATTGTTCATGTCGGCGACGTTAACTCCTTTTCTTGGACCGGTAATTACTGTAGCAGTCGTGATATTACCATTAACAGCTGTATTTATGCCCATAATTCTATCGTCTTTTTCAAGAGCAACTCCTACTTTATATCCTGCAAAATCTCCTTCCCAGTCAGCTATAACTTCCCAGCCTTCACTTTCTGCCGTTTGTTGCAGGTCATTTAAAACCTGAGAAGAATCCTGTGTCTCTATTTCATACTGGGTCAATGAAATGTTATCTCCCAGATTAATACTTCTAGTTTCTTCATATTCAGAGGGTATATCATCAACACCCGGGTCTCCGCTTGAACAACCACTTAATGCCATTGCGCCAATTATCATCAGAAGAACAAATAGGTACATTTTATTCGATGCCATTTTCTTACACCCCATTTTATAAATTCATCTTTTGGGTTTTGGCTGTAAATGTTGTGGAAATAATGGAGGGCTGAGGTGGAATGTACATTGAACACAAAAAAAACGGTATTTCAGGTATATCCTGGAATCTCAGGGGTTCTTGTCAGCCGGCTGGACCAATGTTAATTGACATTCAAGTCCCTTTCATTAGGGTGTAGTTGACTCTTTGTGAGATATCACAGCAGTAACTTAGCATGATACAAAAATATCCGCACATCTGAACGGATTTCAGGCAGCCACAGCCATCGTGCCAGAACTTGTAGATGGCAACTTCATCTCATTTGCCCCGGTAATCGATAATTTTAATGGCAATTCGTGATTTCGTTTAGAAACTTCCAATAATAGTTTAATATTGATAGATTCTTCTGAAACCTTGATATCTGCCTTGATCTGCTTAAGATTCTTCATGTCATATTTGGAAATTCCAAATCTTTTGGCTGCATCAAGTATTTCAATCCCGACAATCGAATTGTCCATTCCAACATCCAATAAAACACCATCAATTTCTATAGAAGACTTGTATTGGACTCCTTTTGAAAATACAAAAAAACTATCGTTGAGTGAGTCATAATCCCAGTAGTCGCTCTTACTATTGATATTAATCACTTTTTTCATCTTCTCTCACTCTTCTGTTTGCACGCTGTTTGTATGAAGTTACCAATGAAATCTCAAATGGATTTAATCGTTTAATGGATAAAACAATGATTAAGTCGTATACAACATCTATCGTATAATGTACTTTAAATTTTCCCTCATCCTGGATTATGATGCCTACCGGTGTCTGATTTGCTATTACATCATATATATCTTCAATTTCACTAAAATAATAACTTAATCGTGCTTCCCACCGTTTAATAAAATGAGCAGTATAATGCAGTCGGGATTTGTCAATGTTTGCTAAACATTCTATGAAAGTATAGAGGTCCATTTGTGGCACGTATCTCCTCGCAATTATTTTCTACTTCCACACAATACAGATGCTGTTTGTCCGGACAGTAAATATTCAGATAGCTTTTCAGTCTCTGTACGATATCACAGCAATACTGGATTTTAAAACAAATGTTCTCTTCAATTCAGTTAAATCAAGCATTATGGGTAAATTTGTTCACACGTTATTTATATTACGTGAATGAAAATGGACACGATATCTATCTGTATCTTGTCAGTATAATGATAATCGCCACTTAACTGCTGTAAGCAATCCTATCCAGTTTCCTGGAAACCTCCGGCGTATAGTAAACCTCCCCGCAGGTATCACACACATAGGCAGGTACTCTCAAAGAAACACGTTTCCCATCTGCTTTCTGGATTTCCACGTCGGTGTCTTTCTCAATCAATTTGCCCTGGCAGGGCAGAAATTACAACTGTCCGGTAACATATTGATTCATATCTTCTGGATAGCCCAAATAGTCTTTGTCTGGAAGGAAATTTCTGGCTAATATGTAAAGGATTGATTTCACACATTATTGTTTACACAATAATTGTTGTGGCAATAAAAAGTGAATTCATCATCAGGCAGCCAGAACCAGCTGGTAGATATAGATGCCTGCAATCCCTGATTGATAAATCCGGGCTTGTCTTCCATATACGATAAATTCCTACTATTTTATCGAATACAGTCGACAAAATATACAGACATTATCTGTATCATTTCACCCTACTGTACCATCACACAGCACCCACCAAGCAGATCATGGTCCCGAAAAATTCCAAGACAAAAACCATCGATATGGCCGGGAAACCCCATCCCATAAACGGCCAGAGCAGTATCTCAGGAGTCTGCCTACAAAAACCGACCCGGTGTTTTATCGATCAGGTCGGGCAGCAGCGTTGCGATCACCCCAAATTATCATTTAAAGACCAAAACCTAATATCAATTGGACACATCAGATCTAACAGAAAATGTTACCAGAGGATACTGAAATGGATGTGAAAAAGGCCGTGATACCGGTGGCGGGGCTGGGGACCCGTTTCCTGCCGGTTACAAAATCAATGCCCAAAGAGATGCTGCCGATAATTGACACTCCTGTTATCCATTATGTGGTGCAGGAAGCCATTGAATCCGGGATAGATGACATCATATTTGTAACCGGGCGCAACAAGCGGGCGATTGAGGATTATTTTGACGGCTGTCCTGAACTGGAGATGCATCTGCAGGCCCGTGGCAAGTATGATATGCTGGAAATGGTACAGGAGATCTCTTCCATGGTGGATATCCACTACATCCGCCAGAAGGAGCCCAATGGACTGGGGGATGCCATAATGACCGCTCGCAAGCATGTCAGTGGCGATCCTTTCGCAGTGCTGCTGGGCGATGATATCATTGTCAATGAAAAACCCTGCACACGTCAGTTGATCGATGTCTTCCGCAAATACGGTCGCTCCACGATCGCGGTGGAGGAAGTGCCACAGGATAAGGTCAGCAGTTACGGCATAATAAGCGGCAGTCCTGTGGATGACCATCTGTATGCCCTGGATGATATCGTGGAAAAACCCTCTGTGAGGGAGGCTCCCTCCAATATCGGTGCCATCGGGCGTTACGTTTTCACTCCGGAGATCTTCGATTGCATAGAACAGATTTCCAAAGGCGTGGATGGCGAGCTCCAGCTGACCGACGGGATCAGGTTGCTCAATGATTCACAGAAGGTTTATGCGCACCAGTTCACCGGCCAGCGTTATGATTCCGGCAACAAGGTGGAGTATGTGAAGGCTGTACTGGATTTTGCCCTGAAGGATGAAGGGATGAGGGACGATATTCTGGGGCATTTGGAGAAGCTGGGCTGAAGCGGTTATTGATTTTATGGAATGTATTCCCTGCAGCACATCAGGACCTTTGTGCTAAAAACCTCATTTTCTCATTCCCTTTTTTTGAAATCAAAAGATAGGCTTCGGCAAGAAGTAGCAATCCAATGCAGACAATTGTGGATAATCAGGGGATACTGCCCTCCAAAACCATCAGTTGAGATGTGTTTGGACAATATGCTCGCATATGCCCACACAATAACAAGGCCATAGGCAACATCCCTGTTTTTCAGCATTGTCACGGCTCCTATAAGAAAGCCAAGAATGATTATTATAGATGCCCATGTGGGTTCACTTAAACCAAAACCCTGCCAGTTCAGACTGACAAGAAGAACAGTGGCGTTGGCAATGGAGGAAATTGAGAAGAGAATTCCTATTTTATTTAGTAATTTACCTCTGGCAGTATCCGTATTGTCCTGAAATACTCCAAGCTGATATAGTGTATATCCTGCCAGCAGCATATAGATGAGTCCCCAGATTGCAAAGGTCCAGCCTGCCAGGGCAAAGAGGTTGGGATAGAAATCCGATATCTGGCCGGTAGTGAGTTCATTGATCGGGAGAGCATTGGCCCAGTGAATTGACAATAATCATTGCCAAAAAGGTTACTGTGGTGATTATTTTGATCATCAATGTTGGCTGGTTTTGTTCTATATTTCCCTTACCTTTGAAATATTTCTGCAAACTAATTGATGTAAATCAGGAGAGATATTTGTATCGCTGCTTATACTTTCTTCCTTTCAATCGCCTGCCAGACGTGGACTCCCTTGGACATGTAGACCAGACTTACCAGCAGGTAGATCTGGTGCCAGATAAATGAAGATACAAGATTGGATTTCCATTGCCCTGAGAGCAGTGCCAGGCCAAAAAGAACCCATATTCCGATGCCCCAGAAAATATTGATCCCACCCAGCACAACCGACCAGAGTATCACTGCCAGGAAAAATGAGGCAGGGGCTATGAAGAACATAATAAATCTCAGGGGCAGCACGAACATTCCGAATTTTCCATATTTTGGTGAGATTAGACCGAGATTGTGCAGAGTGGCTTCCTGCAATCGTGCCGAACGCCTGAGTTTCTGGCGGCGCTGCTGGGCTATATCATTAGTGATATATTCAGAGAACCGGGCAGAGGATTCGTAGAGGCAACGGTAGCCATTGCGGATGATGCGCAGCGCCATGCCTGCATCGGATGCACCCTTTGTTTCGGGAATCGGAGAAAAGGCTTTTTTCCTCAGCACAATAAGGGGGCCATTGAAACAGTAGGTGGAATGCAGGCCGCTTTCCCAGGAACACATCTTCCCATAAACATCCCTGTAAGCCTTCTCGGAATGGGTGGTAAAGGAATCCCTGCGAGCGATGGGTTCCAGTTCCCCGCAGACCGCTCCAATCTTCTCATCGCTGAGCAACCGGCCCAGGGCGTGGTTTACCGCATCAGGCTCAAAGGTGACATCTGCATCCGTTGTCACCACAAAATCGGTAGTTGCCTCTCCTACTCCCATGTTCACCGAGGCATTGGTACCGGTACGTTTTTCCTTCACGATCACTTCGCCGGATAGGTCATACTTTTTAAAAGCCTCTGCAGCCAGGCCGACTGTATTGTCTGTGGACTGGTCATCCACTACAATCACATGAATATTTTCTGCAGGATAATCCATTTCCACAAGGTTTTTGATGCGGTGTTCGATGACCTCGCTTTCATTGTAGGTGGGAATTACCACTGTGATCGGAGGCTGGGAATTAGGCGTGTGGATTTTTGAGTTGGGGGATCTAAGGATGGCCAGGACGTAAATAAGATATGTAATAACCGGGATGGCGGTGAATATTATTGCTGCGATGAGTAGGGAGTTCATTGGTCTGGATTTGGGTGTGAATGGGATATAATTGTTTGGGATGTTATGTATATATTTAACTTTTAGAGCAGGAGTATCCTTCCGTAGTGTGTGTGTACATAGCGTGATCTTTGCAGGCCACAGGCCGTATTTATTCTCTGTATCCCGGGCAGTTGCAGGAGTTGTCCGGACAGACTCATTCTGTTATCGTGGATGGCAGGAATGTGGTGGAGCCGGATGCTTTTATTGATGCAGGGTTTGTGTATAAGGGGATTGGCAGAGGGGATAAGAACGGGCATGAAATATTTTGATTAATTTAGTGTTATCAACACCTCAAATTGTGGCTATCATATCTGAGCCACAAATCAAATTTTATTTTTATTGCGAGGTCAAGAGGCCCGCGCCGAGGTCATAGCACGCAATGTTGCCATTATCCAGAAGGCCGCAACTAAAAACTGGCGGGCGGCTGCCTGGTGGCTGGAGCGCAGTTGTCCGGAACTTAGCGAAAAGGGTGTGGAGGTCAATGTGAACCATAACGATTCCCGCACGCAGGTAAATCTTGCCAAGATTGCCAATTCACCGGAGGTGCTGGAGAAGACCAACGAATTGTCCAGAGAACTGAATGAACTATACGAGGAGGACAAGGACTGATCTTCTTGCAGGAGGTGGCTTTCTGAGGGCGATTATCCATACAACCGTGGACAGGAATACTCTTTTGGTAATCCACAGGGTGATGAAGGAGAGGAAGTGCAGGAAAAGTGCGGCGGTTGATCATATTGTTGGAGAGTATGAGAGACGTAAACGGAAAGGTCGGATCGATGAGGTTGCGGAGAGGGTTATTGAGAAACTTGCGGATGCGGGAGGGAGGAGGGTGTGAGTTTTCCGCTTTTAAATTTCAACATTATTGGCTTAGTAAAACCATCTACAGGTACAATATTTTAAATTTGCCAATTTAATAGAAATTAATTTATATTTACAGAGATTGTTGGATATATTTTCTAACATCTTGTAAATATAGTTTCATTTCTGAATAGTACCTCAGAATATCCGTTTCTGTTTTAATCGTTTGTTCTTCCAAATACATAGGGGTCTTTATATCCCTTATACATATATCAACAAGTTTGCGTATACCATTAATTGTAAAATTATTTGAGGGCACTGATATTGTGGACAAAAATCCTTTTGTTCTTTTGTCGACATTAAATAGATAGGAAGGTTTGCCCGTAGATATAAAGAAAATATTTGCATGAAGGCGGCTACCGATGTGTAAATCGGAATTTTGAATTAATTCTATTTCATCTAAACCTCTCTTTGAGGCATCAATAACATCTATACCTAATAAATTAGATAATTTAGCTAATATTTTATTTGCAATTGAAGATATTGGATGTTGGAATATTATTATAATATTTGTATTTAATTTGTTGATTTTAAGTTTAAAGTATATATAATATACAAAAAACAAACTTTTTAAAAAGGAACGTGGAGTTTTTATATTCAAATTTGGGATGGTCAATGCAATTCTTTTAATAGAAGACTTTCCATTGTCATCTTTCCTTATATTTTCTTCTGTGATATTCTTTTGAATAAAATCTAAATCAAAAAACGCAGGACATCCCGTTAATTTTGCATCAATATCATATCGCTTCAACATTAATTGAGTCTCTTTGTCCCTTACAGAAAATAACTTAGAAGAACTATATATCATCTTCCAAAACGCAGAAGACTGTTTGTCCAATGAGAATTTTTTAGACCCATGCATGTTTTTCCCGTTTATTCCAATACCTATACAAATTACCGGAACATTATTTGTTTTCAAATAGTTTTCAATGTTTTTTGCTTGTGAATGTAAAGTAGAAGATATTATAGGCCCGCCTAATAATAGTAAAATATCATATCTTTTTTCAAAGGGCTTCCATCTCTCAATAGGAACAAATTCTATATCCAAATCTCCTAAAAATTCATTTATTAATTTCATTCCACGATTATAGATCAGGTAATCGCCTGAATTGGTAATAGCTCCATGCAGGATGCCAATTTTATTTTTTTTATCCATAATTATCAAATCAGATTTTTTCATATGTTAAAATTGAATCTTTTTCAATCTTTTCTGTAACTTTTCTGCCTATAACTTTGTCCAGATCAGCAGGAGATATACCAGTTCCGGGCCTTTTGAAAGTTACTTTGTTCCTAGTAATAAATTCACCTTTTTCCATATTGACTGTGGCAACAATACTTCTTCGGGCCTGCTTTCTAGATTCCTGTTCGCATTCCAATGGTTGCTTATAATATTGCCCATTAATTTTTTGAAGTAAGTTGATATTGTGAGTGAACTTTTCAAGGTCCGTGGGGTCCATTGCATGATAATGATCATTTCCTGCCAACTCTTTATCAAGTGTGAAGTGTTTTTCTATCACATTTGCTCCATACAAATAAGCTGTAGTAACAGTTAACATCGCATCATCAGGACGTGTATGGTCTGAGTAACCGATCAAACAATTTGGAAAAACGACTTCTAAATGTTTGATCATATTTAAATTAGCATCCTCATAATTTGTAGGGTAATCTAATACACAGTGCATTAAACAAATATCTTTATTTCCAGTTTTCAAAACCGTATTAACTGCGGCTTCAATTTCTCCCAATGTAGAAGCACCAGTGGACAAAAATATAGTTTTTCTTTTTTTTGCTAGATATTCAATAAATGGCAAGTTAGTTATATCTGAAGATGAAATTTTATATATTGGCATTAGTTCATCTAGGTAGTCTGCAGATTCAAAATCGAAAGGTGTAGATAAAAATATAACTCCATGAGAATTGCAATAGTCGGCAAGTTCTTTGTATTCTGTTTGCCCAAATTTGTCAAATTTACTAAACAATGCATATTGGGAATCAGTTATCTCTTCATTTTGATCCCAATAGGCAGGAGAATTTTTTGATGCGAGTTTTTCGGCCTTATATGTCTGAAATTTTACAGCATCAGCACCCGCATTAGCAGCTTTTTTTACCATAAGTTTAGCTGCTTTAAGTGGGCTTATATCTAATTTATCTGCAATATCATAATAGTTTACACCGATTTCTGCAATGATAAATGGTTTAGAGCTATCAGCAATTATTGTATTAGCAATTTGAATTGATTTCATTTTGACCCCCACTCTGTGTACTTTTCCTCTATCAATTTTATGTTTTTATCTACTCCATCAAGGAGGTTTATCTTCAGTAAATTTTTGTTTACTTTCTTGCGAAGTTGAGGATTATTTAGCAAATCGGTTAATGCCATATATATATCATCTTCAGATATCTTATATGCCATCCCAAGATACATTATCCCTCTAAGGAAATGTACAAATAAGTGTTTAGATTCTCTTTCATTTTGAGCAATCGATATAAAAGGTGTTCCTATACTTGTAATTTCGTATATTGTTCTACCATTTGACGTAATTACGATATCTGCATTATAGATTTCATATGCCATCATTAGTACATTTTCTTTTATATTTATCTGGAACCCTTCTTGGACCAGCTTTTCTGCGTAAGCGGATAATTCTTCTTTTGAACTATAACCCATGCCTATGATTACATTTATTTTAATGTCTTTAATATTGTTGAGTTTGCTTATCGCCTTAAGTGTCCTTAAAGTAAGATTGTTTGGATCAGTTCCTCCAAAAGTAATTAATATACAATTCACAGACTCAGTAACAACTTTAGAAGAGATTTGTTGAAATTCATCTCTTAAGCATACATATTTGTATCCATAATAATGGTTATCTGGAGGACATGTATTTTCATATAATGAATTTATAACAAGATCTGCATAATCAGAACCTTCACCAAGGTCCTCATAGTTGACAACAAAATAACCCATTGCCTTTAATTCAGAGATGTACTTTGGTTCTGTATCCAATATATCATTGATGACTATATCTGGATTTAGTTCATTCAATTTCTTATACATTTCTTTTTTATCATTGAATACTATTAATGGATAATAAGAAGATTTGATTTTCTCTATTCCTAGTTTTTTGTCATTATCCATCAGGAAATATACATTATGATTTAGAAACATTTTATCTGCAAGAGTCAAAGCACGGAACACATGACCCATACCAATTTCCGGACTCCCATCAACTCTAAAAACAATTGTTTTTTTGTTCAATTCATTTTCTGCAATAAGCCAATCTTGATAATTATCGATATCAATTGCTTCATTTGAAGGTACTTCATATAGGTGTAGTTTATTTCCTATTCTATTGCTTTCTGAAACAATTTCCCTTTTTGATATAAGCATTGAACCAGTTTCCTTATAAAGGGGCTCCAAATATTGCCTATTCTTTCTTTCACTATAAAGTGGAATAAAGACGTCGTCTTGTTTTGTCCAATATAAATGAGGTTCTGCCTTTACAGTAATTAATGTGTCACAATCTTGTTCTATGAATGTTTCAATAGCTTCATCAATAGTTTTTGTTTTAATCAATGGAGAAGTTGGTTGTATTGTAGCAATTACATCATATCGTAAGCCTTTTTTTTCAAATTCACTTAATGTATGATATATTACTGGATCGAGTGGAACATGGTCTTCTGCTAATTCATTTTTTCTTTCGATCACTTCTGCGCCATGAAGTTTTGAAATTTTTGAAATAATTTCGTCTTCCGTTGAAACAACTACTTTAGTTATATATTTAGAATTAAGCGAAGACTCTATTGTATGTGCGATGAGTGGTTTTCCAGCTAATAATTTTATATTTTTTTTTGGAATACCTTTACTTCCACCTCTCGCAGGGATTATTGCTAAAATTTTTGGGTAGGCTGTCATATATGACCTTCTAGGAATGTTTTACTATTATTATTTTTGCAAATACATTTTCACGATAAATAACTTATCCATCAACATTTTATAGAGATAGAAAGTATTTGATTTGTTTTCAATGACCCAATTCCACCTTTTTGTACGCAGAGTAGGATTAGTAGGTTTGACTCAGTTAATCGTAGGTTTGCAGGGGTTAATTCTACTACCAATACTGACCAAAAATCTTTCAATTGAGAATTATGGAATTTGGGCACAAATAATGGTGACTATTGGAATAGTTCCAAATGTTGTTTTACTTGGTCTTCCTTATACGATGGTACGTTTTATACCTGCTCTGGAGTCCAAAGAGGATTTGCAAGAAACATTTTATTCCCTGTTCAGCATAGTTCTGTTTTCAACCATTATAGCTTCAATTGTACTATATTTGTTTTCAGAACAGATTGCTGGTTTGTTATTTGAAGGTAATTTGATTGTCACACATATCTTAGTGTTGATAGTTTTTTTAGAGTGCTTGATATTATTCCTTATCAATTATCTCCGGGCAAAACAGTACATAAAGAAGTATTCTTCTATAATGCTGAGTAAAACTTTATTGATGATTGTAATCGTTGGCTATTTTGTATTCAGTGGGCAGGGGATAATTGGAGCAGTGTCTGGTTTATTGATTATTAATTGTACATTATTATTTATTCTATCTATTCTTGTTTATAATGATGTGGGTTTTAAAGTTCCTCATTTCCATAATTTAAAAGAATTTCTGAATTTCGGAATTCCGACTATTCCAGGTAATCTTTCCAGCTGGGTGGTAAACTCCAGTGATCGTTATGTAATAGGAATATTACTTGGTGTTTCCTCTGTGGGTTATTATTCTCCAGGATATTCTCTAGGAAATATTGTGAAAATGTTTGTGTCGTCGATTTCTTTTTTGCTGCCTTCCATTCTTTCTGAGAATTATGACAAAAATCAAATTGATAATGTTAAAATTATACTTACGTATTCTTTCAAATACTTCATGATAGTTGCAATACCTGCAACATTTGGCTTGTCGCTGTTGTCCAAACCTTTGTTAACAATACTTTCAACACCGGAAATTGCAGAGAAAGGATATTTAGTAACACCTTTTATAGCTGTAAGTATGCTCTTCTTTGGAGCACGCGCGATAACAGCTCAAATTATAATTCTTGAAAAACAAACACATATAAATGGCAAGGTTTGGATAATTGCCGGCATCCTGAATCTTGTATTGAATTTCCTTCTTGTACCTTATATTGGAATTATAGGAGCCGCTTTTACGACTTTATTGGCATTTGCTTTCAGTTTCATTATAATTACAATTTACTCCCACAAGTTTCTTTCATTTGATATGAGCTTGCGACCAATATTAAAGAGTATATTTTCCTCTTCAGTAATGGCCATACCAATAATTCTCTATAAACCAACGGAATTGCACAATATATTATTGATTATTGTATTGTGTGCTGCTATATACTTTGTACTGATGTATGCATTAAAGACATTCAGGGATGAAGAAATCTTATTCTTTAAGTCCCTTATACATCACAGATAAATCGACTTTCACTTCTGCGACAATCCACCTATAACTCCTCTATCCTGGATTTCCATTCTGGCTCCCAGAAATAAGAAGGATCTGCTGAAGGACTACCTATATCTGGATTCAGAATTACATTCTTTAGTTCTTCACATTCAGAAAAATTTGCAACTCATTTATTATAGGTATTTATTATCTATATTGCTCATTCATATTTTTCTCTAATACCACAACACATTCATTTGCTTTATGTATTTTTTCAAATATTCTCGACTTACAATACTTTTATTAGAATTGTTTTGGTACATTTTTGTAATATTTACTTTCCAGCATGGATTTGAATAAAATTCATTGACTGATTCAATATCAATTGCCTTTAATTCTTCAATTTTGCAGCCAAATATGACTTTTTTTTTCACATATCCATTTAAGTCAAATTTATTTCTATCTATTCCTGAGATGTGTATTACAGGACATCCTTTGAGAAGCACTTTCATCTGGGCAGTTGTGTTTGAAGCAATAATATAATCACATTTGTTTGAATAGGATTCAAGTGTTTCTTCCTTTGCTTCTACAATTTTGTTTGAAGAGAATAAAGGTTTGTCTTTTGTTTTTGTATTTGGATGGTATTTTATATATAGGGTGGAATTAGGATGTTTTTGTATAATTAAGGCGATAGCAGATATAAGTTTTTCTTTAACATAAAAGTTATTCGGTACCAATCCAATTATTTTTGGGTTTGATGGTATCTTCCTTATATTTATTTTATAATCAATTTTCTCTTTTTGATGTACTATAGTTAATCCATCATTGAAGTATTCTATTGCTTCTTTTGAGTTTACTAAAGCAATATCTACTTTTGTAGGAGGGACCGAAAAATTGTACATATCGATCTGTCCATATATTATTGGAACCTTCATAAAATTTGCAACATAGCAAAGACCAATTCTGCTAGGAACAAAATCATCTACTGTAAATACAAAAGAAGGCGGGTATACGTTAAAAAGAGTAAGGTGATTAAAGCATTGCAAATAAAAATCCAATAAACGTTCATAATATTTTAATGGATAGTTATATCTTTCTGTTAAAGATATGCGTATTACTCCGATTATTTGCCGCAAAATAAATTTAATTTGTTGAAATAAATATGTCTTTTTGTTATAGTGTGTAGCAATAAGATAAAAAACGTATCCTATAAAAGGGACATGGAAATAGGTATATTTAAAGTCAAATTCCAAAATATCTCTAAAAAATTTAGTATATTCTAAGTTACCATGGTCATATATGAATCCACATGGCTGATTTCGACTCTTTGAGGAAGGTATTTTGAATCTAAATACCATTAATTTGACAATTATAAAAAGGAACACACATCTTTTAAAGATTGCATAGCCCGGGAATTTTTTATCATATATATTGCCTTCATTTTTAAGTTCCGCTATCATTTTTTGAATGACGGCATTTCTAATATCTTCAAATGCAATGTTTTCCTTCATTTTGACCCATTCCTTTTTGACTTCTGGAATGAAGTTTATTTTATTTACCAATTTTAGAATTAACAAGTATATCAATCAATTTCTTTTCCCGAAATGATAATTCAAATAAATTTTCTATTCTTTTTCTTGAAACCAATCCTTTTCTATGCATAGCTGTTTTAACTGCTTCAATAGTAGCATCTGTATCATTATAGGGAACAATATATCCGCTATCTCCGACAACTTCGGGAAGTGCAGCCCTATTTGCCACAACCGGTATACACTCACAAGCCATCGCCTCTGTTAATCCCATGCCAAAAGACTCATAGTAAGATAACTGACAATATATTTTGGCTTTCTGATAATATTCCAAAAGTTCCTCATCAGATACATATCCAGTAAATATTACATTTCTAGGTGCTATTTTTTTAAGTTTACTTATAGAATCATCCGTGATTTTGCCAATTATAACAAATTGTAAATTTTGTAGTTTTTGAGCACATCGAATAAAATTTTCATACCCTTTTCGTGTGATATAATCTTCTGATATACGACCTACAGTTATTACCATATCTTCCTTTTTGAAATTTGGTTTATAGTAATCAGTATCAATGCCATTATAGACTACATCTAAATATTTAGGTTTAGAATACTTTAGGACTTCTTTTTTTGTGAATTCGGATACTGCCAATACAACATCTGCATACTTTAGTGCAAATTTAGCAAAATATCGACTTCGTTTATATGGTCTCATGAAACCATAATCGATTTCAGGCTCTGAAGCAACATCCCCACCACCTGCAATAACAATTGACTTTTTCCGAAACATTTTTGAAAATAGAACCGCTAAAAATGCATGTCCTCCAGCAAACCAGGAATACGTAATATCTGATTTTCTAATTGTTTTTATCAAACTCGGTATATCAAATATCGATTTGAAATTAAAATCATATACTTCAAAATGCTTTAATAGTAATTCTTTATCTTGTTTTACAAAAAATTGCAAAGAGTAATAGATATAAGCAATTTTTATTTCTTTTTCATTTGCCAAATGTATTTCCTCACCAGTTATTTGTGTTACAATATATGCGCTTCTTTAATTGACAAATCTATTATATCATCGTATATTTATTTATACAAGTTTATGTAGATGATAACATCGTATTAATATGGATGAATTCATATTAGTGTCTACTTATAAACTTATATGTATTTATCATGGAATATGACTGATTAAGATGCCAGACTCCTCTCAACAAAACGAGAATCCGTTTATATCCGTGATCATTCCGGTGTACAATGATCCCTCCGGCCTGGAGGACACGCTGCAATCCCTGGTGGCACAGCAGTATACGGGAAATTTTGAAATCATAGTTGCGGACAACGGTTCCACGGATAATACCCCGGACATTGCAGAGAAGTACTGTGGCGATTCAGTAAAACTTGTTGTCGAAGATACCGTCCAGAGCTCCTATGCAGCCCGCAACAAGGCACTTGAAATTGCCAAAGGCTCGATTATAGCCTTTATCGACTCCGATATGACAGTGGAAAAAGATTGGTTGCAAAAGGTAAACCACTCCATGGCCGAACACAATGCGGATTATCTGGGTTGCAGGGTGGAGATATATTCTGAAAGTAATTCCCTTTCGGCCCTGCACAATAAGCTGTCAGGATTTCCCATGGATGAATATATTTACAAAAGGCATTTTGCTCCGACATGTTGTCTTATAGTCCGAAAAGAGATTTTTGAACATGTGGGTGTCTTTGACCCGAATTTGATATCCAGCGGGGATTATGAGTTTGGCAACCGTGTTTTTGATGCAGGATACAAATTATATTATGATTCGGATATTGTCATGTATCACCCGGCAAGGACATCGCTGAAAAAATTGCTTAAAAAATCATTCAGGATTGGGCGGGGTTTCTATCAACTATCTGCTCGCTATCCGCAGCTGTCCAGAAAAATGAACAAAAATGCAGCATATTCTCTTTCCGGTTCAGATGATCAATCCTGGAGCCTGTTTACTTTCAGGAAAGATTCATCTCTCTGGAATTCATTGCCTGTTTGGGAGAAGGTGGGAATTTATGTTATTGACATCTTGAATAAAGGCATGAAACCCTTTGGTTATGTCTATGAGAAGTTCTTTTCTTGAAATATTCATAAATAGGTCTTCTGATCATTTCAAAATCAAGAACATGTAGAAAATATCTAATTTTTAAAAATTTAATTGTATTTTAGTCTTTACTTCCATATTGGATTTTTCTGTATGCAAAATCATAGCATTTTTTTAAAACTGAACGTAAAAATATTAATTTTCTTTTTTCAAGGATTATTACTTTTAAAGGGTGGTGAATATTTAATCCAAATTCTTCTTGTAGCAATTTTTTAGCTTCTTTATTTTCTTTTCTAAATTTTGCAGGATTTATTTTATATCCCATCATACGATATGCCCTATCGACTGAAGCGAATAGTACAAAAAATTTCAACATTTTGTTCCTTTGCATTTTCCATTTTCTTTTAATGGTTTCTAAGGATTCTTCATGTCCTTTGATGTACACAACACTGGGAAAAGGGATTGAATCAGGTTTTCTTTGATATTTAGTAGCAATCTCTACATTGTTACGGTGGCCTCGATGTTCAGAAAAATAGCATTCAGTATCATCTGTCGATTCTGGCATTTCTTCCGGATAAAAATAACCTATATAACATGATCCACATATCATATTGAATTCATTTTTTCGTCTTAATTCTCTTTCAAAAATGTCAAGAACGTAACCTTCAGATATTATGTATCCTCTGTGGTTATTGTCAGACAAAACAAAATCAACAAGATTTTTGTGCACCAGATCATCAGCATCTAAAAACATAACGTAAAACGGTTCCTTTTCTATACTTCCTATATAGGACCCTATTAAACGTCTATTTTTCGTTTTGTCCATATCCGCTTCTCGAACTGATGAAGGTGGGTCAAAATTAGGAGTAATTAATTTTGTTTTGTTTGTATCAATTACATTAGTCAGATCATCAGGATCATAAGTTGAAATCAGTATATGGTAATTCTGATTGGTTGAGCGTTTGATTGAATATAGGGTTTTTTGGAGATTAGCTAGCACAAGATTCCAATTTTCAGATCTTTTTTTTGGCTTCAGGCATATAGCAAAATAAAAATCAATCAAAATTTATACTCCTTTTTTAGTTGTATTGGTTATCAACAAAATATACTTTGGTATAAGTTAAATTGTTACTATTTAAGTTCATCTATCTATGAGAAATTCTTTTCCTGATTTCAGTCATCGTTTATGTTTCCATTTTCTCAAAACTTTTAAATTGGATTGAACAATACAATTGCATCAATCATCTTATCAATCATTTCAAGAAGTGTGGGCTATGAGTATAGATTATCATGAAAAATTAAAATCTTCCATTTTACCTTTTACAGGAATTCTACTGTTTTTCCTGTTGGCACTGTACATCCGAACCGTCCCTGCAGAAAGCGTATTCATCTCAGAGAACTTCGTGCGTTTCGGGGGCAATGATCCCTGGTATCACCTGAGAAATGTGGAATCCATTCTGCATAATTTCCCCTCGATGCTCTGGTTTGACGCCTATACCCAATACCCTCACGGCACAGATCAGGTCTTTGCCCCTCTCTTTGACATGGTGCTTGCCACATTGATCTGGATTATCGGTTTCGGCGATCCCTCCACTGAACTCACACAGACTATCTGTGCCTATTATCCATCTTTCCTCGGCTCCCTTGTTGTCATTCCCACATACTTTGTCGGCAAATGGGCCTTCAATGATCGCCGCATCGGACTGCTCGCAGCCTTTCTCATTGCACTGGCTCCGGGGCAGTTCCTCTCACGTGCTATAATTGGTTTTAACGATCACCACATCGCTGAGGCATTGCTCAGCACGGTTGTGGCAATGTTTTTGATTGCAGGATTGAGACGCAGTGAATCCAGTGATTTTACATTATCCCATCTCAGGGAGAATGGTTTTTCACAAATCCGCCCTATTCTTCCCTATTTCCTGCTTACAGGGTTTTTCCTGGGTGCCTACACTCTAGCCTGGAAAGGGGCCCTGTTCTTCAGTTTCATAATCGGTGTCTACATCACGGCTCAGCACATCATTGACCACATGCATGGTCGCTCCACGGAGTATCTGGCTATCGGTGGAATGGCAATCTTTATCGTGGCATTGGTAATGGTTCTGCTCACTCCTGCGATCGGAGGAACTAAAGACCTCCAGATAAAAGGTCTACTTGCTGGTTTTGTGGCATTCCCCATACTATCCATTATCTCGTATTACATGAGGGAAAAACAACTGAACCGTTATTATTACCCACTATCCATTGCGGTCCTGTTCGGCGCGGGTATCCTGCTGGCCCGTGTGGTCTCCGAATCTGCCTATGCTCTGGTGACCAGTGTCTTCAGTTACTTCATGCGCACCGGCGGCGGTCTCACCATCGCTGAAGCCTCCCCTCTTCTGATGCGTGGTGGACAGTTCTCCCTGCAACCCCTGTGGTATAACTTTGCCCTGACAGGCATCCTCTCCTTCTTTGCCCTGCTAATTTTGGCCTATATTGCCATCTATCGGCGCAACAACCGGGAGCAGACCTTCCTGATCGTCTGGTCTGTGATGATCATCTGGGCCATGCTGCAGCAGAACCGTTTCGCCTACTACTACTCGGTCAATGCAGCCATCCTTTCGGCTTATCTGGGAATCAAGGTGCTGGACCTGGCAGGCTGGAAAGATATCCGGAGTCCCTTTGCACAAGCGACATCCAGTATAAGCGACTGGCTCAAACAGATCAAACCGGTCCATGCCCTGGCATTGGTACTGGTGGTGCTGGTACTGGCCTATCCGTCCTATGACCTCTCCACACAGCAGAATCAGGGTACAGGCGGGCCCAATGGTTACTGGATCGAGGCCACGCAGTGGATGAAATACAATACACCGGATCCCGGTCTGGATTACTATGAAAGTTATGAGCAACCTCCTGAAGGTGAACTTTATCCCTATCCCGATGAAGCCTACGGTGTGATGTCCTGGTGGGACTACGGCCACTGGATAGAAGTGATCGGCCACAGGATTCCCAACGCCAATCCTTTCCAGCAGGGTATCGGTGGCAGGCGCAACAGTATGGATGAAGAGAACAGACCAGGTGCATCCACCTTCTTTACCGCCCCCTCTGAAGCAGAGGCTACAGCAGTACTGGAAGCCGTCCATCCCGACCCTGAAAAGGCAGGGGCACGTTACGTGGTCTCCGATGTGGCGATGGCCACCGGCAAATTTTATGCCATGGCTGCCTGGACTCTGGATACCGATAATTACTATGTACAGGCCCAGACCGCCCGGGGTACCCAGACTGTTCCCGGAGAACGTTACTTCAACACCATGGAAGCCCGGCTGCACATCTTTGACGGGAATGGTCTTGAGCAGTACCGCATGGTGCATGAGACCCCTGCTGCCAATACCGCTGAAACTGGCTTCAAACAGGTCTACAATGTCCTCTTTGGTGGTAATCTCGAAATGGTGAATACTGGTTATGTGAAGATATTCGAATATGTGGACGGTGCCACTATCACAGGACAGGCACCTGCAGGTGAAAAGGTAACCATCACAAATACCATCCGCACCACCACCGGTCGGACCTTTGAGTATTCCCGGTCCACCACAGCCACGAATGGCACCTATGAATTCGTGGTGCCCTACTCGACGGAAGGCCCAATGACAGGCCAGACGCAATTCGATACCGCACCCACAGGTTCATACAAGGTTTCCTTCGGGAATACCACCGAATCCGTACGGGTAAGCGAATCGGCTGTTTTGAATGGTGGAGAAATAGAGGTCTAAGGCCTCTATTCTCCATTTTCTGATTTTTTAATTTCTTTTTTTTTGTTGTCGATATCAATTAATATAATTAAAACAAAACAATCAGGTACCTATGGTCTCACAAAACAATGCAATTGATACTTACAAAAAGCACCTCCATAAAATGCTGCCGGAGTTAAAGGAAAAATATAATGTTCGCTCTCTTGCCATATTCGGCTCTTATGTCAGGGGAGAACAAACAAGTAGTAGTGACCTTGATATACTGGTAGAATTCAGCGAAACCCCGGGATTGCTCGAGTTCATTGAACTTGAAAACTATCTTTCTGATACTTTAGGAATTAAAGTTGATCTTGTGCACAAAAAGGCTTTAAAGCCAAATATCGGGAAAAATATACTGAATGAGGCCACACCGGTATGAAGAATGAACGTCAAACTACTGATTATTTCAAAGATATTCTCTACGCTATGGATAAAGTGGGTGAATTTACAGGTGATTTGACCTATTGGCAGTTCATTGAAGATGAAAAGACCCAGTTTGCTGTAATCAGAGCAATTGAGGTCATAGGTGAGGCAACAAAAAACATTCCAGAATCAATTAAAACCGAATATCCTTCTATTCCATGGAGAAATATAGCAGGAATGCGTGATAAAATGATACATGCCTATTTTGGAATTGATATGGATATTCTCTGGAAAACAGCTACTGAAGAAATCCCTCAAATAGAGCCTCAAATAATGCAGATTCTCCACAAAATAGAATAACCTACTCTAATTGCCACTTTTTTCCATCAATAAACACCCTTATATGCCTACAGGCTCACCTTCAGACCATGAATGCAGGCACTAACAGAAAGAATATCAAGCCAGGGTTAAACGTAGGAATCGTTCTAAAGCAGGATCAGAAGAGTGGTAAAATAACCAGAGGTATTGTCAAAAGAATTCTCACCAAATCTTCATCCCATCCCCACGGCATAAAAGTACAACTGGAAGATGGCAGTGTCGGAAGGGTCAAGGAAATTTATTGATACTGGCTCATTTAGTCCGATTTCTCATCACGTTTAATTTATATAGTATACTCAAGTATATGACAACAACTACAATTAAAGTGGATTCTGAAGTAAAAAACAATCTTGATAACCTGAAACTGTTTCCCAGGGAGTCATATAATGAGGTTCTTTCCAGACTTGTTGGGATGGCTTATGATGAGGAGCCTTTGAGTGAAGATACTCTTAAAAGAGTTGAAGAAGCTCTTCACGATCTCAAGGAAGGAAAATATTACACACAGGAAGAAATAGAAGCTGAACTGGAGCTTCGCTAATGTATACTATCCTGTATTCGCCGGGTGCAAGAAAAGATTTACAGAAATTACCTGTTGATCTGGCAAAAAGGATAGTTGCTGCCATTAAGGAAATAAAGGACAATCCCAAGGTTCATGTGAAAAAACTCAAAGGTTCCCCGAAATCTCCTCTATACTCACTAAGAATAGGGGAATACAGGGTGATTTTGAGTATTGATGGTGACAAGCTGATTGTTTTTGTGATGGAAAAAAGCGACTGAAGCAAATACTCAACTACCTCCTCAAATATGCAGATTTTCCATGACTCGGAATAATCTTATATGGTCTTTACTTTTGTTGTATTTTTGATCTAATACAACAAAGCCAGTAACTTTTTTATTAACTTTGACTGTCAACGTTGGATTAAAGCAGCAAAAGTGCTATATAGTTATGGTTGCGTATTTATTATTTATCAATTGATATCAATTGGGTATCGAATAATAATAAGAAGGGGAGATTACTTACGAACACGACAGCACCGTTAAATAAACAAAGCCGTTCACCGACTTTGAATACCATCAAAATGGTAGAAGAAACCCTCCAGAATATGGATGAGAGCATAATATCTGTTGCCGAATTGAAAAGGAAATTGCCCAAACAGGTCAATCATAATACACTCACAACCATTCTGGAATATCTGGAAGAAAGCGATAAGATTGCAGTAAGTATCAAAGGTATTACCTGGATACACAATGATCACCCCGGGCTCAACAAAGCGATATCTCGAGGCATTGAGCTATGAAAAAGGCTCGGATAGTTGGAGATTGCTTTATACATTAAGAAAAGATCCAATCAGAAGAAATGAGCACACTTTGCATACAACTACAATCAGCATAATTCGCTATCTACAAATAATAGATAAGAGGTATCCCTAAGCAGGTGAGAGGATTGGACAAAGTGATTAAAGGTAAAGCATGGATCTTCGGTGACGATGTGGACACCGATGTAATAATCCCGGGTAAATACCTGCGCACCACCGATATGCAGGTCTTTGCCGATCATGCCATGGAAGGCATCGACCCCGAATTTTCAAACAAAGTATCTCCCGGTGACATTATTGTCGGCGGCAACAATTTTGGCTGTGGCTCTTCCAGAGAACAGGCTCCCCTGGCGCTCAAACATGCAGGTGTGGGCTGTGTGGTTGCTAAATCCTTCGGACGTATCTTTTTCCGTAATTCCATCAATGTAGGTCTGCCATTGATCGAGGCAGATGTGGAATGTGGGGAAGGCGATGAATTGGAAATTAATCTCTCTGAAGGCACTGTGAAAGTGGCAGACAGAATTTACAGGGGCCAGCAGATTCCCGATTTCCTGCTGGAAATACTGAGTGACGGCGGGCTTGTCGAGCATCGCAGAAAACAGCAGCAGGGCTAAATCCATGATATTCCCTCAAGAATACAAGCATGTGGGTGTAACCCATATCCATCCAGATGAGGATTCAAAAGAGCCCATCTATTTTTTGACCCACTACATGCTTGTGGAGAAATGTAATGGGAACAAATGGCTCTATCAGGTGGAACACAGCGGTGAAGGCCTGTTGCGGAAAGCCGAATCTGTGGACCTGATCACAAAACCGGAAAATATTGTAAGTTTCCCGGAGAAACTCAATATCAAGGATCGCTCCCTCCTGATTCAAAAGGCTGCAGAATTGTGTAAAAACGGTATAACCACGGTCATCTTTACGGGAATCGACAATCATGTGACCTTTGTCCATGAACCTGCACCCTCTGCAATTCTGGAACTTGAAATCCTGGATATCGCTCCTCCTCACCCTTCCTGGCTGACCGATGTCGTGCGCCGGCTGGAAACTTCGGGCATATTCGGCGACCTCACAATCACGTTCAAAGAAAACACGATCGATCTGACCCGCTTCAGTGGTCCGGATACGGTCTTCCCCTGTTCTTCCTCTGGCCTTGAAGGCAAATGTCTGGATAATGATGTGATCGAAAAACCCGGCTCTTTACTTGTGGGTTGCGAAATTTCCCGCTCTCTTTTCGAATCCCGCTTCCCGGGGCTGGAATATGATTTTATCAGCCTCTGTCCCTTCACAAGTGATATTGTCAGACCCACAGGGCCCTTCATCGCCCGCTGTTGCAGGGCTGAGAATGCCGGGCAGGTTACAATCAATGGTTATCCCGGGGCAACCGTGCACTGGGGTGCTTCCGAATTTGATGTGGCAAACATGATCAGGGAACTTGTGGACAGGATAAGGAAGGATTACGCATGAAACTGGCTGTAATTGAAGGGGATGGTGTAGGCAGGGAGGTAATTCCTGCGGCCTTGCAGGTGCTGGATTGCTTCGATCTGCCTATAGAAAAAATCCCTCTGGAACTTGGGCTTGGCAAATGGGAAAAGACCGGCCAGGCGATCACGGATGCAGATATCGAAATCCTGGAAGATTGTGACTGTATTCTGTTCGGAGCGGTTACAACTCCGGCAGATCCCAATTACAAAAGTGTACTGCTGACCATCCGCAGGGAACTGGATCTCTATGCCAATATACGGCCCTTAAAACCCATAAAGGGAATAAAAGGTGCCACGGGCAACACTGATTTTGATATCCTGGTGGTGCGGGAAAACACTGAAGGATTGTATTCATCCATCGAGGAAGTGGGCGAGAATGAAGCCTGGAGCAAGCGTATAATAACCCGCCGAGCTTCTGAACGCATTGCACAGGTGGCCTGTGAGTATGCAGCCAGACGAGCCAATCATCTGACCATTGTCCATAAATCCAATGTGATCAAGGCGGATTCCCTGTTCCTCAATACCTGCAGGGACGTTGCCCACACCCACAACGTAATTCACGACGCCATGCTCGTAGACGCCATGGCCTATGATATGGTGCGCTCCCCCGAAAAATATGATGTGGTGGTGGCTCCCAATCTGTACGGGGATATCCTCAGTGATCTCGGCGGGGCGCTTGTGGGAAGTCTGGGTCTGCTGCCAAGTGCCAATATTGGAGAAAAACAGGCCTTTTTTGAACCGGTACACGGCAGTGCTCCCGATATTGCAGGCAGAGGTGTGGCCAATCCGATTGCAGCTGTACTTTCAGTGGCCATGCTGCTGGACTGGCTGAATAGGCCTGAACAGGCCCGCATTGTCAGGGAAGCGGTGGAGACTTCTGTTAATGAAAATATAAAGACTGCTGATCTGGGTGGCAACTCTACAACGGCAGAAGTAACAGAATTTCTGGTGTACTACGTACAATCCAATTCCTGATTTTCAGGTCACGGCCAGCAGGGAGGCAATTCCCTTTCCTGTTAACCACGGCACTTCCTCCGCCAATCCACATCATAATCACAAAATCAGTAGCTCCGACCAGAGGATGTCCTCCATCCACAACCCGGATCATCAGAGCAGATATAAGGGCATGGACCGCTATGATAAGAAGGACCAGGAGGGAAAGGGTCTCCAGGCTTCCCACATCCGTATACAGGATCATCCCGATACCGGTATCAACGCCATCAGGTGATGGCATGGATGAAGTGAACATGTCCTGCATAAGTTGACTTGAGGTAGAGAATAGTTTTCTACAGAGCCCGTAAAATACTATTATTTATAAATAATCCAGCAAATTGGCCAATCAGCTCTTGATCCGTGTGCCCACACGTTCTCCTTCGACAGGTTCACTCTTTATTTTTTCCTGCATTACGACTTTGTAAATATCCCCTTCACTGGAACCATCCATAACAATTGTTTCAATATTGCATCTCTCGATAATCTTTGCAGCCAGGGGGTCGACAGGGGATTTTGAACCGGCTTTCATTTCGGTGGACATTACCACATCAAGCAGTTCTCTTGGAGTCATTACATCAAATTTTATAGCATCAGGGGATGTTGTCGGGTCTTTTGAATATACGCCATCCACAGAAGTTGCAATCACCATCAACTCAGCTCCCAGATACTCGGCAAGTACAGCGGATACCGTATCGGTGGTCTGTCCCGGGATTACGCCTCCCATTACAATGATTTTGCCGGAGGACAGGGCAAGTTCTGCATCCCTGTAACTCTGAGGTGGTTCTGGATATGCATTTTTGCCCAGGGCAGCTATGAGGAGCTGGGCATTGAGACGGGTAACATCGATCCCTATAAAATCACAGGTGACCTCATTTGCTCCGACCTGCCTGGCAGTTTCTATGTACTGGCGGGCGGCAACACCCCCGCCGGTCACGACTACTACGGAATGTTCTTTCGAAAGTTCTTCCAGCATGTCGGCGTATTTTGCGAACCTCTCTGGATCCAGGTCCCTGGCAAGAATGGATCCGCCTATTGATATTACTACTAGCATGAATGGTCCTCCGGATATTGTTCAGAAGTATTATGTAAATATACTATATGCAAAATGGGGATGAGGGAAGAATACAGCCTTTTTGTAAAAAAGATTTGATGAGGCTGCATTTTCCTACCTTCATAAATGGTATGCCTGATACAATCGCTCTATGCCCAAACCCCGGGCATCTGAAGAACAGGTAGTAGTTACGCAATAGATTCCCTCTTCAGACATAGGATTTACCCGGCAAAGTTGTTCAAAAAAGTAAGGGAAAATGGACTAATTATTCCATTGTGATTGCTTCGGTTGGACAGACGTCCACGCATGCACCACAGTCCACACACTCTTCAGCGTCTACGACTGCAATGTTTTCATCGTTCATTGAGATTGCTTCAGATGGACATTCGTCCACACATGTTCCGCAACCTATACATTCGTCAACATTGATTATTGCTACCATATATATCGTCTCTCCTGTTGATTTTAACGTCTTAATAGACTTCATCCTATCATTAAATAACTAAAATAAAAAGTTATCGATTAGGATTTATAGCATCTGATTTCACTCTTACTTCGTATGAGTACGGAATGATTGCAGAATCTTTTAAATTTAACAGATATATTTATTTTGGAGTAATATAATGATATTGTAAACACACTCTCAATTTGGATATATGATACAATGAAAGATGAAAAAGCAATTTCTCCTGTTGTCGGCATCATGTTAATGATTGCCATAACTATTGTTCTTGGAGTCACTCTGATCTTCTTTGCCACAGCCTTTGAAATGCAGGAGCCTGCACCGTTTGTGGCACATTCAAGTGGGGAACTGGTACGTGATGTGGATGGGTCTGTGGATCAAAAAGTATATCTCTATCATGAAGGCGGGGAGTCTATTACAGTTTCTGATATGGAGGTTGTGGTGGATGCCACTGAAGTTTGCGGGAAACATGCCCGTATTGTTGGTCTGCCTGTACAGAATTCACTTGACTCTTCCAATATTGAAGGGGAGACCGGAATGTTAGATAAAGGGGTAAGTGGGCTTGCCGGTGCAATCAAAGAGGCAGAATTTTCTGCCGGGGAAATGATGATGTTTCGCATTAACAACGGGGCATGCTCCCTGAAAAAAGGTGACCAGATAACTGTAAAAATCATACATACGCCCACCAACACAGTAATCATAGAAGAAACCCTGACCGCTTCCTGACACACATTAACTTCCAATCCAATATCTTTTTAATAGGAGGAGCTTTAGGGAAAGCCATGAGCACCCCTGACAATTATATCCAGTATTTCCCCCTGGAGCAATGTTATCCCAACCAGAAGGACGCAATGGAGAAAATTCACCGCTCCCTGCTGGAAGAAAATCTGGTGCTTTTTGAGGGAGCCTGCGGGACCGGGAAGACCCTGAGTGCTCTGGTTCCCTCGCTGCATGTGGGAAAACAATTGGACAAAACCGTGTTCATTGCCACAAATGTCCATCAACAGATGTTACAGTTCATAGATGAAGCCCGCCAGATCAAGCGTACCCATGACATCAAGGTCCTTGTTTTCAAGGGTAAGATGGGCATGTGTCCCCTGAAACAGGGATATGATGAATGCGAGGCCAAACGGGATAATACCTACGATCTCATGGAGATCGAAAAGGAAATAAATCTCAAAAAACAGGAATCGAAGGCTGCCTGGGACGAGTATAAATCCTCGGGCGAAGCGGCGCATGCTTCTCTGAGGGATGCTGTCGATGAGGAGCGGGAAAAACTCGAGGAAAAAGCTAGTTCCCTGAGAAAACGTTCATGTGATCCCCTGTATGAGGTTTTAAGGGCAGAGGATGAAAAATTCCAGAAGTGGCTTTTCCAGGATGTACGCGATCCCGAAGAGGTCAATGATTACGCCGCTGAGAACGGCATGTGTGGTTATGAACTTCTCAAGCGGGAATTGAAAAATGCCGACCTTGTCATAGCCAATTTTCATCATATCCTCAATGATAAGATATTTTCCACAATGCTGCGCTGGATGGACAAAGAACCCGAAGACATCATTGCGATATTTGATGAAGCCCATAATATAGAAAACGCTGCCAGATCTCATTCATCCATTACTTTGACCGAACATGCCATTGAAAGTGCCCTGGCTGAACTCAATGCCAATGAAAAAAGTGATCTTTTCACCTCCATGCCGGTTGAGGATGTGGAAGCCGTGCTCTCCATTCTCCTGGAAGTGGTCAGGGATACCTATGATAACCGTTTTAAGTTTGGGGAACGCCAGCGGGTGGGGCGCAACTGGTACGATATACGCATAAGTGACCCCTATGAAAGAAATGATGTGGTATATGCCCGTTTTATGAGGCGGATGAAAGAGACCGGTTATGGGGAGGAAAAACAGGTACAGGAATTGCTAGGGATTGCTGCTGAAGTGGGAGGTTTACTGGATAATGCCTATCATGAACAATACAAACAGGGCCAGACTCCGATCCTGAAAAGGTCCCACTTAAAACCCACAGCAGAATTTTTCTCCCAGTATCTCAAACTCTGCAACAATGAGAATTATTATCCCGTACTCAATGTCCGCCGGGATCAGGGTGGGGAGATATACGGTCGGCTGGAACTATTCACCTGTATCCCGAAAAACGTTACAGGTCCGCTGCTGGATTCAATCTATTCGGCAATCCTGATGTCTGCAACCCTGCGTCCCTTTGATATGATCAAAAGCACCCTGGGCATCACACGGCAGACATGCGATCTGGCCTATGGTCTGACATTTCCTGAAGAACGCAGATTGACCCTCGCAGTATCCGTACCTCCCCAGTATTCTCGGATACGGGACGATCCTCAGAATCTGCATATATTAGAACAGGTGTTACAGGATACGATTGAAAATGCCGGGGGCAATGTGATCATCTTTTTCCCGAATGCTTTTGAGGCAAAACGCTATTTCCGCAAATTCGATGGTGTGCTTGATGTCGAACTGTTCCTTGATGAAACCGGGGTATCTGCCCAGGATATACGCAAACAATTCTTCCAGATAGGAGAGCAGGGAGGCAAAGCTGTCCTTTTCACCTATCTCTGGGGTACCCTCAGTGAAGGAGTGGATTACCGCAATGGCCGGGGTCGGGTTGTTGTGGTGGTCGGTGTAGGTTATTCGGCCCTGAATGACAGGATGCATGCGGTGGAATCTGCCTATGATCATGAATTCGGTTATGGTGCCGGGTGGGAGTATGCTGTACAGGTTCCCACGATACGCAAGATCAGACAGGCCATGGGCAGAGTGGTACGTTCACCGACCGATTACGGTGTCAGGATACTGCTGGATGGCAGGTTCATGACGGATTCGGTTAAAAGACTGGGAAAATATTCGGTATACCCCTCATTTCCCGAAGATGAGAGAAAGGAATTCCTTGATGTGGAACCCGGCAAAGTGAAATATTCCCTGCTCAATTTCTTTTCGGATATGGAAGAGTTGTCCTGACACATATATATATGATTGTGAATTAGTTCCAAGGTACTATGATCGAGATCACATCCCCTTCAAGGCTGCACCTCTCCCTGATTGACCTCAATGCTTCCCTGGGCCGGGTTGATGGGGGAGTGGGGGTTAGTCTGCAGTATCCCCACATTCATCTTACTGCTGAAAAAAGTGATCAAGTAGAGATTACCGGCAGCTCATTACTGTACGACAAAGTGCGAGCTGCGATTTCTGCCCTGCTGCCTGAAGGAGAAGGAATCAGTATCTATCTTGATGAGGACATGCCTGCCCATGTAGGCCTGGGTTCGGGCACACAGGTGGCTTTGTGTACTGCGGCTGCGATCAACGAACTTTTCGAACTGGGCCTTTCGGTCAGACATCTGGCCCAAAAAGTGGGCCGGGGTGGTACTTCCGGAATTGGTGTGGCGGCTTTTGAGGAAGGCGGTTTCCTTGTGGATTGTGGACATCGTTTTTCTGATAAAGGTGCTTTTTCTCCCTCCTCTGCCAGTCCGGCCCCTCCCGCTCCGGTAGTTTTCAGACATGACTTTCCGGACTGGCCCATAGTGCTGGCTCTTCCTGACAGGCAGGGAGCGCATGATGCACAGGAAGTGGATATTTTCAGGCAGGTCTGTCCTGTTCCCCTGGAGGATGTACAGACGATCTCCCACATCGTATTGATGCAAATGATTCCGGCAGTTATTGAAAAAGATATTGAGAACTTCGGCAGTGCACTTGATAGTCTGCAGACACTGGGATTCAAAAAGCAAGAGATCTCTCTGCAGAGCCAGCAGGTGCAAGACGTAATTGAACAGATGAGAATGGCCGGTACCCATGGTGTCGGGATGAGTTCCTTTGGGCCTGCAATTTGCGGTTTTGTTGAAAATGAAATTCAGGGAAAACGTATTGTCCGGGAAATGCAAAAATTCCTGGATGAGAATATAGGAGGCAAGGTTTTGCTTACAACTCCCAATAACACCGGTGCGGATATCAGGATGGATTAACCTTGAATGTGAAAACCTGGTTTGCAGATATTGAAATCAATGAAGATGGAAATGTGGCTGAGTGCAGTCCCTGTACGCAGGATGTGCAGCAGCTGGCAGAAAGATTGCTTGTCTTTCAGACAGATCCCCAACAAATCCCGCCGGCAGGTTTTGATCCCGTTCAAAATGCCATTGAATGCGGATTCGCAGCAGGGGAAACTGAATATTATTCCCTGTTGCAGCAAACCTGTATTGCAGCCACGCGGCTTAAGATAAAGAACTCCTATTCTCCGGATTTGCGAATAATCCATGCCGTGGAAGCACTGGATGATATTGACGAGGCGGCCAACCTGCTGGCTGAGAGATTGGGCATATGGTACGGCGAGCATTTTCCCGAAGCAGGCATGCTTACCGAAAACCTGGCCAAGTTCGTAGCTGAAAACGGGCTCAGGCAGGACCTGCCGCAGGATTCGCAGTTCCATGAGACTGCCCGCTCGTCTGTGGGTATGGAAATGGATGCAGAGGACGGAACTATCATAAAGGCTTTTGCAGCGGATCTCACTTCTCTGTATGAGAGGCGTCATGTGATAGAAGCCTATATTCACAAAAACATGGAACAACTCGCTCCCAATCTGGAGGAGGTTGCAGGAGCCAATCTGGGTGCTCGATTGATCAGTATGGCCGGCGGATTGCAATCTCTCTCCCGGATGCCGTCAAGCACCATTCAGGTAATGGGTGCAAACCAGGCTTTATTCAAACATCTCAGGGGCAAGGCTACTTCTCCCAAACACGGTATTATTTTCAATCATCCTTTAATCAAGAATTCCCATCCCAAAATCCGGGGAAAAATGGCCCGTGCTCTTGCTTCAAGCCTGAGTATTGCAAGCAGGGTGGATGCTTTTTCCGGCCAGCTGAATCCTGCAATTAAAGAAAAACTGGATCGTAAGGTCCGATCCATCAGGGAGGGGAATAAATGAAGGCCAAAACCTTCCATGAAAACATTTTCACGCTACAGCAGGGCAAGAAAAGGTTCCTTGCTACCAGAAATCTTTCTCCCGGACTTGAAGTGTACGGGGAACGCCTGGTGCAGGTTGAACAGACAGAGTACCGTGTCTGGGAGCCCAAAAGAAGTAAACTTGCGGCAATGCTGCTCAAAAAACTTCCCTCGCCCTTTACAAACACATCGAAGGTGCTTTACCTGGGCTCGGCTACAGGTACCACTGTCAGTCATGTTTCGGATATTGTGCAGCAGGGAGTGGTCTATGCAGTGGAATTCTCACCCCGTACAATGCGGGACATGTTACCTATCTGCGAAGAAAGGCCAAATATAATCCCTCTGCTTGCCGATGCTTCCAAACCCGGGTCCTATGCAAATGTTGTGGAGCCTGTTGATGTGGTCTTTCAGGATGTGGCCCAGCCGGACCAGGCATCCATTGCCCTGTCCAATGTGCAGCACTTCCTCAAACCCGGCGGTTACCTGTTGATGAGCATCAAGGCCCGGAGTGTGGATTCCACTGCAAAACCTGATACGGTTTTTAAACAGCAGCTCAAAACATTACTGGAGCAAGATAATTCAAAATTGGAACTTGTCAAGAAACAGAAACTTGCACCGTTGCATATCGATCATCTCGGCGTAGTTGCAAGAAAAACTGAATGAGGTTTGCAGGTGGCAGATCAGGAAGAATTGAGACAGGGGCTGGGCAAATATTTCGGTGTCTGTCCATCGTATCATCATTCCAAGGCCTGTTTATGCAAGGATTGTCCATCCTATCCGGGTGAAGGTTATATGTTCTGTGTGCGGGGTCCTGCATCCGGTGAGACCCGACAGGAATGTATGTGTAATGACTGTTATGTCTATCATCAGTTTGCGCTTGATGGGGATTATTTTTGCAGGCGGGAATGAATTATGAACAAAAATACAATTATTGTGTTACTTTGTGTACTGGTAACTCTGACTATGGCCGGATGTGTACAGCAGGAATCTGACAACACCACACCACAACCTGAAACCTGTGACTATTCCGATGTTTCTGCAGCAGAAGCATTCAATCTGATTGAGACAGGGGATGTTTTCATTCTGGATGTACGTACCCAGTCCGAATATGATGACGGTCACCTGGAGAATTCCTACCTGATCCCTGTTTCTGAACTGGAAAACCGGTTGGATGAGGTGCCTTCGGATACTGCGATTCTTGTTTACTGTCGCAGTGGCAGGCGGAGTGTGACGGCATCGAATATTCTTCTGGATGCGGGCTACTGTGATGTTTATAATATGGAAGCCGGTTTCAATGCCTGGCGCTCCGGCGGCTACCTTTACGAGGAATAAAACCCAATCTTTTTTACTTCTTCTCTCCTTTTCACATGCATGTTGTATGATGAGATTGATTGGGCAGATGTCTGGATCGAGCAGATGAAATTGCATAACGAGGCGGATGAACAGGTTCAACAGCCGGATCGCTGGGGCACCTATGAAAATGCCAGACGCTTCTGGCAATCCTCCCGCAAAAGTGGTAAACGGCTGGAAAAGACCCTGCGGGAGATAAAGCATGACAGCGATTCCCGGATACTGGACATAGGTGCCGGTCCGGGTTCAATGGCAATTCCCCTGGCGCAAAGGGTGTCCCATGTAACTGCAGTGGAGCCGGCTGAAGGGATGACAGAAGTCCTGAAGGAAAATATCAAACATTACCATCTCAACAATGTCACATGTATCCAGAAAAACTGGGAGGACGCGTCCCTGGAGGAACTGGATTCTCCTTATGATGTAATTGTAGCGTCCTATTCTCTGCACGTGCCCGATATCAGGGAGGCTATTGAAAAGATCCAGCAGTTAAGCAGTGGCAAGGTTTACATCTACTGGTTTGCAGGTGCGACCTCCTGGGATAAGAATTATTCACGTATCTGGCCGCAGTTACACGGCAGACAATATTATCCCTCTCCCAAATGTGATGTGCTCTACAATGTGCTCTACAGGATGGGAATCTATCCGGACATGGAAAATTTTGAATTGATACATGAGACCCGGTTTTCTTCCCTGGATGAGGCGGTTCAGCATTACAAACCCCATTACAAGATTGCCACTAATGAGCAGGAACAGATACTGCGCTCCCATCTGGAAGAAATACTGGAAAAAAAAGGGGACGAGCTGGTTCAGGTGGGTCGCTCGTCAAGGGTAAAAATATCGTGGGATAATTCCCACTGATTTTTTCAATGCAAAAAGTGCCTCATTCCGGTAAATACGAGGGAGACGCCCAGCCGGTTGGCGGTGTCTATAACTTCATTGTCCCGGATTGAGCCGCCCGGGGAGACAATATATTTGATATTGTTTTCGGCGGCATGGATGATGCTGTCATCGAAGGGGAAGAAGGCATCAGAAGCAAGGACACATTCTGAGAGAATATTGTTGCAGTACTCCTCAAAGTCCATTTCAGGCTGTTCCCTGTCATAGATCTCTTTCAGGTTTTCCCTTGCCTTGGTGGCACATAATTTGCGGATGGAATCCACACGATTGGGTTGGCCGGCACCCATTGCCAGCATCATGTAGCACCCATCCTCATATTCCCATGAAAGATTGACAGCATTGGATTTGGTACATTTGCAGGCTGCAATACAGAATTCGGACAGCCCCCTTTTCTCCTCGGGATACTCGGTCTCGGTGACACATTCCCATTTCTCGTACAATCCGATATTGCGGGACTGTTTGAGCATTCCTCCTGTAATATACTTGTAGGTAAATTCCGCATCAAAGGATTCATTGAATGAAGGCAGCTCCAGCAGGCGCAAATTCTTGCTCTTGCTCTTCAAAAAGTCCAGTGCATCGTGTTTGAATTCCGGAGCGATAATGATCTCCACGAACTTGCCCTTGAGGAATTTGGCGGATTCGAGATCCATCGCGACATTGGTGCATATGATACTTCCAAAGGCGGATATCGGATCACCGTCCCAGGCAGCCTGCAGGGCCTGCAGGAGTGTGTTTCCGGTTGCCAATCCACAGGGATTATTGTGTTTGACGATACATACTGCAGGTTTTTCGTGTCCCAATTCCTTGACCGTCTGGAGGGCGTTGTCCCCGTCCACATAATTGTTGTAAGATAGTTCCTTGCCATGCAGCTGGCGACAGTTTGCAAGGGCAGGTCCCTCTATTTCTGGCTGGGAGAAAAATAATGCTTCCTGATGCCAGTTCTCTCCATAACGCAGTTCTCTGCCACCTGTGAAATTAAGCCGCAGGGTATCTTCTCCCAGTAAGGTGCGGCTTAAGTATGTATCAATTGTACTGTCATAGTTTGCAGTATGACGGAATGCCTTGACTGCCATTCTTTCCCGGCTTTCCTGTGAGACTACTCCGCTTGAGCGCAGTTCCTTGAGAATATGTCCGTAATCTTGCGGGTCACTCAGCACTGTAACAGATTTGTAGTTCTTGGCAGCCGACCTGAGCATGGAGGGCCCGCCGATATCAATGTTCTCGATGGCCTCTTCCAGATTAACCCCTTTTCTGGATATGGTTATCTCGAAGGGATAGAGATTTACGGCCACCATGTCGATAAGTTCAATAGAAAGGTCTTCAGCGTCGCTGACGTGTTCCGGATTTTCCCGCAGGCAAAGCAGGCCACCGTGAATCTTTGGGTGGAGTGTCTTTACCCTGCCTCCCATCATCTCAGGAAATCCGGTGATCTCTGATACGTCAATTGTTTCTATTCCTGCATCCCGGAGCATACGTGCCGTGCCTCCGGTTGAAATGATCTCTATATCAAGTTGTTTGAGCCCGCGTGCAAAATCCACTATTCCCGTTTTGTCGGAAACGCTCAGCAATGCCCTTTTCACCAAAAAATCACCAAGTCAGGTTGTAATATATTACTAATAAAGGTTCTGGTCTCTTCGGGGTGTAGTAAATATTTGACCATTAATCCAGCAATATCAACGTATACTGGGAGGGGATTGTATCGTTCATGGGGAATTTCTGGAAAGGTATGCTCAGTTTATCCAGTGTTTTGTCAAGCCTAACACCAAGCCCCATCAGGCAGGGTCTGCGAATGGTCGGATGATGGCATTCTCCCTGGGAACTTGCACAGTTGACATCGGTATAATCGCTGTTGGCACACCATGTGCACATGCCCGGAAAAGTGGCAAGAGCAGTATTATATCCCAGTTTCCAGGCGAGCTTCTCAAGTTCTATACTTCCCGGCTGGATTCTTTCCTTGCGTTCCTCCATTACAGTCTTTAATGTTTCCTGATGTTGCTGTCTGGTTTCTTCATCCTCAGGGGAAGTGACAATGTATTTAATGAAATTCTCACTTATTTCCCTGGAAAACCGATTGTCTGATTTCCAGTCGACAAGCAGGGTCCATTTGTACTCCATCAGCATTTGCCTGAATTCATCCACTGTCGGTATAAAAGGAGGGCATACCTGACTGCCGTAACCATTGCATCCAAATATACACTTCAGAATTGTCCGGTTCTCAACAATTATATTTTCTGCAGGTATCAGTCTGACACTTTTTGCCCCAAGTTCTGTGGCCTTTTCTTCCAGAATTCTGTAATTCTTTTCAGGGATAGTCATATGTAAGCCTACCTTTTCAGGTCTATATCCGGTTTTTGCTGTATTTTTGGGTACTAATTAACCCAATGCTACAAAATTAGTGATTAATTCTACTAACTATTGTTCTCCAAAAACTTATAATCTCTGGGCTGGTAATCCTATGTATAAAATAGATTCAGTTTGGTACTTAGTGGGGGGTGTCATCATACTTGGATTAACAATGTCTGAACTTCGTGTATTTTCATTGATCTTGCAAATAGTAGCCTTATTGCTGATTATTATAGGTTTTATTGCTTTGAAAAAGAGCACATCCATGAAGGAAGGAATATCAAAACATGGAAAGATAATCAATGTTGGCTATTCTCTGGCAATACTATCTGTGTTGTATATGGCCTATTCTGCTTATCTTTCTATAATTGGCACAGGTTCAATTCCACCATTAGTTCTAGTCCATGGTTCGTTGGGTATCATAACGTTGGCATTAGGAGCTTTATTTGTCACCAATAGGTGGAGCTGGAAGAGTAAAAGATATATGAGAATTGAATTGGTTCTCTGGTTGGCGGTATTTTTGGGTGGAACTTATCTGTATCTTGTAATAAGTGGTGCCATCTGAATCTTCATCATAAAATCAGGCTCTTATTCAGAAAATTTCACCACAGGACACACCTCTATGCATTTGCCGCAGTGGGTGCACTTATCCCGATATGGGTAATTTTGTTTTTATCCTGTATTGCATTGTGAGAACATTTGCCGATATACACTCTACAACCCATACAGCCCAGAGCCCGGTGTATTGAGTTTTCCTGTTATTTTTTCAGAATAACCAGTTTGGTTATGCGTGATTCTGTCAGAAATTTCTATGGAATTAGCAGTAACTTCGCTGAATTAAGAAAACTTTATGTATCGTTATGTTCATCCGAACATATCGTCGCATGTTATGGAAATAAAACAATTTCATCATAGGGGAACTCTCATGCATAAAAAATTCAGGTATATTCTATTGATATTTGTGATCTTGTTTGCTGTATGCACAAGCGCATGTGTTGATCAAGAGGAAGTTTCTGCACAGAGCACAAGATCGATAACTGATATGGCAGGAAGGACCGTTGAAATCCCGGCTGACGTTGACAAGGCAGTTGCCACTTCTCCTCCTGCAACAATGCTTATCTACATGCTGGCTCCGCAAAAATTAGCAGGCTGGAATTTTATGCCTCAGGGGTCGCAAACATATCTGAAACCTGAGTATCAGGCCCTTCCTGTGATTGGCGGTTGGTTTGGTAAGCAGGATGGAAATTATGAAACCATAATATCCATGGGTCCCGATATCATCTTTGAAGGCTACAACAGTGGAGGGGATGTTAATTCTACCATCAATGAAAGACAGAAAAAATTCGGTACTATTCCTGTTGTGGGTATTGAATCGACAATTGATGCTATGGCATATGCAAAGTCAATCAAATTCATGGGGTATGTTCTCGGAGAAGAAGAGAGAGCAGGTCAATTGATCTCTTTTTACAAAAGAACACTTAACAATGTCACTGTAAAGGTCTCACAAATACCTGAAGATGAAAGGAAGAGTGTCTATTATGCAGAAGGTACCAATGGTCTGCTTACGGATCCGCAAGGTTCTCCGCACAGTCAGTTGATAGAGATATGTGGTGGTATCAATGTAGCAGAATGTCCCATTGAACAGGGTTATGGAAGATCAGAGGTATCCATCGAACAGGTATTACAATGGGATCCAGAGGTTATCATCACAGGTGACCCTAATTTTTACAAAAATGTATATGAAGACCCTCTCTGGCAGGACATCACTGCGGTAAAAAACGATGAGGTATATCTTTACCCTGATGCTCCTTTTTGCTGGTTTGACAGGCCTCCGGGTATTAACAGGATAATCGGCATTCCCTGGACAGCTAAAGTGCTCTACCCTCAAGAGTTCAGCGATCTTGATCTCAGGGGCCATGTAAAGGAATTCTATTCAGAGTTCTATCATTATGAACTGTCGGAAGATGAGATCGATGGGTTATTGAACCCGGCTGCAGCAGGAAATTAAAATTTTGCCGATAGTCTCAGACGAAGAAGGTGCAATTTAATGACAGATGAAGTAACTGGTCAAGTTGGGTTTCATGATGAATATGCCGAAAATTTCGAAGATATTGCTGCCAATATCTTTGCTCCTATATATCCTGTTATTTCACAGCAGATAACCAACAGATGCCAGATCATGAGCGGGACTTTCATAGATGTGGGCAGCGGACCTGCATCACTTGCGATAGCCCTTAGTAAGCTTGTCGATGGCAAGGTCTATGCAATGGATTTTTCTGAAAAAATGCTTGCTATAGCAAAGAAAAAGATTGAATCGTGTGATTTGAACGAAAACGTGATCCCTATTTTCGGTGACATTCATGATATGCCTTTTGACGATTGTTTTGCTGAGCTGGTCGTAAGCCGCGGTTCTCTATTCTTCTGGCAGAATGTGTCCCTAGCTTTCAGGGAAATATATCGTGTACTAAAACCCGGTGGTATGGCCTATATTGGAGGCGGTTTCGGCACAGCGCAACTTAAGTCAAAGATCACACAGGCCATGGAAAAAAGGGACCCTGCATGGTCACAGTGTGTCGAAAAAAGATTGAACAAGACCAATCTGGATTCTTTTAAAAAAGCACTGCATGTTGCTGAAATTGACCATTACAGGATCATAGATGATGAATCCGGTTTCTGGATATGTTTCAATAAGGTGGACTGACCTATGAAGTGCAACATATGTGAAATTGGCTGCGATCTTGCAGAGGGAAAGAGTGGTCAATGTCGTATGTATATCAACAAAAATGGTCAGATCATCGAGAGATTTCCAAACAACTACTTCACAATGTTTCCGGTTTCCATTGAGACAGTCCCCCTCCTCCATTTCTATCCGCGGGGTAAGTTTCTGCAGGTTTGTACCGTTGGCTGCAATTTCAAATGTGAAGGCTGCATCTCGGAGATCCTGGCATCCCGTCTTCTTTCCACTAATAAAAAAAGTGGAATTAGCAATGAGAACGTTATCAATAAAGCCCTTGATGAAGACTGCATAGGAATTGTTTTTTGTCTCAATGATCCGGCTGTCTCCTATTTTACATTCCGGGACCTTGCTAAAAAGGCCAGGCAGAACAATCTTTTAATCGGTTGCTCCACTAACGGATATTATACCGAAAACGCATTGAAAGAACTAATCCCTTTGATAGATTTCGTAAATATCGGTATAAAGGGTTATTCAGATGAAAGGTATATTTCGTGCGGTGCCAGAGGTTCTGAGCCTGTTTTCAGGAATCTGAAATTACTCAAAGAAAGTGATGTTCATGTTGAGGTTTCTACCATTTACATCAAGGGTTCAGAGGATGAAGTCATAAATACTGCAAAATTTGTTTCCTCCCTTTCAAGGGATATACCGTTTCAGGTTATGAGGTTTGTACCTTTTGGAGATGCAGCCCCTCAGATCGAACCAACGATAAGGGAAAGTGAAGGTCTGTGTGACAAATTAAGCCAGCACTTAAATTATGTGTATCTTTTCAATTCTCCGGGTACCGATCATTTGAACACGGTATGTCCAGAATGCAGTAAAATCATTTTCCAGAGGGAGTTCTTTGGTCCCATGGGCTCACGTACTTTATCCTACCTGCCTCAAGGAGGGTGTAAATGTTCTACTGCGGGTTTATTCAGAGGAGAAGTAAGTGAAGTTTCTCATCATGAACCGGGATTTATGGGAGGATACAGGATCACCCGGGCGCTGGAGATGATCCATGCTATTCTTGTCTGCCTTGGGATAAAAGATGATCATGAACTTGCAGAAATATGGGCCAATGTCATGGAAACAGGATATTTGGAGCAGCTTCATACCAGTTCTCAGGACCTTGACTCCTATTTTGATGTAATTGAGCATTTTGCCGCCCTTGCAGACAAGAATAAGGAAGGAATGGAACTTGTGGCTTATATGAGGGAGAAACTGGATTTCATACGGTCTGTGACAAATGACATTGAAAGGCCACGGGTTTATTATTGTATGGGATATCCCCTTTTTGCACTCAATGGGGAGCGAATTGAGAATAATCTTGTTGAAGCTGCAGGCGGGGAAAGTGTAAACAAGCTGATCGACAGGGAGGGAAAACCCGGGGTTGGTATTTCTCATAATGAATTTGTCGGGATGAACCCTGAGTTCATATTCATATCAGGCTTCCTTTCAACCCCGGTTTCCGATTCATACGCCTATTGTAAAAAACATGGCCTATCTGCAGATGCCCTAAAAAACAGGAGGATATACGGTCTTCGTCCATTATGGGATTTCGGAAGTCCTAGATGGATATTGGGGCTGATGTACATAGCAAATAAGTTACATCCTGATATTTTTAATTTTGATATTGATAAAGAGGCAAATCAGTTCTATAAAAGGTTCTATGGTGTGTCCTTTGATTCTTCAAGGCACAACAGGTCTTTTTACAGTGTTTCATCCAGGCAATGACCCCACTTTATCGAACCGATTTTAGGAAATGAGATATAAATGTCATATGATATTGGAAGAATCACAGGTTTGAAATTGGGGATTCATAAGAGAATCTCTGAGGGTAATACACAGATATTCCTCGCATTTTTCCTTATGATATTTCTCTTTGTACTTTCCCTTTTTATGGGAAGGTATTCAATCCCTCCACAAACTATAATGACTAGCATTATTTTCTGGCTTCTATCATTAGGAAATGTGGAGCCGTCAAATGTGGGAACTGTCATATTTCAGATACGTCTTCCAAGGATAATTGCAGCTATGCTTGTAGGGGCTGGATTATCTATATCCGGAGCTTCTTTTCAAGGCCTTTTCCGCAATCCGCTGGTATCTCCCTATATTTTAGGAGTGGCATCCGGGGCTGGATTTGGTGCCTGCCTGGGTATCCTGATAAGTGAGAATATATTTGTTATCCAGTTAATGGCATTTTCTTTTGGAATACTTGCAGCTTTTCTAGCTTACAGCCTCAGCAAGTCCTGCAAGGCAACGGTCACACTGGTCCTTGTGCTTTCAGGTATTATTGTAGGTGCAGTTTTCACTGCTCTGACCTCACTGGTAAAATATGTCGCAGATCCATATGATAAACTTCCTGAGATGGTATTCTGGCTTATGGGAAGTCTCTCATCTGTCAGGGTCGAGGATCTAATCTATGCTTCACCTGCAATTCTTGCCGGCATGCTTGTTCTCATTCTTATTGGGTGGCGCATCAATGTTATCTCTTTGGGAGAGGAAGAAGCCAGGTCACTGGGTATAGATACTAAGAAAATGACAATACTGATCGTTATTTGTGCGACTCTGGTCACTACTTCTGCAATTAGTATCAGCGGTATTATTGGATGGGTAGGCCTTGTAGTACCCCATATCTCGCGGATGCTGGTTGGTCCAAGTTACAAAAAACTGTTACCAATGTCAGTTTTCCTCGGTGCATCTTTTCTTTTGGTCGTAGATGACCTCGCAAGGACATTAATGAGTATAGAAATTCCTCTGGGAGTTCTTACGGCACTGATAGGGGCACCATTTTTTGCTTATCTTTTACAAAAAAAGAAGGTTGGTTGGTCATGATATTAAGGGTAGACAATGCTTCGTATTCGTATGGTGGTAAGGAGAATGTATTTGAGGATATTTCCTTTTTTTTAAAAAAGGGTGAGACTTTATGTATACTTGGTCCCAATGGGATTGGTAAATCAACACTGCTAAAATGCCTTGGCAATGTATTGAAATTAAGTGAGGGCAGCGTCTTTATTGAGGGAAAAGACATCTCTTCGATGAGCAGAACAGAGATTGCTCAAAAGATAGGTTACGTTCCACAGTCAGATCAATCGGTATTTCCCTTTTCTATACTGGATTTTGTAATGCTTGGAAGAGCACCTCATCTTCCCTTCTTCTCCTCCCCTGGGGAAAAGGACCTCACAATAGCTGAGAATGCCATCAATAAAGTGGGGATATCTCATTTGAGGGATAGGCCTGTTACAGAAGTAAGTGGTGGCGAAAGACAGCTTGCTCTTATTGCAAGGGCTCTGGCACAGGAGCCGGAAATTTTGCTTCTGGATGAACCTACCTCCCATTTGGATTTCGGGAATCAGGTACGTGTCCTGAACCTAATTGAAAGACTTGCCTCTCAGGGAACATCTGTAATTATGAGCACGCACTTTCCGGATCATGGTTTTATAGGCTCGAAGAAGGTAGCTATAATGCTTGAGAATGATTTCATAGACCAGGGGACTGCTGAAGAAGTAATTACAAAAGAGAACATGGCTCTTGCATATGGTGTCGATGTAACCATCGATCATGTCAGTTCCATACAGAGAAATGTATGTCTTCCTCTTTAATTATATCAACCTTTTTCAGTCCCGTACAAATTTCACCACAGGGCAGACCTCGATACATTTGCCGCAGTGGGTGCACTTATCCCCTATATAGGCAATTTTGTTTTTAATCCGGATTGCATTGCGGTTACATTTGCTGATACACACCCCGCAACCCGTACAGCCCATGGCCCGGCGTATTGAGTTTTCCGTATCCTTGAGGAGTTTTCCGGCATCGGATTTGGAGGATGCCCTGACTCTTACCGACCCTGTGGCAAAGACCTGTGCTGTATCTTTTTTCCGGGTTATCATTGCCATCTCGTCTGTATACTTCACCTCACCAATAGCAAGCAACATGCCGCTTTTCCTTATTTTTTCCATATCAAGTGCTGTGGAGAAACTTCCCTCAGCTGTCATTTCGCCGGTGGTGCAGGGCCGATGGCCCACACTTGAGGTGAATGTCAATTTGGTAGGGTCGTATTTTGTGGGAGAGGTATTAATTCCCAGTTCCTCAGCTATTTTTTTTATGTTGGCAGGAAGAGTTTTCCATCTCCAGAACCCATAATCGGCCCACTCTTTATCGATGCCGGTTTTCCCGGCATAGGCGTACAAATGTTTCATCAGTTTTTCTTCGTAATGGGGATGTGTCTTTTTCAGGCGTTTCAAATCCCCCAGGGAAGACGAGGGACACAGCCAGCATCCCATCCTGTCAAACCCTTTCTCATAGAGAGGGTTGTAGGGCAGTTCATTCATGAATATGTAGAGCCAGATGTGCAGGGCAGTCCAGTCCTGTATCGGTGAGGCTGCGGTCTGGTTGCCCACCCAGGGATTTTTCCAGACACGATTACTACGGGCCCGGGTGGTGGATTCATATTTGCGCTGGCCCACAAAGGTCAGGCAGCCTTTTTCGTAATTCTCCTCTATCAACCGGCTTATGGGGCCGAGTTTACAGACTTTGCAGCACCATCGCATTTCCACTGCAGGCGGGCCGAATGCATCTAAGGATTCCCAGAAGGCATCCCCCACACTTATGGATTTGACATCTTTTGAATATAAATTTCCCACATGCCGGATGTTTTCCAGTGTTTCAGGGAATTCAAGCCCTGTATCGGCAAACATCATTTCATAATCTCTGACGCACTCATCCACAAGCTGGACCACTGCAAGACTGTCCTTGCCTCCGGAATAAGATACGGAGATAGGCAGATCCTTTGTTTCAATGGTTTTCTGGATAAAGGTGTGGGCTTCTGCAATTGCTCCATCCATAATGAATCGGTTTGCCCGGATAACATCGGCCCAGCCTGAAGGTTTTCTGTCATGGACTTTTAAAGTAGTATCCGCTTTCCACCTGGGTTTGACTGCAGTGCCTTTTTTGGCTTCCATCATTTCCCGGCCATTCATTCGGGCACGCCCGGTGGCAACGACTTCTCCCGCAGGGGTTATTATTATGACCTCGTCATCTTTCTGTATCCCCGGGTCAGCATCCAGCACTCCCGGAGCAAGCAGGTTTGCACCTTTGTGCAGGAATTTTTTCACATCTTCCTCAATGGTCACGTAACCTGTAAGGGTTTCTGTGCCTGCCAAAATTCTGCGACCGGCTTCCAGCCGGGGAAGAAGTACCCATTCAAGTTTGCCGATCTCATAACGTATGCTTGCAATTACTTCGCCATCAACAATAATCTCATCCATGCGGTCTTCGTAGGGTGCCTTGTTGAGTAGCACTACCCTTTCCGTGTCAAGAAGCGGGTTGTTGAATTGTTGTTTTGATATTCGGTTTATGTGTTTAATATCGTGCAAAAAAGCCGGTCTTATATCTCCCGGGGGTGTAACATTCACTTTAACACATTCATCCCCGCAGGCACACTTTTTACCAAGAACCGGTACATTGCAGCTGTGGCACCATTGCAGCAGCAAATCTCCATGGAATACAGGTTGTGACATCTATGCTGGAAATCCTGTACTGGTTAAATAATATTGTGGTCGTTCTCAGAAGAACTTTGAAGCCAGGGAGTTGCCCTGTGATTGGCACATTTGTTCGTAGGGACAGTATCCGCACAGTTTTCCCCGCTTTGCCTGTGGCATTTTTCCGTTCTTTATCTTTTCGATCCGTTTGAGGATATTGAGCACCTCTCTGCGCTCGGCTGGTCGTATTTTCACAGGTCTTGCCTGTCCCTGTGAGGCATAAAAAAGCACTGCGGAATTTACCGGTTGGTCGTATCTTTCTTCTGCAAGTATGGAGTAAGCTGCCAGAGGTATCCGATCATTTTTCCAAACACCCTGCTCTGGAGCATTACCGCTCTTTATGAGCAGAGGCATCTTCTGTTCATCATGAAAGACGATTGCCGATGGTGCACCACTTAAGTTTAATTTGTCCGAATGCATCAGGGGTTCGATTTCAACGGGTGTTATGAGTTCAATCATTTCTTCATCGGATAGGTTCTTTAAATTGGCTGCTATTGCAGGTAACGCTTCGTATACATCTTCCACAGCATCTTTGAATTGGTTTTCATCAATGTCCTCCAATTCGTCGGAATAGATGGTAATTATTTCCTGTACTATTTCTTCTACCCGCGTTTGCAGCATTGGGAGTATTTCCTGTTTTGATCTGGCAACCTCTGCACAGGAAAGAGCCAGTTCTTTTAGCAGTAAATGACGGATGTAAGGTTTTTTAATGTCATCTGCTATTGTTTCATTCCTGCTGGCAAAGTATATCTTTCGGGGGCATTTCGTGTAGAGGACTACTTCTGAAACATTGGAATTTGTTTCGCAGAACATTGCACACATATTTAGAAGTTAACAAATTGCATAATATTTAAGTTGAATGAATGTCTGGGCATCGGCAATAGACGAATCGGCATTCGTTAAATATATATGCATGCTGGTATTGAAGTAATTGTAGCACATGACCGAGGATGCATCAAAGGAAAACTTACGTCATCGCCTGGCTGAAAAAATGGCTGGTGAGATCACTCTTTCGGATAAGCCCGGGGAGGCTCTGAAAAAATGGAGACTCAATTTCGAGATAGCCCAGACAGATATATCTTCATATCTGGGTGTTTCGCCATCTGTGATAAGTGACTATGAAAGTGGAAGGCGAAAGTCTCCGGGAACCCTTATCGTTAGCAAGATTGTGGATGCTCTGATAAATATTGATTCAGAAAGCGGAGGCCACAAGATACATGCCTATGAAGGCATGCTGTACAGTGATCAGGTATCAAAAGCGGTCTATGCAACTTACGAATACACATATCCAATGCAGCTTGCAAAACTGGCCACTCTTATCGAGGCGGATGTGGCCAACCGGGGTGTGGAAAAACCCCTGTATGGTTTTACGGTGGTAGACAGCAAGAAGGCAATTCTTGAACTGTCTTCCCATGAATTCCAGAAACTTTATGGATGGAGCACAGAACGTGCCATGATATTCACAAAAGTGTCTACAGGGAAATCCCCCATGGTAGCAATCAGGGTCACAAACCTGAAACCCGCAGCAGTGGTTCTGCATGGGCTTAGTATCAGGGAGGTGGATCCAATGGCCAAAAAAATGGCAGAAGTTGACAGGATCCCTTTGCTGGCAACGACTATGGACCTTGATGAATTGATCGAGGCATTAAAACACTACAGTCAATACCAGGTAATGGAATGATATTTATTTTTGATCAAAAGGTGATTTAAGCAATGAGCGTAGGGATTGTTTCATACGGTACATATATCCCCAAATTCAGGATAAAAGTGGAGGATATAGCAAAGGTATGGGGTGATAATGCAGATATACTCAGTGCAGGCCTCATGGTGAATGAAAAATCTGTCCCGGATCTGGACGAGGATACTGTAACAATTGCAGTCGAGGCTGCAAGGGCTGCAATTTGTCGCAGCAGCCTTGATCCTTCCAGGATCGAGGCAATATATACAGGATCTGAAAGTCATCCCTATGCGGTCAAACCCACCAGTACAATAGTAGCTGAAGCGGTGGAAGCGACCCCTGAGATGACTGCAGCGGATCTTGAATTTGCCTGTAAAGCAGGAAGTGCCGGTATGCAGGCATGCATGGGATTGGTACAATCCGGTATGGCAGATCTGGGGCTTGCGATAGGTTCGGACGTATCACAGGGTGCACCCGGGGACGCACTGGAATATACCGCTGCTGCTGGCGGTGCGGCTTATATTATAGGCAACAAAGAAGAAGAAATGGTGGCAATAATCGAAGATACCTATTCTTTCACGACTGACACTCCTGATTTCTGGAGGCGTGAAGGTATGCCTTATCCCGAACACGGCGGACGTTTCACCGGAGAACCCGGTTATTTCAAACACGTCCTGGGTGCCGCAAAAGGTCTGATGAATAAACTTGGCACTTCAGCTGAGGATTACGATTATGCAGTGTTCCATCAACCCAATGGTAAGTTCCCCTCCAGGGTGGCAAAAATGCTGGGATTCAGTAAGGAAAAAATTGCTCCCGGCCTTGTGGTCACAAGATTGGGTAATACTTATTCCGCTTCATGCCTGATGGGTATTGCAGCTACTCTTGATCAGGCAAAGCCTGGAGACAGGATATTTGCCACAGCCTTTGGTTCGGGTGCAGGGGCAGATGCCTTCAGTTTCAGGGTAACGGATAAGATCGATAAGATCAGGGATAAAGCTCCCCTGGTAGAGGAATTGCTTGCAAATCCTGTCTACATGGATTATGCAATGTATGCAAAGCATAAAGGCAAGATAAAACGTGCATGAGGGTATAAAAATGAGAGACGTTGCAATTATCGGAAGTTATACTACCAAATTTGGTGAGATGTGGGAGCGCTCTTTCCGTGATATAGTTGTTGAGGCTGGAGTCGGAGCTCTTGAGGATGCCGGAGTTGGTGGAGAAAGTATCGACAGTATGTTTGTCGGTAATATGAGCGGCGGACAGTTTGTTGAACAGGAACATATCGGTGCCCTGATCGCTGATTATTCCGGTCTGGCAGCCGGTTTGCATGTTCCTTCCACCCGTGTGGAGGCCGCCTGTGCTTCAGGGGGACTGGCTTTCAGGCAGGGGATACAGTCCGTTGCATCCGGTTACAATGATATAGTGGTAGCTGCAGGCGTTGAAAAAATGACAGACGTTTCCTCCGTTGGCGCTTCTTCAGCCCTTGCGGCAGCAGCTGACCGGGAGTGGGAGGGCATGATGGGTGCCACCTTCCCGGGTCTGTATGCCATGATAGCCCGTATGCATATGCAGCAATACGGAACAACCAGTGAACAGCTCGCACAGGTTGCTGTGAAAAATCATAAGAATGGTACCAATAATCCAATCGCCCAGTACAGGAATAATATCACAGTGGATAAAGTGCTTAATTCCATTATGGTCGCTGACCCCTTGCACATCTTTGATTGCTCTCCGATTACTGACGGTGCAGCCGCTCTTGTGCTGGCTCCTGCCGAAGAAGCCCACAAATACACCGACACTCCGATATACGTAAAGGGGTCTGGACAGGCAAGTGATACTATAGCCCTGCATGACCGCCGCGACATTACCACTCTTGATGCGAGTGTCTATGCTGCAAAAAGAGCCTATGAGATGGCAGGAATCGGACCGGATGATATCGATGTGGCAGAGGTGCATGATTGTTTTACCATTGCAGAAATATGTGCCATCGAAGATCTTGGATTTGTCAAGAAAGGACAGGGTGGCAGATTTGTTGAAGACGGCAATACCGCGATTGGTGGCAAGATCCCAGTAAATACTTCCGGTGGCTTGAAGGCATGTGGTCATCCTGTGGGTGCTACCGGTATCAAACAGGCTGCAGAAATTGTCAACCAGCTTCGTGGAGAGGCAGGGAAAAGACAGGTAGAGGGTGCAAAGATCGGACTGGCCCATAATGTAGGAGGGTCCGGTGCGACTGCACTTGTACATATATTAGGCAGGGAGAGGTGATTCTAGATGTCTGTTGCAAGATTCTGGAGACAGCAGGTACAGAGATATAATCTCGTAGGTAACCATTGTAGAAACTGTGATGAATACTATTATCCTCCGAGGACTACCTGTCCGTTTTGCAGAAGGAACGGGGAGATGGAGGAATACAAGTTCAGCGGCAAAGGTGAACTTGTAACATATACGATAATCCATTCAGCAGCTGAAGGGTTTGAACACCAGACACCCTATGTGCTGGGTATTGTGAAACTGGAAGAAGGTCCACGTCTTACATCCCAGATCATAGCACAACCAGGGGATGTGAAAGTCGGTATGAAGGTAAGACCTGTGTTCCGCAAACTGGGTGAAAGCGGGGATAAAGGTATGCTCCATTACGGTACTAAATTCACACCGGCGTGATGAGATGCTTGAGGTAGAAGTAAAATCCCGTATCGACCTGTCTTATGCCCGTGAAGTTCTTGAGGGGCTTGATGCAAAATTCCTGGAGGCAGAGGAGCATTTTGATATTTACTACAATGCTCCGCACTGCGATTTTGCAGAAACGGACGAAGCTTTGCGTATACGTTCTGTTAATGACAGGCAGGTTTTGACCTACAAGGGTAAAAAACTCGATGATACCACCAAAAGTCGTGAGGAAATCCAGACTCCTGTGGAAGCAGAAGCCATGATACAGATTCTGGAAAGACTTGGTTTCAAAGAAACTGCGAGGGTCCAGAAGGTGAGGGATGTTTTCAAAATAGGTGACATCACCCTGTGTCTGGACGAGGTGGATTCCCTGGGTCAGTTCATAGAGTTTGAGATAATCTCTGATGCTGATATGGAGGAAAGTAAAAAACGCATTTTTGCGATGATGGAAAAATTCGGCCTGCAACCTGAAGATTCCATCCGTAAGTCCTATCTGGAACTGGTGATGGAATAAACTCCATCATCCAATCTGGGTTCCATTCTTTGCTTCTTTTTCCGGTGCAAGCAGAATTGCACCACCGTCTTCGTCCACTCCGGCAAGCACCATGCCGAAAGATTTGACACCGCAGAGTTTGGCAGGTTTGAGATTGGCCAGTACGATTACCTGTCTGCCCTTTACTTCTTCGGGGCTATGGGTCAGGGCAATTCCGGCAACTATCTGGCGTGGCGTTTCTTCTCCGATATCAACTTCGAGCCTGAGTAATTTGTCGGCCTTTTCGACCTTTTCAGCTTCGACAATGGTTCCTACACGCATATCGAGTTTACCGAAATCTTCGAAGGTGATTTCTTCGCTATCTGTCATTATTTGTTCTCCTTTCTTGCGGTTTTGTTTTTCATTGGCTTCTCTGACCCGCTGTGATGCAATGGCTTCCATCTTTTCGATGGTTTCATCCTCTATTTTCTTGAAAAGGATGGAGGGTTTGCTAAGGGGTGTACCCGATTCAACAGGCACGGTACCCTGGCTGTAGAGTGCTGTGTGTACATTGCTCTGCATACCGAGCTGTTTCCAGGCATTTCCGGCCTTTTCAGGTATCAGAGGTTCATAAAGCAGAGTAAGGGCTTTGCCGATCTGCATGCAGTTTTTGAGTACGCGGCCACATTCTTCTTTGTCTTCTTTTACCAGGTTCCAGGGTTCTCTGGACTGGAAATAGATATTTCCATAGGAAGCAAGGGTCATCACGCTGTCTGCATATTTCTTGAACTCATACTTTTCCATTGCCTCACTTGCTTTATCAATGGTATTCTGGATGGTTTCCATGACTTCATCATCCAGTTTTCCTTCGGGAACGGCCTTGAAGTTCTTGTAGGCAAAGAGCAATGTGCGGTAGAGGAAATTGCCGAAGACTCCTACAAGTTCTGTATTGGTTTTTTCCTGGAATACCTTCCAGGAGAAATTGAGTTCTTTGGTATGGGATGTGTAACTTGCCAGATAATAACGCAACAGGTCCGGATGGAAACCCTGTTCCATGTAGTCATCACCGACCCATACAACATAACCACGGCTTTTTGAGAAGGTTTTGTTCTCTATCTTTACCATACCTGATGCTACCACAGATGAGGCGGGTGAATAGTCAGCACCTTTGAGCATGGCAGGCAGGAATATACAGTGATGGTAGATTATGTCACCACCGATAAAATGTACTATTTCACCATCATCTTTCCAGTATTTTTCCCAGCTGTCACCGGTTGCGTTTGCCCATTCTTCAGTGAAGGCGATATAGCCTATAGGTGCATCCACCCATACATAGACGACCAGGTCATCACGCCCCGGGAACTTGACACCCCATTCGAGATTGCGGGTAATGCACCAGTCATCAAGTCCCTGTTTTACCCATCCCAGGGCATAGTTGCGGGCATTGGATGTACCGTCAAGTTTGTCAAGATATTCAAGCAAATAATCATTGAACTGGGATAATTTGAAAAAGAAGTGTTCCTGTTCCTTATACTCGGCAACCCCGCCACAGATGGTACAGACGGGATTTTTGAGTTCTCCGGGTTCCAGATGTTTTCCGCATCCCTGATCGCATTCATCACCCCGGGCACTTTCTGCGCAGTGCGGGCATTCTCCTTCCACATACCTGTCGGGGAGGAATCGATTACATCCGGCGCAATATGCAACCTCTATAGTTTTGGGATATACGTAATCGTTTTCTATTAAACGGTTCACTATATCATGAGTGCGGTTATGGTTTGTTGGGTCATCGGTTGTACCGAAGGCATCGAATTCGATACCCATTGACTTGAATGTCTCATCAAAATGGGTATGGTATTTCTTGATCAGAGCCTGAGGAGTAGTATTCTGTTCCTCAGCATTGAAGACGATGGGGGTGCCATGGGTATCCGAACCACAAACAAATGTAACCTCATGGCCCATTTTTTTTAATGAGCGTACAAATATGTCTGCAGGGATGTAGGTCCTTAGGTGACCGATGTGAGCCATTCCGTTGGCATAGGGTAATCCACAGGTCACAAGTATGGGTTTATCGGGTGAAAAGCGTGACATGTTATTTCTCCGTTTGTATCAATATTATCGGTAACAATGTGTTTGCAATGGATAGGTGACAATTATAAAATACATTTCGCTCCCTGTCTTAAGGAAGGTAAGGCGTGTCAGAAGGTATTTGAATATTCAGGAGAATATTTGCTTTTATATCGAGGAATACAATGAACGAAAACGATCCCACCAATAATGAAGAGGGCGAAAGTTTATCGGGCAATGAGCGGTTTCTTGCAGGCAGTGATAAATCATTTTATACGGAATTAGAAGATGATCCGTATGAAGAGCCTGTGCAGGAACAGCCCGTATCCGGATCGCCTCTTTTGTCCCCTCCTGATGAACCTGGCAAAGGCCGGATGGATGTTCCCCATACACCGCCTGAAAAAAAAAGTAACTTTGGTAAGTATGCCGCCCTTATTGCGGTCCTGTTTTTGATAATCGGTTCGAGTTTTGCAATAATATATTATTCAGCCGGAGGGGATTTTTATCCCGACAATAATAGGGTGGCTGTAATCTATATCCAGGGTACAATGCTGACCGGTAGTGTCCCTTCAGGACTGGGGTATGCTACATCCGAGAATATTTGTGCAAGTATACGTAAGGCAGTTGATGACAATAGTGTAAAAGCCATTGTGTTGCGGATCAACAGTGGTGGTGGTTCCGGCTCAGCCTCTGAAGAAATCAATACGGAGATAAGAAAAGCCCAGCAGGCAGGTGTGCCGGTTGTAACTTCCATGGGAGATGTGGCTGCCAGTGCTGCCTATCATGTATCTTCAAGTACCGATTTGATAGTTGCAAATCGAAATACTATGACAGGTAGCATAGGGGTAATCTGGACCTTCCGTAACATGTCTGCTTATTACGAGGAAGAAGGCATCGATTACCATGTTGCTAAATCAGGTGAGTTCAAGGATATGGGCGGAACATGGCGCGGTCTAACTGACGAAGAGAAAGAATATGCAGATCGTGTAATAATGGAAAATTACAATCTTTTCGTACAGGATGTGGCCCAGGGACGCAATATGACGGTCAGTGAAGTAAAGGATATAGCAGACGGGAGAATTTACACAGGTGTATCTGCCAAACGTATAGGGCTTATCGATGAGTACGGCAATTTCTATGATGCTATCGATAGGGCTGCTGATATGGGGGGAATTGAAGGAGAACCCACTATCTACTATGTGAACAAACCCTCTATCACAAACCTGTTATTTGGCTCGAAAGTACAGAATGATAATATTGCCGAGAGTTTTGTGAGTTACTATGAAAAATCTCCCTTTGGCAAACTTGCGTATTGAAGGTGTATTGGATGACAGGAGTAGGCAGGAATTTCATGGATGCAACCAAATTTGGTGAATTGGACCCCTCTCCTCAGATGCTGGGCCATTCCCCTCCGCCTCTCGAAATAGCACCAGGTGCAGACAAGTCCCTGATATCCTTTCCCGAAATTGGCGGTTTGGAAACGGATTCAGTTAATCTCAAAAGGGCAATTGAAACCCGTCGCAGTGTAAGGAATTTCACAGATTCTTCCATTTCCCTGCAGGATCTTGCCTGGTTGCTTTGGGCCACTCAGGGGATAAAAAAAGCAGTAAATGATGTGGCCACTTTCCGTACCGTTCCTTCAGCGGGCGCAAGACATGCTTTTGAAACCTATCTTTCGATTGGTAATGTGGAAGGGTTGGAGCAGGGTCTGTACCGCTATCTTGCCCTGGAACATTCGATTGTTGAGGAACAACAGGATGAGGACATTATGGCAAAGGTGGCCCGTGCCTGTCTGGACCAGCCTTTCGTGCGTAACTGTGGGGCTGTTTTCATATGGGTTGCTATTTCTGAAAGGATGACCTGGCGATATGGTGAGAGGGGTTACCGTTATTTGCATCTGGATGCGGGACATGTCTGCCAGAATCTCTATCTTGCATCGCAGACGGTAAATTGTGGTGTTTGTGCAGTTGCAGCTTTTAAGGATGATGAACTGAATTCCCTGCTTGGTCTTGACGGGGACAAACATTTCGTGGTGTACCTGGCGGCTGTGGGAAAACTGGATTGATTCATCCTATTTTATCCAGTTTCCAGCCCAGGTGTTCTTTTATTATCACATAAGCCATCTGTGGGGGGAATGCTCCCGCTTCGGTCACGATCAGGTCAATGTATTCTGATGGTGTGACATCAAAGGCAGGGTTGCTTATTTTTACATCTGGCATATCACCAAGTTTGTCTTTGGAAATGACTTCTTCAGGGTCGCGTTCCTCGATTTCCACCAGGTCGCCAAAAAGGGTAGAGGGGCTGAATTTGTAGGTCTCGGCTGCGGATATGAAGTTTACACGGGCTTCATGGGCTGCCAGGGCCAGCTGTGATGTACCTATCTTATTAACAAGAGCACCATTTACGGTAATTGAATCTGCACCCACAATGACAGTGTCCACATTTTTCATTGTATATCGCACTGCGGAATCTACGATGAGGGTTGTGTCTATTCCGGCGTCACTGAGCTCTTTTATTGTGATGAATCCCTGTCTGCGAGGGCGGGACTCGGTTGCATAAACTTTTATTCTTTTTCCCTGGTTGTGTGCGGTTTTTATGATTGCAAGGGCTGCGTGGGAATTACAATGGGTCATGACTGTATCCCCGTCACGGAGGCGTTTAGCACCGATCTCCCCTATGCTATCAAGGGCTGTGTCGGCGTTTCGGATAAATTCTGTGGCGTTATCCAGGATCTGGCTGCGTGCTTCTTCCACAGTTTCTGCATTATAACTGCCCGCCAGCATTACCGCATTGGGCAGGGAGACAGCTGTGGGTCGGGTTTCAATAAGAACGGATTTGGCTTTTTCTACTTTCGCTACAAATTCTTCAAAGGACGAAGTTTCCAGTGTTTCCACATAATCCCGCAGTGCCTTAGCAGCTGCAGCGGCAATCCTGCCTGCCCCGCGAATCTCCATTGTACGGATCTTTTCAGCCGTGTCGAGTAACTGCTGCATAGTTATTTGGATGGGATGTGGAAGGATTTATAGGTATTGTAACCATATACAGTTATTATATTTTATCAAAGTTCCTCCAAAAACTATAATATTTCACAGGATCAAATCGAAACAATCATGTCCGATGCACCAACTCACAACAATGATACCGAAGAATGCCTTTCTGAAGAGGAAGTGGAAGAATTGATGGTCAGGACTTCCAGAAAGCAGATTCGATCGGATTACCGGCGCAGTCTGGGTTCGGAAGCCAGCAGAAGATATTGTGACATAAATAACAAGAAGAACTAAAGGTTGGCAAAGTTCCTTATATTGCAAATACATACTTTTCTGCATGCCATCCATGGAATCAATCAATCCATCAACCGGGGAGCTGGTAGAATCCTTCCCGATGTACAGGTCAAAAGATGTCCGGGACAGCCTTGAAAACTCATATCAGGCATTTCTGGAGTGGAAATCCCTTGATGTCTATGGGCGGTGTGATTATCTGCGGCAGGTTGCGAAGGTGCTGCGCCGGCGCAAGCAGGAATGTGCACAGCTGATCACCCGGGAGATGGGAAAACCCATCAAACAGTCATTGGGCGAGATTGAAAAATGTGCCCGGACATTTGATTACTATGCTGACAGGACACCTTCCCTGATGGAGTCACGTGTGGAAGATACCGATGCAACCTATTCCAGTGTATTCTTTGAACCGATGGGTCCGGTTCTGTGCATAAAACCCTGGAATTTTCCTTTCTGGCAGGTGCTCAGTGCGGCTTCCCATATTCTGGCCGGTGGTAATACCATCCTGCTCAAACATTCATCCAGAGTACCGGCATGTGCCCTGAAAATCGAAGAAATAATGCAGCAGGCCGGATTGCCGGATGGTGTATTCCAAACTCTCCTGATTGATGGCAAGACAGCTTCATCCCTGATCTCCTCCGACAAAATTGCCGCTGTGTCCTTTACGGGTGGAACTGAAGCCGGACGCCGGGTGGCTGTGGAGGCGGCTTCATCCCTGAAGAAATACGTGCTTGAACTCGGAGGTAGTGATCCTTTCGTTGTCCTTGAAGGAGCTGACGTACAGAAGGCTGCAAAGGCAGCGGTTGCTGCGAGATTTATCAATGCCGGTCAAACCTGTATTGCTGCCAAGCGTTTTGTAGTGGAAGAGTCTTTGATGGAGGAATTTAAAAGACACTTCATTGAGCAAACGCGTAGTATGAAGATAGGTGATCCGCTGGAAGAGGATACAGATATAGGTCCACTTGTCCGGGCAGAAGAAATGCACAGATTGGGTTCTCAGGTGGCAGACTCCATTGAAAAAGGCGCAAAGGTTGAACTTGACGGTGGACTGATTGAAGGTGCGGGATTTTTCTATTCACCGGTTGTGCTTTCCGGAATAACTGCTAATATGGATGTAATGCGTCAGGAAACGTTCGGCCCTGTTGCTCCTCTGATCTCCGTGAAAGATGAAGCTGAAGCGATAAAGGTCGCAAACGCCACTCCCTATGGGCTGGGTGCAAGTATCTGGGGAGGTGATTCAGCTCACCTGCTGGAAATCGGAAAAAGGATTCAGGCAGGAGTTGTCGGGATAAACGGTTTCTTCAATCCGGAAGCATGCATGCCCTTTGGGGGTATGAAGCAAAGCGGGGTCGGCAGGGAGCTGTCTGATTTTGGCTTTTACGAATTCATGCACATCCGATCCCTGAAATCCTTCTAAACAAATCTAAGGTTAAAATTTCATCATCAGGGAGGTAAAATGCTTGAATCAGTCGGTAATTTCCACTCCGCCTCTTGTATCAAAGGCCAGGTATCCTTTAATGTTTGATGCTGCAGGTTTTGGTTGCGGGTAATTCCACGCACCGTCCTTCAGTGTGCTGTCTTCGAGAACAATATCATAATAACTGGCCTTGCCTTTCCAGGGGCAGACAGTTACTGTATCGCTGTCTCTGAAATATTCCATATTGACCGATTCCGGTGGGAAATAATGATTTCCTTCCACTCTCTCGGTAGCATTACTATCTGCAAGTACGACTCCTTTGTATTTTGCAACTGGCATATTAAATCCGCTCCTCTTGACAATATTGAATTAATTAATTTAAATAAGTAATCATCGTTTAATAGTCAAGTGAAAACATGAGTAAAACCAGTCTCAAAACTCTTGTGGAAACGGAAGTTCCTGCAGACCTTATAGAATATATCCCTAATCGATTTGATGTGGTGGGTGACATTGCAATTGTCAGTATTCCTCCTGAGCTGCGGGATTATTCTGAAATGATTGCAACAAAAATTGTATCCATGAGGGGCAATATCCGGACTGTACTTAACAAAGTAAGTCGGGTCAAAGGCGATCATCGTGTTTCAGATTTTGAAAGTTTGCTGGGTGGCAGTACTGTAACCACACACGGCGAATTCAAATATCGCTATCGTTTGGATCTCTCGGAAGTATTTTTCAATCCCCGGCTGGGTTATGAAAGGCACAGGGTAACATCCCTGGTTCTTCCCGGGGAAGATGTACTGGTTCCCTTTTGTGGGGTGGGTCCGTTTGCAATCCCTGCTGCTATAAGGGATATACGTGTTTTTTGTATCGAAAAGAACCGGCATGCATGTCACTGGCTGGCCGAGAATATACGGTTGAATAACTTTAAGGGAAATATCTATCCCATAAATGCAGATGCCCGGGATATTCCGGTTATTCTTGACATGAAGTTTGACAGGCTCATAGTTCCTACTCCTTATGGGCAGGATCATTTCTTTTCTTTACTCTCTCCCCTTTTGAAAAAAGGAGGTGTGATGCATTTCTATACTTTTAAGGTAGCCGAAGATATCGAAAAATCAAAACAAGCCTTTCAGGATGCAGGTTACGAAATAATTGGTGTGCGAAGATGCGGCAATGTAGCACGTGGTGTCAGCAGATGGGTGTTTGACCTGAAAAAGATCTGTCAGGCAAAAGGGTAAGGTATAAAGATGGCTTCTAAATAAATTATAACCGGTCTGTTATCATGTCACAAATATCAACTTCAAAACCAACTATTGTATGCTCCAGTATGGATGCTGCGAGTATGAACATAATGTCCCGCCTTCTGGAAATGGAGGAATGGGAAAAGCAATCCTTTGAGCCTCTTTATGAGGATATAACCAGCATATATGAATCCGGAAAGTTCCTGCTTGTGGAAGTTTCCATCCACCATATCTTTCAGGATGGACTGGACGACAAACTGGGCCAACTTGGATTTCTTCCTTCATGTTTCATTTTTGCTTCCAAACATAAAAGTGATGATGGCCGTAAACTTCTTACCGCCCACTTTACAGGCAATCCTTCGGAGGCAAAATTTGGTGGCTATCCCGGAAAACTTTCAATTGCTTATTCCTCTGCCCTGAAACCTTTACTGATGCAGATACAGTCCTATTCTGCAGGTATGGATTATGATGTGTCTATGGAATCCACACATCACGGGCCTACAGACCTGCAAGTTCCTTCCATCTATGCAGAGATTGGCAGTGGTCCCGCGCAGTGGGATGATAAAGGGGCCGCAGAAGTACTTGCCCGGGCCATACTTACCTTCAATTCCCGGAAATTGCCAATAGCTCTGGGATTTGGGGGTGGGCATTATGCAGCCAGACAATCTGAGATTGTTCTTAGCAATAATGTGACCTTTGGCCATAATATTCCTTCCTACCAGCTGGAATTTGTTGATGAATCTCTTTTTAGCCAGGCAGTGGGTAAGTCGGGTGCGGATTTTGTTTATATGGACAGGAAAGCCATTTCTTCTTCTGACAAAGAGCATCTGCATGACCTTACCCGGCAAAATGGGCTGCTGGTTTTGAGGGAGAGTGATATTCAGCAGATTGGAAATATCCCCTGGGCTATTTTCAAGAATATCCTGATAAGATCCAGGGGCATAGAGCCCACTACACCACCGTTATTTACAGATGTTCTCAGAAATGATCTGGAAAATTCTTCACCCGATGTAGTCCCGGATCCAGTTGAATTGGTCATAGATGAAAGACTTGTCCACTATACCTGGAAGAGTAACCCGGACAGTTTCCTGAATATGCTGCAGAAATTTCCGCTTGTATATCTGCAGAGGGACAACGGAACGTATAGAGGTTCTTTCCTGTTATTTGAAAAGAAAGATGCAGAAGACTTGCAGACTCAGATTATAGATGAATGCATTAAAATACTAAAAGAACATTATGAAATTGAGTATATTAGAGAGGACAATCTATTGTATCTTACCTACCGGAAATTCAATCCGATAAAAGCGGAGAGTATAGGCGTTCCCGGAGGACCTCTGTTTGGTAAACTTGCCAGGGGAATTCCTGTTGAGGTTGATGGAAATATTATCCATCCGGATATGGTTCATGAGACAATTACAAAAGATCTTGTCCTGAAAAATATGATTCGTTGAATTCATGATTATCTTTGTGCTCGTGGAGGAAATTGAGTATGAAATCCATTGTTGAAGAGGCATTAGCTCGCTCAGCAGAAGAAAGACAAGTAAGTGCCGAAGCATCGGAACCGAAGGATGTCAATGCGGAGATAGAAGCAGTTTTGAAAGGTATGCATACCAATATTAAAGTTATTGGATGTGGCGGAGGAGGTTCGAACAGCGTCCAGAGGATGACGAATGAGGGAATTAAGGGAGCACAACTTGTAGCCCTCAATACTGATGCTCAACACCTCTTGGATGTTAGTTGTGATAATAAGATACTGATCGGCAAGAAAAAGACCCGTGGTCTGGGTGCCGGCAGTCTCCCTCAAATTGGAGAGGATGCTGCACTTGAAAGTATTGATGAACTCACTGAAGTGGTCGAGGGTACCGACATGGTATTCATCACAGCAGGGCTTGGTGGAGGTACCGGGACCGGTTCCGCAGCTGTGGTAGCAGAGGCTGCCAGGGATGCAGGTGCTCTTACCATTGCTGTTGTAACTCTGCCTTTTGCAGTAGAGGGAGAGGTGCGCCGTACCAATGCTGAAGCAGGACTGGAAAGACTCAGGGATGTTGCCGATACTGTAATTGTAGTACCCAATGACAAACTTCTGGAAGTAGTGCCACGTTTGCCTTTGCAGGCCGCATTCAAGGTTTCGGATGAAGTGTTAATGAGGGCTGTAAAGGGAATTACCGAACTGATAACCAAACCCGGTCTTGTTAACCTTGACTTTGCCGATGTACGTACCGTCATGCAGAACGGTGGCGTTGCCATGATCGGTCTGGGAGAGGCTGATGGTGATAGTAAGGCCAGTGAATCCGTACAGAAAGCATTACGCAGTCCACTTCTTGACGTGGATATCTCCGGTGCAACCTCTGCACTTGTTAATGTTGTCGGTGGTCAGGACATGACTGTTTCAGAAGCAGAAGGAGTAGTTCAGGAAGTCTATAGCAGGATAGACCCTGGTGCAAGACTCATATGGGGTGCACAGGTCGATCCGGATCTGGAACACACAGTGCGCACAATGATAGTTGTGACTGGTGTCAAATCACCGCAAATATATGGCCCGGGCGGAGCAAAGAACGTTACAAGGAGATATGGAATAGACTTTGTGGGATGATTTCCTGCATTTTCTATTTTGGATATCATATTCCTCCAGTCGAAAGATATTTTGCATATAAGGTTATGTGAGTGGCGCTATAGTTTTATAGCATAATTTTACTTTAACTACTTTCATACCAATTATTCAACGTTTATCGGTTGTGGATATTTTGGCAGAGAACATATTAAAATCAGCAATGAACAATCGCAGTGTCAGCCAGATCCTGAAGTCCTATTACAGGGTGCTGAAACTTTCCAGAAAGCCTGCCCGGGAAGAGTTCCTCATGATCTCAAAAGTTGCAGGTGCAGGGATTGTAGCAATCGGCTTTGTTGGCTTTGTGGTCTATATATTGCTGACCGAATTGCCGACATGGGTGTAACTCTATGAGTGAAGATAGCGCTATATTCGTGATAAAGACGACTGCAAATCAGGAACGCTCAGTTGCCGGAATGCTGGCCAAAGTGGCCAAAAAGGAGAATCTGGATATACGGGCCCTTCTTGCACCGGATGAGCTTAAGGGTTATGTACTTGCGGAATCTTCGAATTCAGGTGAGGTCGAACAGGCTATTCAGACGGTTCCCCACGCAAGGGCCGTTGTGAAGGGTCAATCGAGCATGGAAGAAATCATGCATTTCCTGACTCCCAAACCAACGGTTACAGGAATCACGGAAGGCGCGATCATAGAGGTTACTTCAGGTCCTTTCAAGGGAGAAAAAGCACGTGTCAAGCGTGTTGATGAAGGACATGAAGAAATCACTGTCGAGCTTTTCGATGCTGTGGTACCTATCCCCATTACTATTCGTGGGGATACAGTGAGAATACTCCGCAAAGAAGATGAGTAAAGCCAATTAAAAATAATTATTTCAATCAAAATTAAAAGGTGATGATTAATGTCAAGTGTTGTTGAAGCATTGGTTCCCGGCGGTAAAGCAAACCCGGGTCCTCCATTGGGTCCGGCTCTCGGGCCATTGGGTGTGAACATTAAGGAAGTTGTTGACACTATAAATGAAAAGACCAGTGATTACAATGGAATGCAGGTTCCTGTAAAGGTCATTGTGGGTGATGATAAAAGTGTGGAGATCGAAGTAGGGACTCCTCCAACCGCCGCCCTTGTCCTTCAGGAAGCTGGTATAAGCAAGGGTGCAGGTGAAGAAGGTGGCAGTGAAATTGTAGGAAATCTCAGTATCACTCAGCTTGCCAAGATAGCCCGTATGAAAAAGGACGACCTCCTTTCCTATGAAATGAAATCAGCCATCAAGGAAGTTCTCGGTACATGTGTACCAATGGGAGTTACCGGTGAAGGAATGGATCCCCGGAATTGCCAGAAGGCAATTGATGAAGGTAAATTTGATGAGGCACTTGCCTCTGAAGCATGGTAACCCCATGCTTTTCATTTGACCGATAGGTTTAAAAATAATTGTCCTATATTGGTGAGCCCGTATAGATGACAATAAATCGTTCCGTAGGAGGCCTTTGTGGCTGATGATCACTACGGGAGGTAAGTATGGTAGAAGAATCTATATTAAACACAGTCGAAAGGTTATTTGAGGAATCCCCACAGCGCAATTTTGCGGAAAGTGTGGATCTTGCCATCAATTTAAAAAACCTTGACATGAGCCAGCCCAAATATCGTGTAGATGAAGAAATTTATTTACCCAATGGCCTTGGAAAGGACCTTAAGATCGCTGTTTTTGCAAAGGGTGAAGTAGGCCTTCAGGCAAAGGAAGCGGGCTGTGACTATGTTTTCACCGAGGAAGATATTAATGACCTCGCAGATGACAAAAGTCGCGCACGTTCCATTGCTAATGAATGTGACTTCTTCATTGCTGAAGTGCAGTACATGCCACTTATCGGTAAAACCCTTGGTGCAATTCTCGGTCCCAGAGGTAAGATGCCTGTCCCACTTACGCCAGATAAAAACGTGGCGGACATGATTAAATCCTCTAAGAATTCTATTCGCATTCGTTCCAAGGATAAACTCACTTTCCACGTTGCAGTGGGAAGAAGGGACATGGATGCAGAAAGAATTGCAGAGAATATTGAAAACATTGTGAACAGGGTTGAGTCTGTACTTGATAAAGGAAAACAGAATCTCAAGTCCATATATGTTACAACCACAATGGGCAAATCTTTGAGGGTGGTATGATGGAAGAAGAGCTTCACCACAGTGAACATATCCCTCAATGGAAAAAACAGGAAATAGAGGATATAAAGGCTCTCATCGAAAAATATCCATTGTTTGGTATTGTAGGTGTGGGAGGTATCCCGGCCAAACAACTCCAGGCTATGAGACGTGAACTGAAAGATGTGGCAGTCCTCAAAGTATCCAGGAACACTCTTGTCAACAGGGCACTGGAAGGCTCCTCTAAAGATTGTTCTGAAATGATTGATTATCTTAATCAACAATGTGCACTAATTTTCACCAATGAGAATCCTTTCAAACTCTATAAGTTGCTTGAGCAGAGCAAGACCCCTTCGCCAATAAAGGCAGGTGCTATTGCTCCTCAGGATATAAAGGTGGAAAAAGGTCCAACCAGTTTCCCGCCGGGTCCCATTCTCGGAGATCTCCAGAGTGCTGGAATCCCGGCAGCCATCGATGCCGGTAAAGTTGTAGTCAGCCAAAGCAAGGTTGTTACAGAAGAGGGTAATGTAGTATCCCAGAAGCTTGCTTCAATGCTTGCAAGGCTTGAGATATTCCCTATAGAAGTGGGACTTGACCTTCATGCAGTTTTTGAAGATGGTTCGATCTATACTCCCGATGTACTGGCAATTGACAATGATAAATACTTCTCCGACATTGCCGCAGCATCCAGACAGGCGTTCAATCTGGCAGTCAATGTAGCATACCCAACAACCGCTACGATCAGTACTTTGATCTCCAAGGCATCTTCCCAAGCAATAAACCTTGGTATCAATGCAACAGTACTGGAACCAGAGATCATGGATTCCCTGCTTGGAAAAGCACATTCCCAGATGATTTCACTCGCATCTGCTGTATCTGCAAACAATGAAGATGCAGTGGACGAGGATCTCAAATCCGTTCTGGGTGCAGCAGCACAAAGTGCGGCTACAACAGTTGAAAAACAGCCTGCTGAAGAAGCAGCTGAGGAAGAAGTAGAAGAGGAAGAAGAGGATGCAGAAGAGAACGGTATGGCCGGTCTTGGAGCACTTTTCGGATGAGATTTAAGATTAATTACAGGTGATTCACAATGGAATATATATATGCAGCACTTTTACTCCACAACGCTGGAAAAGATGTTACTGAAGATGCAGTAAAAGCTGTCCTTGAGGCAGCAGGTACCGATGTAGACGAAGCACGTGCAAAAGCTCTCATTGCAGCTCTTGAAGATGTAGACATCGAAGAAGCTATGAGCACCGCAGCAGTTGCAGCAGCACCTGCAGCAGCACCAGCAGCAGCACCTGCTGAAACTACAGAAGAGGCAGCTGAGGCTGAGGAAGAAGAGGACGAAGACGAGGCAGAAGAGAGCGGCATGGCCGGTCTTGGTGCACTCTTTGGATAATTTCCTCACTTTGTCCGCTACGGCGGACATCTTTTTACTTTTTTAAAATAAACAGTCGACTTTATCTGTATTGACCAACAAGGTTGTGGTCAATGTCCCGTTTCTCGATTGTGTCTACCCTTCATCCGATATGGCAAATGAAAATACGTAGGCGTCCCTATGTTCTGTCACACGGTGTAACTTCCCGTTGCAATATGCAATGTCCTTTCTGTGAATACTGGCAGGAAGAAAAAGCAGAGATGACATTTGAAGAAATTGCCCAAATGCTTGATGAGGCTGCAGATTTTGGTATAGGTGTCTACAATGCCTGGACAACGGAACCTCTCCTTCGGGAAGATCTTCCTGCTATTCTGGAACATGCTCATTCAAAAGGCATAATGACTTCTCTGGTAACCAATGGTCTGCTTCTGGAAAAACGCCTGCCTGATCTTTCAAACCTTGATTTACTTTCTATTTCGGTAGACGGGCTGGAAAGTTACAGAGAGATAAGGGGCATCGATATATCCCGCATCCTTCCCGGGATCAAAAAAAGTGTTGAGATAATGGAACGTCCTGTTCTGTTGAATTGTGTTATAAGCTCTAAAAACGTGGATGAACTAACCGACCTTGTGTATTTTGCAGCAGAAATTGGTGCCAGGATTTCTTTTGAACCTCTGTATGAATTTGAAAATATTAAGGATGATGTATGGGAGAACATGGAGGTTAAAGACCGTGAAGCATATCGCAAAGCTCTGGATTCACTGATAGAGATGAAATCACAGGGCTATCCGATTATTAATTCCCTAACCTATCTCAAAATGGTACGTAACAGAAAACCATCTTTCAAATGCCATGCTCCTGATATTATACTGAATGTGGGTTGTGATGGTATGGTGGAAACATGCCGGGTTCATCGCCAACCCCTTGCTGATATCAGAAAGGGTGTGGAAAATGCCTGGGAGGCAAGTACAGCGACCATGACAAAAATCGTGAATGAATGCGATAAATGCCTTTTCTTCGGTTATGCCGAAAACAGCTTACTGTATGATTACAATCTGGAGGCGTTGCGTCATTACGAATGGATGTGATCATTTTTCTATCCGGATTTCCGGATGACCTGTAATATCCAGTCTTTGCGCAGCATTTCCACCATTGATAGCTATTTCCAGAAAGCTGTGGCTGCCTGTAAGGATCAGCAATTCATTTTTTTGTACTCTGCCATAAGTCAGGGAATAAGACGCTATATTTCCCTTAACTACTAACTTTTCTGCAGGTCTGGCAAAGTCTTCCAGCATCTTTGTCGGAATATTTGTTATTACATTTCCAAAACTGTCGATGTATAGGACTTTTCCATAAAGTTTGTCCACAGATGCATTGGCTTTTCCGAAATTAAGTTTTTCAAAGGTTTCTATGGGTTGGCCTATATCCTCTGCTTCATGGCCAGATGCCAGCAAACCGGCCGCAGGGGCGAATATGTCCCTGCCATGGAATGTATTGGATATTTTGTCCAGCATGGCTTTTTCTCCAATCTCGAAAACCTCAACATCGCCAATCCGTCGGGCAGCAGGGATGAGCAGTCCGTTATCCGGTCCGACAAAGTACTGATTTGCTGCGCGTACAATTATAGCTTTTCTGCCGGTACCGACCCCGGGGTCCACCACTGCCAGATGGATTGTACCTGAAGGAAAAAAGTGTGTGGTGGTGTAAAGGGCAAAAGCCGCAGATAATATATCTCCCTGATTTATATCATGTGTCAGGTCGATGAATGTTGGATCTTCGCACATGTTCAGGATAACCGCTTTCATGGAGGCAGGATAGAGATCCTTGAAATCTGTTGTAAGGGTAATTATTTTCATAACATTTTGTTTTGAAAGGGAACTTATATGGGTGTCGCCAGTGGGCTTTTTTTTAAAAGGTTTATATACTAAATCATCTATGTACCATCAATAAGCCGATGCTATTTAGTAAATCTTCATAAGATTGGAGGTATTATTATGGAAAGTTCTCAATTATTCTTGATATTATTGGCAGTCTACTTAGCTGGACTGATCGGTATAGGCTGGTATTTTACCAAAAGACAAAACACAGTAACCGATTTCTGGCTTGCCGGCAGACGTATCGGGACGATCGGTGTAGGATTCTCCTCAGCAGCATCCTGGTTGACGGCAGGAGGCCTGCTTTCAGTTATTGCATTCTTCATGCTGCAGGGAATGGGATCTATATGGGGATTTGTGGCTCCCAACATTCTTGCTCTTCTGATAATTGCTATCTTTGTGAAGAAGATAAAGAATCTGCCTGCAATAACCCAGGCAGAATTACTTGAGCAACGTTACAGTGCGGCAATCAGGGCGCCGATAGGTATTATAATTACTATCGTCATGATTCTTTTTGCAGTGGCTGATATCAAAGGTTTCGCTCTCGTACTTGAGATATTCTATGGTTTTGATCCACTGTATGCAGCCCTGATTGTTGCTCTGGCAGTCTCTGTTTATGTTACTTTAGGAGGTCTTAGTGCGGTTGTCTGGACCGATGTGGTGCAGTTCCTTTTCCTTTCTGTGTTCACTATAGTCATCGCAATTGTTGCTGTAGGAGCAGCTACAGGTGGTGCTGTTGATGCCCCTGCCAATACAGGCGAATTATTCTCCAGTGTCTCTTCTGGCTGGTGGAATCCGCTGTCTATCGGAATCCCGATGGTATTGATATTTTTGTTTGCAATCGTTCCCGGCTGGATCACCGAGCAGGACCCCTGGCAGAAAGTATGGGCTGCGCGTGATTCTAAATCCGCACGTAATGGAATGCTTCTGGGTACCCTCTTGATAACAATTGTATTTGCGGGTTGTGCGGTAATTGCTATCGCTCTGAGTTCCATTTACCCGGAAATACCGGCTGCAGGTTTCCCTATGGGAATGGCTCAGGCAGAACCGGCATTGCTTGTATTTGTGCTTGAAAACTTTTCCCAGCTGGTTATTGCCCTGAGTGCGATAGGCCTTGCTGCTGCTGCTATGTCCTGTACGGATACCTTTGCAACTTCCGGTGCATCCTGTGTGTCCCGTGATATCTATCAACGTTTCATTAAACCGGATGCCACCATGAAACAGATGCTTGCGGTTAACAGGCTCAGTGTACTTTTTATAGTCCTTGCAGCTACTGTGGGTTCGTTTTTCATTACCAGTATCCTTGAAGCTATTCATATAGCCACATACATTGCCAGTGCTTCCTACTTCTTCCCATTGATGGGAGGTCTTTACTGGAAGCGTGCTACCAAGGAAGGTGCCATGGCAGGCCTTATTGTAGGTGCAGTCGTCCAGATAAGCCTGATTGTGTATGATATTTACATGACAGCTCCAATGGCTCCTGCATATCTCCAGACGGTTCACCCGGTCCTGATGAACCACGGTGTCATTGCTGGCATGGGCCTTAGTGCAGTTGCCTTTTTCGGAGTATCCCTGTTAACAAAACCATCCAGTGCTGTCAATCTTGCTCCCTTCTTCAAGGAAGAGGCAAAGAACCTGGCAGCTGAAGCAACAGTTACAGTTGAGGACGACGATCCCAAATTCCAGAAGTTCCTCAAGAAAATCGATGAGCAACTCGCCGGTGAAAGAGCACATCTGCATGTGCGGCTGGAAAGTTCGGCTTCCGTGAACTGGCACAGATTCGTTGAATCCCTGCGCTCTTCCTACGTTGCCTGGCTAACTCCTACCGGTATGAATTCTGTATATCGCCTTGTACAGGCGGATATGCTTTCCTGCGTATCCATAACACGTGGTACCACAGATAAAGAGATCTGGTTTGCCTCGGAACCTCCTGTATCGGAAATGGGTGCCCAGAAGAAGGAACTCTATGTAGCCTATAATGAGGTTGCTGCAGCCCTTGAAAGCATGGGTGTTTTCCTTACGATAGTCGAAGAATGAGTGAAGGGGCAATCCCTTCCTTTCTTGGACACCGATAACTTTTTTAAATAATCTGTCGGTGGATAGTATAATGCGAAAACAAGTGGTAGTCCTATTTCTGATTCTCACTTCAGCCATCTATTTTAGTGGTTGCATCGATGACATTATACCTGTTGATGAAACCACTGAAACAGCCAATGCATCGGAGTATACACTGGACCCGTTCATTGCTAATGTTTCATGTGAGTGCGGAATTAATACGACTACTTTCTACCTTTTCCCCGATTCACCTGTAAAAGCGGTTTATGTACTTGAGAATGTAGATCGTCTTGAGGTAGTTCCCCTGGAAGATATTACAAATCCAGGTACCGATGTACTTTCAAACATTGTAATTGTGGCCAAACCGGGAGGATATAACGGTAACCCAGCTGCAACAGTCAGACAGTTGTCCACCTCGGGTCCAATGGATTCGATAGACTATACCCTTTCTGAAGAATCCGAGTCCGGGCAGACCAAACAGGTAATTTCCTTCAATCAAAGTCTTACAGGGTTTGTGGCCTATACAATGGAGGTGCCTATGGGGCAGGATTTTATGTATGTACCATCACACCTTTCCACTGTAAGGGTGGTCCTTCCAGAAGGGTATACAACAGGCAACCAGTTTATAGGGAAGGTTGAACCAGCACCCGATTCCAGGTATGTCGATGAACAGGGCAGGGAAGTACTTGTCTGGGATAACCTACGTCAGAATACTTCTTCATCATTGTCTTCTATGGCAAAAGGTTTTTTACCTTCCGATGAAGAAGAGCAAGAAAATATTAAGTTTAAGACTCTCTATCTCAAATATTATTCAGAAGATGCACCCCGTAACCTGCTGATCGGTACATCAATACTTGGTGTAGGCGTGCTTCTGGTCATTGGGAATTATCTGCGTAATCGTAAAAAACTGAATGAAACGATACGGATAGCAGAAGAAAACTGGAAAAAAGATAAAAATCGTTGAAGGTTATATCACAAATTGCATTCCATCGTATCCCATAGGGAATTTCTGTGCTGCGGTAGAATGGGGTTTGAAGAAGTGGCTCATGTGGGTAAAAACGACTTCTTTTGCCTTTATCTTTTGGGCAAGTTCCAGTGCATCTTTTGCATCCATATGTTTTTTGATATGCAACACATCTGAATCCGGTACAATTGCATCGGCTATCAAAAGGTCAGGACTGTCAATCAATTCAAGACTTTTTTGAGGGATTTGCCCTTCGCAATCTCCCGTGAATACCACTTTTTTACCATCTTCTTCTATGATTACGCCTACAGGATTGCTCACCGGCCTGTGCTTGACTTCAAAAAGAGTAACCTTAAGCCCTATAATTTCAAAGGTCTCATTGATTTTTACGTTGTTTCTCCTGGGTTTCAAAAAAGCCAGGTATTCCAGGATGTAGTCAAGGGTTTCAGCAAGCCCGTATACATCTACCTTCCTTTGCACCCTGTGGAATTCCCCAAAACCGGTAAAATGATCATAATGACCGTGAGTCCATATCACTCCGTCCACGTGCTTTATATTGTGCTCAAGCAATTGCTGGCGCAGGTCGGGCCCTGTGTCCAGCAAAATTGTACCGGTCTTTGATTCTACAAGAATAGAACATCTGAGACGGTTGCTTTTCCCACCCTTTTGTCCATCCTGGCAGGTGGGACAGTTACAGCCGATAACCGGTGTACCGGGAGCATCTCCTGTGCCCAGTAATGTCACTTTCACTTAAGACACCCTGTCATACTGCTGAAGGTATTTTTCGGATTTTATATGTGAACGACTGTTGAATGATTCCACTGCATCAAGAAGGTCTTTGTTACTGAGTTCCCGACGCTCCTCTAGCAGGGCATCCAGGACGCCCTCCCGGATTACCACTCTCAGGTCGGATCCACTATAACCTTCTGTAATTTCGGCAATTGCTGCAGTGTCAAAGTCCCCTTCGATATGCCTTGTGACAATGTCAAGGATATTTTTCCTCATCTCATAATCCGGAAAAGGGAATTCAAGTATTTCATCAAATCTTCTCCATGCAGCTGAGTCCAGCATGTGAGGATGGTTGGTAGCAGCGATCAGGAGTACTCCGTCCCTTGTTAGACTTATTTCATCGATTGCCTTGAGGAGTGTGTTGACAGCTCTTTTCAGGGCCGCATGTTCATCCGAGGTCCGGGTTTTTGCAATAAAGTCGAATTCATCCACAAAAAGAATGCAGGGATTGAGTTTTTTTGCCAGTTCAAATACCCTGTCAATGTTCTTTGCTGTTTCACCAAGATACTGGTCTGTAATCATGGATAATTTTACTTCAACAAAAGGAATGGATAACATTTCGGAGAGTGCTCTTGCAACTGATGTTTTCCCGGTGCCCGGGGGACCAACCAGCAATACCTTGCCCACATCGTACAGCCCAATTTCTTTCAGGTAATCCCTAAATTTGATGGCTTTGACTATCTTGTCAACTTCGGATTTCTGTTTTTTTGTGAGGATTAGTTCGGACATGCCCTGTTGTATATCTTCCGGGGCCAGGAGTTGTGCCAGTTTGAGCATATCTTCCCCGCCTTCTTCCTCCATTACCTCGGCTTTGAGGGAGTCTATCCATTCCCTGTCTACTTCCTTGGGTTTGGTGCTGTCCCGTGTTTTACTGTAGCTGACTCCTTCTTTTTCAGCTTTCTCAAAGTAATAGGCCAGTGCAGGATTTTCTTCGATACGACTGAAAGTGTCCTGTTTTTCGAACCAGCTAATGGCCATATCAAGAGAAGTTAATTTGATCTTGTAACCAACTTCATCGATTTCTACGAAGGGAAGGCCCTTTAATACTTTTTTAGTTTCACTTTCTCCATACAGTTTATTCACGTCAGTGAGGGATACATGAATGGGTCGGGGTACTCCTTTGGCCTCTTTTTTCCAGTAGTGCTTCCTTATGGGTTTTGGAAGGTCGTTGACATCCAATACTTGATTCTGGTTGTATATCTGGGCCGTCAACAAAAGTTCTATTATATCAAGTGTATTGTCGGACATTTTGATACCTTACATCCAGGATTTTTATTTAAGGGCAGGTCGAAAACGGTTTGTCTGAACCACCCTATTATGTATTTTCCCTAAATATAACTTATGCCACCCTGTTCGCATGTTCCAAGTCAGGCAAGTTTTAGATAGCCTTTACCGGGGGTGTAGATGTCTCCCGAATTTTTCAGGTTTTCAAGAGTTTTTTCGATTTTTTCTCTCTCAAAACCTGCCTCTTCAGCCATCTGGAATAACTGTCTGATCTGAATTTTTTCCTGTTTTTCAAGAGCATTTATGATATATTTAGAAGGATTTGCAGATCTTTTTTGAGTAGGCGGGCTTGGCTGGAGCTGATCAATGCTTGCATCTGATAGAATCTGGCTGACTTTTTTTGAATCGGATCCCTGTAGCTGTGCCTGAAGAGCTGTTCGTGCCGCTATTGCTTCATCGAGTATTTCTGTCCTGTGGAATTTCCTCAATTTACGAAACTGCAAGGTTGCACCACATCTCTGGCATTTTATGGTTTTTTGACCCCGGTCTTCTGTAACCTGGCATTGCAAGCGGCATTTGGTGCAGACAATTACAGCATAGGCTACCATGTAAACACTTCCTTATTTTCCATAGCGGCGTTTCCTTTTCTGGAAATCCCTGATAATGCGTAAAAAATCAATTCTCCTGAAACGGTTCCAGTTAATATCTGTGAAATACAGTTCTGAATAGACGGATTGCCATATAAGGAAATCTGAAAGATGTCTTCCTCCCGAGCGTATTATCAAATCCGGTTCTCCTTCTATTGTCAGATGGGATTCCAGAATATTTTCATCAATATCTTCCGGTTCTATGTTTCCTTTTTCGACATCACAGAGGATTGTCCTGACAGAAGAGGTAATCTCTTTTTTTCCGCCATATCCCAGTACAAAAATGATACTGGGGTCTTTTCCGGATTTTGTGAGTAATGTACTGCCGTCTTCTCCATATACGTCATAGCCTGTTTTAGGGGGCAGTTTGACGCATATTCTTTCAATGACCTGAACCAATCTGTAAATCATCTTGTTTTTGAGATCGGCTTTTTCATCCAGAATATCCACATTAAAATAGATTTTCTTGATGTCAAACTCCTGGCACCAGTTTATGAATTGGAGTGTTTTTTGGCTACTATTTTTTTGGAGTAGATCTGTTTCAGGCAGGACTATTGCAAGAGAGGAAGGTGGATTTTGATGTTCCTGTTGTATTTTTTTCAGGAGATGGTTTTCGTACAATTTATGTAGCAACCCGAAGCCCTCCTTCTGAGATGTCATTTGGCAGTTGAGACTATCTTTATAACATCTCCGTCCTTGAGTTCATATTTGTCTCCGAGTCTCATCCGGGTGCGCCCGTCTACAGCATAAAGGAAACGGTCCCCAATGTCGGTATGCACCTTGTATGCAAGTTCATGCGCAGTGGATCCTTTTTTGACCAGGTAGGCATCAGGAAGCATGCGACCTTTCTTGTCGGTCCAGTGCCCTTCATCTTCGACAGGGTAAACTACAATTAGGTCGAGCTGGTCAAAGACTGCCCGGTTGATGCATTCCTGTACTCCACATCCATGGGGTTTGCGGGATACCACGAAATTTTTAAGTTTTTCCAGTCCCTTTATCTGTTTTTCACTCAGGTCGCTTCCCTCTATGGCAAAGTCTTCATCACCTGGTTTGTAATCAATTGCTCCGGTACTGGCCGCATTTCGGATGGCCAATTCGGCTGCAGCACTTGTGGGTACGACTATAATCTCAAGTTTTTCAAGGTTTTCGACATTTTCCGGTGGGGCTACATCCAGTTTGTTCGCGGCGATGATGACAGGTTTGCTGAGCAGTCGGATGTACTCACAGAGCTGGCACATATCTTCATCTTCCCATTTGATATATTCGCGTTTGCCGAGCTGGTCTATTGCTATGTTCACATGTTCTTCACAGACCCCGGCTCCCATGAGCTGGTTTGCAATTGCTTCCTCTACCTTTAGATTCTCTGCTTTTATTTTGCGTGCCAGGCGTTCCCAGTTGCGACACAGGATACCTTTCATCCACATGGTAATCTCCCTGTTGAGGAAATCGACATCCTCCAGGGGATCATGGCTGCCGATATCGCCAGGGTTGCCCTCTATATCTGTGGCGCCGGAGGCATCAATTACGTGAATGATTGCCTGGGCCTGGCTCAGTTCGTCCAGAAAGGCATTTCCCAGCCCGCGACCCTGGTGGGCATCGGGCACAAGACCGGCCACATCGATGATCTCGATTGGTACAAAGCGTATCCCGTCTTCACAGTTACCACATCTTTTCTCCCGCTCGATACACGGGCAGGTTGTGCGAACGTAGGTGATCCCACGATTGGCATCAATGGTGGTGAATGGGTAATTGGCGATATCCACCTCTGCCATGGTTGCGGCTTTGAAGAATGTTGATTTGCCTGCATTTGGCTTTCCTGCAAGGCCTATAGTCATTGTCATGTTCTATCAATCACATGCTTGATGGATTTAACTTTTGTTGGTGGTTTAACGCTTTACCACCAAACATTTATATTCGAGAAGATAATTAGGAACCCAAGTCAATGAGTGTCCCGGTAGGGTAGCGGATATCCTTGGGGCCTGCGGAGCCTTAGACCTGAGTTCAAGTCTCAGTCGGGACGTACATTGTACTTTTCGGAGGCACTTTTTCCGTGTGGGTTAATTAAACCCTACTCGGTGGTGCCTCTGATGAGTATCTCCCTTTTTTGTTGTCATTTCTACTAATAGTCTCAAACATGTATTCGGTGTAACCACACATCTAAGAATAATCATAATCGATTATCTTTCCGATGTGAAAAATGTGGTTATGAAACTAATGCAGACCTAACCTAATCGGTGCAATGAATATTGAACACAAAACACGGGATTACAGGTATATCCTGGAATCTCAGGGGTGCTTGTCAGCCACCCGGACGAATGCTTAATTGACATTCAAGCACCTTCCATAAGGGAGGGGTAGTTGACAATCTAGGGGTTGTGGAAACAGTTTACTTGCAGGGAATGAAGGACTGAAGACTGAATATTGCCGGGAAGTAGCTCAGAAATACCTATACCATCGGTTGTAGGCATATCAGGCCTTCTCCTCTACTTTACCCCTTCTTATTTATAAGATATTAGTTAATACTGTACCCGTCTCCTGTATATTTTCGATATCTTTTTCTCAATCGTTCAAGCAACCTTTATATAGAAGTTCAATCATCTAGAACGAACAGGTTGAGAGTACATAGTGCTCTTTTCTTGATGCAATTTACTGGATCATAATTATATAAGGAGGTCAAAGTTTGGCAGGACAGCCGATATACATTTTAGCAGACGGAAGTCAGGTAACAAGGGGCAGAGATGCCCAGAGCAACAATATTCTGGCAGGCAAGGCAGTTGCCAACGCAGTCCGTACTACCCTTGGTCCCAAGGGTATGGACAAGATGCTTGTGGATTCAATGGGTGATGTGGTAATCACCAATGACGGTGCAACCATTCTCAAGGAAATGGACATTGAACACCCCACGGCCAAAATGATCGTTGAGGTGGCCAAGACCCAGGATGATGAAGTCGGAGACGGTACGACAACAGCAGCCGTACTGGCCGGTGAATTCCTTTCCAAGGCAGAGGAACTTCTCAAGAAAGGTGTACACCCCACAATTATTGCAACAGGTTACAGGCAGGCATCCAAAAAGGCGGTTGAAATCGTAAAAAGTATAAGTATAGATATTTCCCGTGACGATACTGAAGCCCTCAAAAAAGTGGCAAAAACCGCAATTACCGGCAAAGGTGCAGAATCTCACAAGGAAATGCTTGCAGAGCTTACCGTTGAAGCCGTATCTCTCATAGGAGAAGAAACGGATGATGGCTATGTTGCAGATGTAAGTGACATCAAGATAGAAAAGCAGGCTGGTGAAAGTGTTGGTGAGTCCAAACTTGTAAAAGGCCTTGTTCTTGATAAAGCCCGCACACATCCCAATATGCCCGAAAAGGTAGAGGATGCAAAAATCCTTGTCCTCAGTATTCCGGTTGAATTCAAAAAGACCGAGATGGATGCCGAGATCAAGATATCTTCCCCGGATCAGATGCAGATGTTTTTGGACCAGGAAGAAAAGATGGTCAAACAGATGACCGACAAGATTCTGAATTCCGGTGCAAATGTTGTATTCTGCCAGAAAGGAATCGATGACCTTGCACAATATTACCTCGAAAAGGCTGGCGTATATGCCGCCAAGAGGCTCAAAAAGAGCGATCTGGATCGTATCTGTGAAGCTACCGGTGCAACCAATATTCAGGATATCGATGAAATTACTGCCGATGACCTGGGTTCTGCAGAACTTGTAGAAGAACGTGATATAAAAGGCAACAAGATGACCTATGTCACAGGATGCAGGGAAAAGAAAGCTGTTTCAATAATCCTTCATGGGGGTACCCAGCACGTTGTAGATTCTCTCCAGCATGCAATTGACGATGCTCTTCACGTAGTCGCTGTGGCTCTGGAAGACGGCAAAGTAGTTGCAGGCGGCGGATCTCCGGAAGTAGAACTCTCCATGCGTCTTGGTGAGTATGCATCTTCCCTCAGTGGCAGGGAACAGCTTGCAGTTGCCAAATTCGCAGAAGCATTTGAAGTAATTCCTGAGACCCTTGCTGAAAACTCAGGCTATGATCCAATAAACAAACTTGTTGAACTGCGTTCCAAGCACGAAGAAGGCAACAAGAGAATGGGGCTTAATGTATATACCGGTGAAATTGTTGACATGTGGGAAAACGATGTAATCGAACCCCTCCGTGCCAAGACACAGGCAATTAACGCCGGCACAGAAGCAGCTGTCATGGTTCTTAGAATCGATGACGTTGTTGCAGCATCTCCTCACTCCAATCAGGCATCCCCCGAAATGCCTGATATGGACATGGATATGTAAGATAAGGTGGTTTCTATCACCTTCTTTTTTTTTAATGTGATTACTTTTCAGGGTAAAATTTAAAAATATTGTTAACCATTGAGAGCACATGGTTAACAGCAATGATTTATCCGATCCCCCAGTCAGGAAAATGGTCTATGCAGCCCTTTTTGCTTCCATGACCGCCGTAGGTGCTTACATCAGTATTCCGGTGGGTTTGGTACCTGTTACCCTGCAGACATTATTTGTAATTCTTGCAGGGGCGGTACTGGGTGCTCGATGGGGTATGCTAAGTATGTTCATCTATGTTTTACTCGGTATTGTAGGGTTACCTGTGTTTTCAGGGGGCAGTTCCGGACTCGGTGTGCTGGTTGGTCCCACAGGGGGCTATATCATTGGTTTTATTCTGGCAGCGCTTGTAATTGGTTACCTCTTTGAGAAATTCCAGAACAGATCCATTGCCGGTATGGTGGCCATTTTTCTTGTCGGTATGATTGCTATTTACGTTCCCGGCTATTTCCAGCTGATGTATGTGGCCTCCCTGGGGGTGCAGGAAGCATTTGTATTAGGTGTTGCTCCCTTTATCCCGGGAGCTATCATCAAGATTGCAGCCGCGACCATTATTTATCGCTACCTCAAGACGGAATCTTTGGTATGATAGAGATTAAAGATTTAAGCTTTGGTTTCAAAGAAAATCAACGTGTTCTTGACAGCATCAATGTGTCGATTGACAGCGGTGAATTCGTTGCCGTAGTAGGCGGTAACGGTAGTGGTAAGTCTACCTTTGTCAGACATCTGAATGGTTTACTGCTGCCGGATGAAGGTATGGTGGAAGTGTGGGATATGGATACATTTACTATCTCCAATCTAACTGCTATACGCAGGAAAATTGGTATGGTTTTCCAGAACCCTCTGACCCAATTCGTAGGTGCCACTGTAGAGGAAGACGTGGCTTTTGGTCTTGAGAACCTGGCCTACCCTTCATCAGCAATTCGTAACAAAACAGATCGTTCTCTTGCAGAGCTGGGGATATCCCATCTGGCCGGCAAATCTCCTCTGGAACTAAGCGGCGGACAGATGCAACTTGCAGCCCTTGCAGGTGTCCTTGTCATGGAGCCTGAATGTGTGATATTTGACGAGGTAACGTCCATGCTGGACCCCCTCTCAAAACAACAGGTGCTTGCAACCATTGCCAGGCTTCATGAAAAGGGCAAGACGATAATAATGGTCACTCACAATCTGGAGGAGGTACATCTTGCTGAAAGGGTTATAGCTTTTGAAAAGGGCAGGATTGTTTATGATGGCAAATCCTCTTTGTTTTTTGATTCCCCTGCTGTGTCAAACTCCGGTATTTCAATTCCTCCTCTTACTGAACTTGCCCTGTGGCTGCGGAATAATGGTCTGAAAGAGATCGATGTTTCAAACCCTGATGTTAATACACTGGAGGAATCTATCTGGCAATTGAAGTCAAGAATTTGAATTTTTCATACGGGCAAAATTTAGTTTTACAAAATGTATCCATGTGCATAAAACCCGGTGAAATCGTGGGGTTGACGGGGCCTGTAGGCGCGGGCAAATCAACCTTGTTGCGTCTGCTTGTTGGTCTGCTAGAACCGGACAAAGGTATTGTGCAAATTGATGGTTGTCCATTCCATGTTAAAAAAGTCAGAGAAATGGTAGGTGTCCTGTTTCAGCATTCTTCCAGACAACTCTTTGAAAAAACGGTTTATGATGATATTGCTTTTGGTCCTTCTAATTTTGGTTTTGATAGAAGGGATATTGAAAGGCAGGTCAACAAGGCAGTAAATATAGTGGGTCTGGATAAATCCCTCCTTGAAGCATCTCCCTTCGGGATTAGTGGAGGGGAACAGAAATTGGTGTCTCTGGCAGGAATAGTTGCCCAGTCTCCCCGATATATGGTGCTCGATGAACCTTTTGCAGGGCTTGATACAAAGGGAAAAACGCGCCTCCCTCATATTCTACAGACCTTGCAGAATATGGGATTAGGAATCATCGTAATTTCTCATCACCTTGATAAACTGCTGGGAGTAGCTCCGCGAATTATCTACCTGCGGGATGGAATAATTTGTTTTGATGGTCAAAGGCAGCAGTACCTTTTGGATGATAGTCTTCCTCTACCGCCTATAACCGCTTTGATGAAGAGGCTGCATGCAAGGGGTTTACCAGTGAACCCGGCTACGTTTACAGTGAAAAGTGCAATCAAGCAATTGGAATACTTAGAAACCGGAGATGTGGATAATGCCTGATTATTTTTTGAGTTTTGTCCCCGGAGATTCCTTCTTGCACAAGCTTGATCCCCGCACAAAACTAATAGCTACGATGCTGACCAGCATTTTGATCTTCAGGTTGCATCTTACAGGTCTGGTCCTGCTATTTGCATTTTTCATAGTTTTGTACGATCTTTCGTCTGTGCGGATTGCACTGCTGCGAAACCTTCGTCCAATTGCCCCCTTCTTAATCTTAATTTTTATATTCCAGCTATTTCTGATACCCGGGAATATTTTTATAGATTTGTATGGGTTTTCAGCCACCACAGAAGGCCTTTTTGAGGGCCTGAGGATTGTGGGGCGTTTTATTCTTTTGATACAATTTGCCTCCCTGTTGACGGCTACGACTTCTCCTGCTCATATGACTGCGGGAATTGAAAGGCTACTTCGCCCCCTGTCCGGCAAGGTCTTAGGAGCGACTTCGTTTGAAATTGCCACCATGATGTCCCTCTCCATTCATCTGGTTCCTGTTTTGAACAGGTTCCTGAAAGAAGTATACCAGGCACAGCTCTGCAGGGGGCTGGGAAGGCAAAAGAGGATTTCAGGATTGGTCTCACTGGCGATACCTTTGCTCAGGGGAGCCTTCAGGATGATGGACGATATATCTATGGGAATGGAAAGCAGATGTTATCAGGGCAACTACAGGACATCCCTTTTCGAATTAAAAATGAAAAAAAACGACTGGATAGCCCTTATGTTGGTTTTTGTATTGTTGCTTGGCTTCTGGAATTTGAATATCACTCTTATTCCCTCCTATCAGATATAATGCGGAGGATTCTGATAAACGTTCCTCTTCCAGAACTTCTATAAAATTTGTTCTTATTATTACTCTACTAGCCTGTTTCCCGGGCAATTATTCTGAAATATCTGCTTATTTTTAGATAGCTTACGCCCTCAGTCCACCACCTTTTTTCTTTTTAACGTCCTCATTTGATGCAAATTGAAACAAAACGCCGTAACCATCACCTTTCCCGCTTTGAATACGCCTTTTGTCACCGCATACACCCTTTCACAGGGCATCCTCTGTACACTACTCCTGTCATTGCGCATAATCTGTTTGATATTCAGTGGCTTTCCTCTTGCCGCTCTTTGCATCGTTGCTGCAAATCCTTTTGCCGCCACTTCGAAATATCCCTTATCCCTATACACCACTTCTCCTTTTTTTGACCAATTCCCATCCCTGCTTCTTCTTCTTGTTTTTGCCTCATCACCTCTCATTTTCTCCTGATTGGCATGTCCAGGTTCTGCAACAATAAAGGTTGCATCCTGAATCATTCCCTTTTTAATTTCCAATCCTTTCCCTGAATGACCATACAGTTGTGTCATCAGGTATTCGTTTTGGAAAATGTTGCAGATTGAAAATCTGCAACTCCTGTTAAATCTCTGATTCAACATGATCCAGGAACTTTCTGAATGAAATGCGATCAATACATTGTCGTTCATTCTGGATCAAAAAAGACCATGCCATTGTTGTAACACAAGCATTTTGAACATCATTACAACATCATTTTCAGGTCGACCACCTTTGTCTGTCCTGTTGATATACATTGATTCCAGTATGGGACGAAATGGTTTCCAGTCAATCAACTTGTCTTTCAGATAGTTTTCACCAGCAGCTATCAAACGGTCATATTCTGTGTTTCAGGGTGAAATTACTGAAGGTATTCGTATGATTAAATTTATCTTGATAGAATATAAATATTGTTATTTAGTTTGGGTGAGGGGAGGAGTTAATCAGAAATCTCTGAAGACAATGATATGTGGAAAATACGTTTCATCGATGAGGGGAGGGAGTACCCGATGATAAAAGAGAAGTCATATTTGAAAGATTCGAAAGAGCAGGGTCATCTGTCAGTATAAAAGGAACCGGGCTTGGACTTGCAATTGCAAAAAAGACAACGGAACTACATGGCGGCCAGACTGGTGTTGAAGACAGGGAAGATAGAAAGGGGAGCATTTTCGGGATCACCCTCCCCTGTGCCTGATCAGGCGTGTTTTACCACACATTTATGCAGGCCGGTGACCTCCACAATATCACTGTTATCCGGACTCTGAATTATCATCTGTCCCTTGCGAAGATAAGGAATCCTTTTTTCAAATTCCAGTGGAACATTTAATGCATTTATGGCATTGTCGTTTGAGAGATTGAGAATGATCCGACTATTTATCTGCTTGAGCACGGTGTCATCGATATCCTGTGGATCCTGGGTAATCAGGAAAAGACCAAGTGTTTCCTTGCGCCCCTGCCTTGCTGCATCTGCAAATCTGGATACGATACGTCTTGAATGAGCCGACATCGCACCGGAAAGATACCTGTGTGCTTCATCAAGAGCCAGTAATACGGGAGTTTTCTTAACAGAATCATTGCCTGATGTACTGAGTTTGTTATCCACTACAATTGTCATCAAGGTGAGAGTAATGAGGTCCCTGATACGGCTATTATTTATATATTCAGTCGGAAATACACTGACCCTGCCAGGCTTGAAAACCTCATCAAGTATTTCGGTTATCGGTTTTGCCGGCTGGTCGAATACCCTGCTGAAAGAGCGATTTTTGACCTTACGCACAATGGCATCATAGGAGGATTCATGGATTTTCCCACTATCCACATAAACAGAACGTGTGCCTTCATCCGCAATGAAAACTGTAAATCCCTGATAGGTATGATTTGCAGGAGTCTTGAAATAATCCTCAAGCAACAGCTCAAGGCCTATATACTGGTTTTCCGTCAATTCAGCTGCTGATATCAACCAGGAATTATTCCTTACAAGTTCGAAAGGAATTGTAAATTCCATTTGTTGTGCACGGGATTTACCCGGATAGGACTGGCCGTCCACACTTGCCAGGAATGTCCTTGTATCCTGATGTCCTCCATGCAAGACGCCCTCTTCTGCAAAGGTTACTTCATCGGCATATCCTATATCCGCATTTTCTTCAAACAACTGGGAATATTCATCCTGCGGATCCATTATCACAAGACATGGGTTTTTCTTCCTGCCCTGCTCACCCCTTACAAGATACTGATTATCCGATGCTAGGAATTGACGCAGAATATTTTTTGTAAGGAAGGTTTTTCCCGTACCGGTACTTCCGCACACCAGCATATGACGGAACATGAGAGGATCACCCATTGAATAATCGTTGCGCAGATAGTAGGCAACTGTTGGAGGAGAAGCATGTGTCCTGACAAGTTCACCCCCCACACTCAAATGTCCCAGAAAAATACCTTCAGTCGGAATGTTGAGACCTGTCTGGATCTTGAGTTTTTCAGAAACCGGTAGTATTGGAGTATTGGGGCGGGGGAGCCTGTCGGCCATGCGACGCATTAGGCCTGCCTTTGCTGGAGACAGGATACATAGAGGGTCAAGATATGCAAGGAATTTGTAATCTATCTCATTGGTATTATTGGCCTTTAACATGCGCCGGGAATGCAACTCTGTCGCATCATCAACTTCAAATTCCTGAAGGTACTGCAGTTTCCAGACCCTTGCAAACAGATCTTCATCTCCGTAGGGAACCAGTACATATGTACCAAGCCTGACATTCGGCCTGTGCGAAGAAGTAATATAACCAGTAAGTCGTGCACCTGATTCAGTTATTTCCAGCGGGTCAATTCCTGTTGTAATTGTACCCAGCGCATTATCAAAGGATGACCCATCCGGATTATCCACTGTATCAGGAACATATTCCTCAAAATCTTCAACCGGTTCTTTCGAGGATACATTGCCCCCTTTATTACCTGTGGCATAAGCAAGTATGTCGTCATCATTATCCATCTGTATCACTCCAGCGTATATCGTTGTATTTCGTATCAACCCTGAGTTTACTGAATTGCCCAAGAATCTGTTTCCTTTCTTTTGTGCGTATCTTTGCTATCGAATCCACCTTGGAGAGTGTCGGTGGGATACCGCCTATTGAAATGTCATATAATACTTTGCGGGTGAGCAGGTGCCTCATATCATCATCTTTTGTCAGACCATAAGGAGACTCTACTTTAAAAAGAACATTCATAGCAGGAACATAAATTACAAAAAATGTTAATGCATAATCCTCTGCAGCATACTTGTGGGAAAGAGAACTATCCATCAAGGGACTTGTGGTCTGGAGCATATTCTCATAGAACTGGTTGGGTTGTATGAACCAGTTTGTATACGTAATACAATTGCGTGAGTCTTCAGCAGAAGGATGAAGGACGTTTTTGAAAAACTGGGCATCTACCAGCCAGGGTATATCCAGATCCATTTCCTGTTTTTTAAGCGTTTGTACGATCTGCATATCTTCAGGATTTTTCACAAATCCTACCAGTGGAATACTATTATCCATTGCATGATCCATGATGTCAATATAATTTTGCAATATTTTCAATGCTGAGGGGTCATATCTTATTCTGACTTCTTCAGAGGGGACAACCATCCAGTACATTAGCTGTTTAGGATATATGGGTCCATCCATTATGAAAAAATCCTCTTTTGTAAAAATATCTTTCATCCAGAGAATATGTTCGGACTCGGAAAGGTAAAGAGCAATATTGTGAACGAGGCGTTTTTCCCTGGTCTCCAGCAGACCTGCCTCAATTTTTACCAGGCGACTTCTGCCATTGTCCCTATCAAATAATCTCCAGTCCTGTGAAGTGTTGATAGTAACATTTGCAGAAGAGGAATAAGTAGCAGCAACTATTGTTCTTTTGGAATGGATATCAAGATCGCTTGGCGAGGAAGCCATCGCACAATGGCAGAAATCCAGTGCAAGCCCCGAATCAAAGAAAAAAGTGTTGGTGCTTCCACTATCAGAAGAAAGAGTTCTTTCAACAGGGTCTTTTGATTGTGACATTCGGGCCATGTCTACCTTTCCCCTGTATAGCCTCCCGATGGATTTCAAAACAATTCTGGAGCCGTATTTTAGTTCTTTCAAAAAATCAAGAAGATCATTAGCATCGCTATCTTCATTTTCCTGCTCTACATCCATTTCAATACCGGATGCGATTTCTTGTATGGCTTTTATGTGAATCGGTTCAAGTGACATTTAATGCTAAAAGAGGTCCCTGACAATATATAATCATTCACATAGACTGGAATTTTCAGCAGATAGCGCCATTTTTTCATAGAAAATGTATCACCATAAAGTATAAAAAGAATTAAGCCATTTATAATTTGAATTCCAAACGATTATTCCCTGTTTAATATTGAAGTATGTTTACAAAAAAGATTGTTATAATCTTTTACTAAATAACCTATAAAAAAAAAGGGGTTATTTTTATTTCTGAGGAAAGAATGAAGAAAATTGTAGTTAGCAACTTAACGAAGATATTTGGTAAGCATCCAAAGAAAGCTTTGTCCTATGTTGAAGAAGGTCTTTCAAAAGATGAAATCTTCAACAAGACTGGCCAGACCGTAGGACTGTATAATGTGAGTTTTGATGTGTATGAAGGAGAAATTTTTGTACTTATGGGCCTTTCAGGCTCCGGTAAGTCAACTCTTCTACGTTGCCTAAACCGGCTCATTGAACCCACATCCGGATTGATAACTATTGGCGATGAGGATGTTACAAAGGCCTCCAGTGAGAGACTCAGGTTGATCAGGGAAAAGCAGATCAGCATGGTCTTCCAGAATTTCGCCCTTTTGCCACACAGAACCATCATTGATAATGTTGCTTATGGTCTTGAAATACAGGATTTCTCAAAGGAGGAGAGACATGAAAAGGCATCAGTCGCAATAGAAACTGTTGGACTGAAAGGTCATGAATTCAGTAAACCATCCCAGTTGAGTGGAGGTATGCAGCAGAGGGTCGGACTTGCGAGAGCCCTTGCAACAGATCCTGAGATACTTTTAATGGATGAAGCATTCAGTGCCCTTGACCCGCTTATCCGCAGTGAGATGCAGGACGAGTTGCTTGAACTTGAGGAAAAGATGCAGAAAACAATTGTTTTCGTATCACATGACCTTGATGAGGCCCTCAAGCTCGGTGACCGTATTGCCTTGATGAAAGATGGAGAAATTGCCCAGATCGGGACTGCTGAAGAGATCCTCTCAAACCCTGCGAACGATTATGTATCCAGGTTCGTTGCCGGTGTGGACAAAACTAAGATCCTTACTGCTGAGAATGTAATGAAGAGGCCTGACCCGGTTGTATCACTCAAATCCGGTCTACAAGTTGCCCTGAAACTCATGGAAAAGCACGGCATATCCTCTATATACGTGGTGGATAAAGCCAAGCGTCTTCAGGGATTCCTGAAAGTCGATGATGCGGTCCGGGCACAGAAAGCCGGAAAGACCATAGAAGATGTAATCATAAAGGAATTCCCGAAAACTACAATGGATACTCCGCTTCAAGATCTTATATCAATCCGGGCGGAAACTGACCAGCCAATTGCGATTGTTAATGAAAATGACAAACTTGTAGGCGTGGTTGTCAGAGGCAGTATTCTTGCTGCACTTAAGACCACAGAAGAGGATGATGAAGAACAAGTTGAGGAGGTAACACAATGATAGTACCACAATTACCCATAGGCAGCGTTGTCGAATCTGCAGTCTACTGGATTAGTGATACTTTTGGCTTCGCCCTTGATGCATTCAGTGCCCTCTTTGGATTTATCATTGATATTTTCAAAGATGTGCTGATGGCAGTGCCTCCCCTCTTGTTTGTTGTGATTATTGCAGCTATTGCATACGTAGTTGGGCGAAAGGATTGGAAACTCGCTTTAGGCACTGGCCTTGGATTCATAGTGATACTGAGTATGGATCTCTGGGAATACTCCATGGAGACCATTGCTCTTGTAATTTCGTCTGCTGCACTGGCCCTAATAATAGGTATTCCGTTGGGTATACTTGGAGCAAAAAGTGAAACTCTTTACAGGATACTGAGACCTATTCTAGATCTTATGCAGACCATGCCTTCATTTGTTTACCTTATCCCGGCAGTTATCTTCTTTGGACTTGGTAATGTTCCGGGTATGATTGCAACCGTTGTTTTCTCCATGCCCCCTGCAATCAGGCTTACAACCCTTGGAATTACCCAGGTTCCCAAAGAACTGGTAGAAGTTGCCGATGCTTTTGGGTCAACTCCATGGCAAAAACTTATCAAGGTAGAAATACCTGTAGCTTTAAAGACAATAATGGCCGGTGTTAACCAATGCATAATGCTTGCCCTTTCAATGGTCGTTATTGCTTCAATGATCGGAGCCCGTGGCCTTGGATACCAGGTATTGATAGGAATCCAGAGGGTTGATATAGGAGTTGGATTCGAAGCAGGCCTTGGAATTGTCATAATAGCAATTGTCCTTGACAGGCTCACACAGCACCTTACACCAAAGTAAGTGCCAGAGCCTTCATTCTTTTTATCCAATCACACAGGAGGAATTAAAAATATGGATAATAAATACAAAGCAATTTTAGTAGGAATTCTGTTAGTGCTTTCCCTCTTTGCTGCAGGCTGTGCCCAGCAGGGAGACGAAGGCGATACTGGTGATGGAAACCAGACACAGGTCGAAGATAAAAGTGTAACAATTGCATATGTGCAATGGGCAAGTGCAGTTGCAACAACAAATGTAGTTCAGGAAGTATTCCAGAAAGCTGGATATGAAGTTGAACTCAACAATGTTGCAGCCGGTATAATGTACCAGGCTATCGCAAATGGTGATGCTGATTTCTCAGTATGTGCATGGTTACCGAACACCCAGTCAAACTACTGGGAACAATATGGAGACCAGATTGAAAAAGTCAATGTAAATACGCCAAATGTCAAAACCGGACTTGTTGTACCTCAATATGTTGATATTGATACAATCCCCGAACTCAAAGGTAATGAATCAAAGTTTGGAGGCACAATAACCGGTATAGACCCTGGTGCAGGTATCATGTCCCAAACCGAAGAAGCCATTCAGGAATATGGTCTTGACGGATACACCCTGCAAGCCAGCAGTGGCCCTGGAATGACATCCGCACTTACAAGTGCCATAACCGATGAAAAACCAATCGTTGTAACCCTGTGGAATCCACACTGGGCATTTGCACGCTGGGATTTGAAATATCTGGATGATCCAAAAGATGTCTATGGATCAGACGATATTGTGACCATCGCAAGACCAGACCTTAAAGAAGACAAACCTCAAGCATATGAAATACTCACCAGATTCAAATGGACTGTTGCCGATAATGAAAAGGTCATGTCCTATATAGACCAGGGCATGAGTGCCGAAGAAGCTGCTGAGAAATGGGTTAACGACAACCCCGATAAAGTTAATGAATGGCTTGGAACTGAATAAGGGTAATTTAACCTTTATTCCTATTTTTTTATCGTGCCATCTATTTTATTTTTGAATAAAAAGAGGTGATTAGTTTGAGATATAAGCTTTTGAAAATAGAGATTTCCGATTAACTCCCCTCTACCAGCCAAACTAAACAACAATATTTATATTTAATCAAGATAAATTTACTTGCATGAGTACATTCAGTAATTTCACTCTGAAACAGGAATATGACCGTTTGGTAGCTGCTGGTGACAAACTATCTGAAATTGATAAGTTGATCGACTGGAAAACATTTCGTCCCATTCTGGAATCAATGTATATCAACAGGACAGACAAAGGTGGTCGACCTGAAAATGATGTTATAATGATGTTCAAAATGCTTGTATTACAACAATGGCATGGCCTTTCTGATCCAGAACTTGAACGACAATGCATTGATCGCATTTCGTTCAGAAAATTCCTGGGGTTTCCAAAACGAATACCTGATGACACAACTGTATGGGCATTCAGGGATAGGATTACAAAATTGGAACTTGAAGAGCAAATCTGGGGAGAACTACAAAGACAGATCGATTGTAGAGGATTGGAAATTAAGAAGGGAATGATTCAGGATGCAACCTTTATTGTTGCAGAACCTGGACATGCCAATCAGGATAAGTTGAGAGGAGATGAAGCGAAAACAAGAAGAAGCAGGGATGGAAATTGGTCAAAAAAACATGGCAAATCATATTTTGGATACAAACTGCATACGATTATTGATAAGGAAAATGAATTGATTCGAAGGTTTGAAACGACTGTGGCATCAGTACATGATTCTCAAGTCGATCTGTCAGAAAAGGGAGAAGTTGTGTATAGGGATAAGGGATATTTTGGAGTTGAGGCAAAGGGATTTGCAGCAACGATGCAAAGAGCGGTGAGAGGTAAACCGTTGAATATCAGGCAGATTATGCGTAATGACAGGATTAGTGTAAAGAGGATGCCTTGTGAAAGGGTGTATGCGGTGACAAAAGGCGTCTTCAGAGCGGGAAAGGTGATGGTTACGACGGTTAAAAGAGTAAATCTGAAAATGATGATGACGGCGTTTTGTTTCAATTTGCATCAAATGAGGACATTAAAAAGAAAAAAGGTGATAGCCTGAGAGCGGAAGCTATCTAAAAATAAGCATAAATTTCAGGAAATTGCATGGAAAACAGGACAATAGAGCAATAATAGGAACAAAATTCATTCAAGTTAGGCAAGAGGAACGTTAATCAGAATCCTCAATATTAGCATGCCTTATAGTGGCAATCGCTTTAATCGGTGCAGGTTGCACCTCCCAGAGCGATGAAACTCCTGGTGAAGAGACTACAGAAGAACCAGTACGAATTGGAGTCGTCCAGTGGGATGACTCACGTGCAACTGGAAATGTATTTTTGCACATCCTTGATGAGGGAGGCTATGAATACGAAACTGTATCCGCTGATCTGGGTGGTCTGTATCAGGCAACTGCACAGGGTGATGTGGATGTCCTTATCCTTGCCTGGCTGCCGGCTACACAGGGTCCCTACTGGGAACAATACGGTGACAATCTGAATAAGGCACAGGTTGTAGCTACAGGTGCAAAATGTGGTCTTGGAGTTCCGGATTATGTTTATGACGCCGGCATTACTTCAATTGAGGATTTACAGGGCAATGCCAGCAAATTTGACGGCAAGATCACCGGTATTGAGCCGGGTGCGGGCATAATGCAAAATACTGAAACCGTTATGGAAGAGTATAATCTGGAAGAGTATGAGCTCTATTCCAGCAGTACTGTAGGAATGGCCACAACACTCCAGGATAAAGTTGACAATGAGGAATGGATTGTTGCAACCCTCTGGAGACCACACTGGACCTTTGCCCGCATGGAAGGGCTGAAATTCCTTGAGGACCCAAAGGGAATATATGGAGGAAGCGATGACCTGATTATTCTTACCAGAACCGGCTTTGCAGAAGACAGGCCCGAATTCTATCAGCTCATCCAGAATTTTGAGATGGACCTATCCGAAATCGAATCAATAATGATCGCTATCGATGAAGGAAAATCTCCTCAACAGGCTGCAGCCGACTGGCTCGCAGAGCATCCTGAGAAGTACGATGAAGTACTTGGCACTCAGTGAGGATAAACAATCCTCACTTCTTTTTTTCCGCAACCTTTAATAACTAGCATTCCCTCTAAAGTAATCCACATATTCAAATAATCAATATCATAGAGAGTGATAATTATGGGCAAAACCGGAAGTATTGAATGGGTAAAAATTAAGGGACGCAAAGGCAACACAATCAAAGTTAAAAAAGCCAAAGCTAACAAGGCACACACTGCACCTGCACAGAGATATTCTTCTGCAGGTACAAAGAGGAGATTCAAAAGAAGATCCCAGAAAGCCATTGTTCGCTGATTTTCTTTTTTTTATTATATTATTTTTTTGAATGTAATTTCCAATAGACTAAGGGATCTTCCATTGCAGCAACATTTATATAGAACCACAAACATGTACAAACGACCTGTATAATGCAGGGAATATCAATTTGATGTATATAATACGGAGGTAAAAGTAATGGCAGGACAGATGGCTGGCGGACAGCCAATTTTTATTTTAAGAGACGGAAATCAGAGAACCAGGGGCAGGGATGCCCAGAGCAACAACATAATGGCTGCAAAAGCTGTGGCTGAAGCTGTCAGGACTACACTCGGACCAAAGGGAATGGACAAGATGCTTGTAGACTCCCTTGGTGACGTAGTGATCACAAATGACGGTGCGACCATCCTCAAGGAAATGGATATCGAGCACCCTGCTGCCAAGATGATCGTGGAAGTTTCCAAAACCCAGGATGATGAAGTAGGAGATGGAACAACCACTGCTGCTGTAATCACCGGTGAATTGCTCAAAAAGGCAGAAGACATGATCGAGCAGGATGTACATCCAACAATCATCGCATCCGGATACAGGATGGCAGCTGAGAAAGCTGGCGAATTGCTCAAGGAACTTGCACAGAATGTTACAATCGATAACAAGGACACCCTGATAAACATCTCCAATACTGCCATGACAGGAAAGGGTGCAGAGGCTTCCAAAGATGTACTCAGCGAAATCGCCGTATCCGCTGTCGCAAGCATTGCAGACAAGACTGATAGCCAGACAATTGATATCGACAATATAAAGGTTGAAAAGAAGGTCGGTGGCAGTATAGAGGATTCAGAACTCATTGAAGGTATGATCCTTGACAAAGAGCGTGTACATTCCAACATGCCAAAGAAAGTCACCGATGCAAAGATTGCACTTATCAACAGTGCCATCGAACTCAAAGAAACTGAAGTCGACGCGGAAATATCCATCACCTCTCCTGACCAGCTCCAGTCTTTCCTTGATCAGGAAGAAAAGATGCTAAAAGGACTTGTAGACAAAATCGTCGCAAGCGGTGCAAACGTTGTCTTCTGCCAGAAAGGTATTGATGACATGGCGCAGCACTTCCTTGCCAAGGAAGGAATCTTTGCAGTCAGACGTGTCAAAAAGAGTGACATGGAAAAACTCGTACGTTCCACTGGTGGTAAACTGGTTACCAACATCGAGGAAATGACCGCAGATGATCTTGGAAAGACCGAAGTTGTGGAAGAAAGGAAGGTTGCTGGCGACAACATGGTCTTTATTACCGGCTGTGTCAACCCAAGATCCGTATCTATCCTCCTGCGCGGCGGAACCGAACATGTAGTCGACAATATTGAAAGAGCACTCCATGATGCTCTGCGCGTAGTCGGTGTAGCCATAGAGGATGAAAAACTCGTATCCGGCGGCGGCGGTCCAGAGGTAGAAGTGGCCCTCCAGCTGCAGGATTACGCGTCATCTCTCAGCGGCAGGGAACAGCTGGCAGTTAAAGCATTCGCAGAGTCCCTTGAAGTTATTCCAAGGACCCTTGCAGAAAACGCTGGTCTGGACCCAATCGACATGCTTGTAGAACTTCGCTCCCACCATGAAAAGGGCGCCAAGACCGCCGGTCTTGATGTCTACAGTGGAAAAGTCATTGATATGTGGGATGCAGGTGTCGTTGAACCCCTGAGAATAAAGACCCAGGCAATCAATGCTGCAGCAGAAGCATCCATAATGATCCTGAGGATCGACGATGTAATTGCATCCTCCAACCCATCCCCATCAAGCGGCGGTGGCGAAGGCGGCATGCCACCAGGAATGGGTGGCGGTGGAATGCCACCAGGAATGGGCGGCGGTGGAATGCCACCAGGAATGGGTGGAATGTAAAGTAAAGACAAGTATATGATGCATAGCTTTTCAAGGCTATGCATCAACTTCTTTTTTTGTCTATTTTTTCAGATAATAATTCAGATTCTACGTTATTATTTCTGGATTACTTGTAATCAAGACTATTCATGAGATCAATCACTGAGTGTAATTAATATATAAACACAATCAACTCTTTCCCCTTTCCCTTGCTATCCAAAGAGACACTCCAAATGCAATCAAAGTAAACATTCCACTAAAACCGGGAACTTTGTATGAAGATTGCCCCGGCTCATCAGTCTCTGCATCCTTCAGGTAATAGTAAATTTCACCTTCATCAGTATCGATATAAAAGGTAGTGACAGCGGGACCTGTTATGTAAGTCACAACCCAGAAAGGATGTGAATCCCGGAATACAACATGGATATCTACCGGAGACACCGACGAATTCATCTCCTTTGCAGCTATATGGAGTGCCTGTTCCTTATCCACGGATACCTGTAACTCATTGAATGTCTTGACCCAGCTGATATTGCCCTTTTGTTCCATGAACATAAGTTCCCTGAAAACATCCCTGTCGGCTACCAGATAAACCAGTGAAGAAGTCTGGTTCATGTCTGTAGGTGTTTCTTTCCATTTCCGTGGATCATAGGAGTTGATAAAAGAGACTATCGTATCATTATTTTCAGCCTCGGGATGAGCAGTGAAAAAATCATCCAGAGGACCTGATGGTTCAAAAGGAATCGTCTCATTCATCCCTATCTGCCGGACCCATACAATCTCTCTTTTCCATTTTTCGTCGCTTCCTTTACTTATTTCAAGAAATACTAGTTTTTTCGAACAATTTCCTTTTGGAATTATGTATTTGTATCTATGAGTACGGTTAATATATGCTATTTCATAATCACTGATCCCAAATGTATTTATAAAATCCATAATTTCTTGATTTTCTTCTATCAGATACATATGTTGTAAACGAAAGATTTCTGCTCTACTAAAACCATCTCCAGGAGGAGGAGTGAGATCTTCGGCAAACGCAGGCGTAACTACCAATGTTATTATAAGTAGATAGGCTATGATTAGTTCTATTTTTTTCATGCATACACCTAGGAAAAAGTGTAGATAAGATAGCTTCAATCGTTGAAATAAACACGAATAAACACAGAAGTTTCAGATCTGTGTTTATTCAAGATTTACTCTGCATTTTGACTATTATTAATTATACTTGTTCAACAATCCCAAATATTCTCTGTCAAAATCGAATTTGTAATGCAACAATCCGTCTCCACTGGGATCACTCGGATCAAGATCATCATCTGCGTCCTTTAGATTCCAGAAATACATGCTTGAGTAATTTTGGGAAATGTAGATGTCTGGATTGTCAAAGGATTTCCATGTTGGATCAGAGTGTATCCATTCCTGCCCATCCCAAATTTCTGCTATTTCATGTGCACTTCTGTTCCCTGAAGTGTTAGTCATATTCATATAGTACTGTTTGGAAGGTACTCCAAGCGCTCTATTAAATGCATTAAAAAGGGTAGCATACTCGTCACAAACACCAATATAGTACCCACTGGCATTTGTGTGACTAATTACCCATAAATCGGAAGCAGTATAACTTCTATTTATGACCATTTCTTCATCATAATGCATAACATCATAAACATAATCTGTAATTTGGTTTGCAGTATCATAGGGGGTTGTACTGTTATCCCCTGCAACTGCAGCTTCAAATATGATATTATAGCCTTCATTGAATGGGAAGTGGTAAATATCACTTGTATTCAGGTTCACTCCATTATCAGGATCAGCTAGATGATTTGCATCATTATTGTATTTTTCAATTCCATCATACGGCATCCATACAAAATGAGTAGATGTATCATCCGGATCAACCCGCACTTCAAGAGCAATAGGTTTTATACCTATGGAACTCTGCGTACTTGTTGGCTGGAAGGGAACAGTTACTGTCATGTTGGAACCTGGAGCCAGATTACTGAATGATTTGTAGTAACCATAGCCATCTTCTGCTGACCAGAAGAGAACTTTTCCGCTTGCAGTTGAGGTGCCGTAATTATGGATGGTAACGTAATTATTGAATGTGGTGTCCTGTACCCAATACCACTGATAAGTTATTTCCGTGATTTTTACATCAGGATCTGATCTTGTCTTATCTTCACTTTCAGACAGTTGCGTTGCCTTTGCAGGTATATTAATTGAAATCTGCCCGCCTGATTCGAATTTTGCTTTCGGGGATGTGGTTTCTTTAGGAATACTATTGAGTTCTTTTTTTTCCGATTCATTCAAGGCAATTATGAAAGGATTTGTTTTTTCGAGTTCCTCCGGCGACAGAGGTTCCTGTTTTACCTGAGGTTTATGTCCGTTGTATTCCGAAAGATCCATGGGTTTTACCCATTCTTCAAATTCCGGAATATCCGAAGTTTCATTCTCCATTTTACTGTCATTTACTGTGGCTGATACGGGTATCAGTGCCAGATTTACCAATAATATTGCTGCCAATACTATTGAGTATCCAATCTTTAAATTTCGCATTATTTCACCTCTTGTATTTAATCCCCGAGGCAAAGCTGCACTTATATACTGTTAACAGCAAACTTGAGCCTGCCTTTGGGCCAATGTGGAGTTCTGGTTGGTTAACATTCATTGGAACTCCACATTGTAAATTCTCATTCGACGTGATAGTATATATTATTTGCCCCAACTCAATTTAACTTGACATTTGGGTGTCCATCACTTCGATTACCAACTGAAATCGCTGAAACAGATATGTTCCTGAAAAACCAGAATATTTAAAAGCACCAGTGCTTCCCATCAGGTGCTACAAGATTGTCAAAGATACTACAAAAGATGAAAGATCGATTATCACAAAACGTAAAAGGTAAACGGTCTCTGTAGAAATTCTCGTTTAAATAATTACTGAAATAGAGATAGCCCTGTCTATATTATGGATTAATAATTTGAACTTGATCTCTTTCACCTGATTTCTTTATTTCCTTGCCCTCAGTTCTTCCCCATATTTCCTTTTCAAAACAGAAAACATCGTTTCTACCAGATTTCTGTAATGATAGATCTCTTCATCAAATTCATTTATCATTTTTCTACGGTATTTTCATTTGATCTTTTCATTTTTCTGCATCTTACAGGGATTATGCTGGCTGCTTTCAATTCTTCATTTATTAGAGCATGTATCTTCTCGGAATCATATCCTTTATCAATCAGCTTTTATCTTTTAGTGGCATTGTTTTAATAATTTTCTTGCATGTTTTGTATCATGTGCAAGATTTGTATAACTTCTTACCCATCAGTAGAATCTTCATATGAGTAAATAATGTAATATCCAATATATGACTGAACAAAGCTTTCAATCTATACTAACAGTAGAACCATTTTGTCTTATCTCTGTAACTGTCTCAACGACTACTCCTTTTTCTTCATCAATTAAGAAATCAATTATCTTGTTTCCTGATCTAATTCTTAAAGCAGGAGCACATCCTGGGCCGTCATAATCCTCTGGAGTTGGATGACAGGAATAAACCACACCCATAATTGTTCCTCCTTCCTGAATTACCTGTCTCGCACGGATGTCATTGAGTGCAATCTTGGCTATATTAGAAGGATCTGTTTTGAGCCATTCAGACTCCGATTCATCATAAGGTGGAAGTACTTCAATCGCAGAGTAATTAATATCTAAATCCTCCACTTCTTCATTTACAGATGTATCAACACCATTTGATATCTGAGAAGATTTTTCAACTGATTCAGGGCCTATACATCCAGCGAAGCTACTGATAAGCAAAAAAATAGTCAGACAAATAACATTAAATTTAATATTTTTAGTACAAACAAAATCTGTAAACAAGTTCTTTTCCTCCGATATTCTCTTTGTCTACTTTATTTTTTAATTTTATAATTATCAAAAATATAAGAGATGATGAAACTATTTTTATCTTCATTACCTTGAATATATTAATTTATTTTAAATTTATGTTCTCAATTTGACTTGAGATGATGAATAAATGACAACATCTAATCCATTAATGGCAGAAGGTATACCAGAACCATACTTTTCATCCCAATAAACGGTGATTGTATTATCATTCTCATCCTTGAACAACATATTGTAGAAAGTTGTATCACTTGGCAAGTCAGCGTTGTCATCTACATTATATGTTTCCAGTGTTGTGAAAACATCAAGATTTGTATCATCAGCATCTGTAGAGTATATGTACACAAAATTGTTGTCCGTAACATCTTCAAAGCCAATGTACCATCTATTATGGTAATCATCCCATAGCATAAGACCTTCAATCGTGTCACCAGCATCAACATTAATCCTATTGCTATGGAAATAAACACCATTTGCACCAGTCCATGATGCACCAGTCCATCGATCGCTACCTGCCTGATTCCACTCTAAGACAGGTTGAATGATCCCACTCTCTCCATAAGGTACAATTGCATTAAAAAGGAAGTTTATTGCATCATCGTCTGGGTTTGAAGGCTCTGAAGGAACGATCCAATCTGCTCTAAACATTGAAAGATCATCAACATTTCTATCGACTGAGTATTCAAGCCATCCAGTATAAGCTGGAATTGTTTCAGTTTTTTTATTGTCATCATTGATTACAGTGAGGATTTTTACTCCATTTTGGTAAACATTAGTAATGTTTTCTTTTGTACTAATCTCAGATCCAGATGGAACTTCAAACACATGTGTTGCTGCTTTCATTCCAGATGGTGTGGAAATATTACCAGTTTCTTCAGCAATTGCAAAGAAGGACTGTTTTCCCTCAGAATCAAAAACAGTCGTTCTTCCATCAGATGAATAGTGAACTATTGATCCATTTTGAATATTGTGCAATCCATTGTGGCTGTTAATACTAAATTCAGAAGTGATAACTTTCTTTTTGCCGGAATCATTGAATTTCAACAACGATCGCTGAAAATCGTTTTCTTCAGCTGCACATACTGCCGGTGTAAATGCAACGCCCAATATTAGCATTGCCACAAACAACGTTCCAAGTTTATTTTTGTTCATTTCTTCTTACCTCTTTCAATCTACCCCAGAGGCAAAGCTACGCTTATATACTGTAAACAACAAACTTGAGCCTGCCTCTGGGCCAATGTGGAGTTGTGGTTGGTTAATATTCATCGAAACTCCACATTGCAAATTCTCATTCGACGTAATGGTATATATTATTTGCCCTAATTCAATTTAACTTGATATATGGATGTTCATCACTTCAATTAACAACTGGAATCGCTGAAACAGATATATTCCTGAAAAACCAGAGTATTTGAAAGCGCCAGTGCTTCCCATCACGTACTACAAGATTGTCAAAACTACTACAAAAGATGAAATGATCCATAAAGTGAATTTGATTAGTCGAGTAGGATTACTGTTGTGTGTGGAATGCCGGTTTGTAAGCAACAATAACAATATTATAACGCCGGGATCGATTATCACAAAACGTAAAAGGTAAACATTGATTTTGTACTGAATCTTTATTTGTAAGAGTAATGCCTACCGGGCAATGGTCAGAACTTTAGATTTTTACTATCATTCATAGACATCCCATTTATGCTTCTTTTCTAGTGATTTCAATCATCACCGGATATTCGGCTTCAACCGAGAGCTCTCCCTTCAAATGTTAGAGAAACTTCGGCTCTATAGAATTCCTTTCTTATCACAGTCTCTTTGTACTTTTCAATAAGTCGAATCTTCGGAGATTTTTATAGTATTATCCTGTAGCTTGACCATATAGTAATAAAGTATTGCACCTATAAAATTCAAGAAAATTAGGACGATTGACCAGATTAACTTCTCATATTCTCCTGCTCGCGGAAATTTTTCTGTGCTTCGTTGAAGGCAGTCAGATAACATGAAAAGCCAGAAAACAATAGCTATTGCACCTACACCCCATAGTAGTTGACCCATATAAAATGCTACTGTGATTATTATTACAAATATAATTCCGATGATTATCCATTCGATTGTATTCTTGTTCAAATTACCATCTCCATATCATTCATAGATATAATGGCTCTGTAGAAATCCTCATTTGAATAATTACTGAAATAGAAGTTGCCCTGTCTATATTATGGATTAATAATTTGAACTTGACCTCTTTTGCCTGATTTCTGTATTTTGTTGCCTTCAGT
>Ga0182237_100017_pt1 | contig 100852 bp, 94 predicted proteins | sample hydfratesGB_TF_B_FD_132457 | JGI IMG/M metagenome (GOLD analysis project Ga0182237, IMG submission 132457) | Subsurface microbial communities from deep shales in Ohio, USA - hydraulic fracturing test GB_TF_B | ecosystem: Environmental > Aquatic > Deep subsurface > Shale gas/oil reservoir >... | reverse complement strand
TGGATGCTGATTAAAGGCCCTGCACAGTGAATTCTTAATACTAACGATCAGAATTCACCGAACTGCCATTGCGTGAGTCAGACAGAATTGTTATCTCCTGTCTCCATGAATATGAAGGTGATTTATTCTCCCACACACGTTCTGTGCGGGAACTCATGAATATTGCTTCTGGTATATAAACCTTATGTTCCGGCCAGACCGGAACATTTCACACGGCAAACCAGGAAGGTTCGCGCATGAAACAGGTCATCGAAAGCAGCCCTAAGATACCATCATAGTATATATAGATTTCGTGGCGGGACATCTCACATAGATTTCCGGAATTAAACCATAAATAACACGCAAATATAAATAGTAGAAAAACAAAGTGGCTTGCAGGAATTATCATGTATGCGAAGAACAAACTGAGGGATCGCTTTTTACAGCGCTGAATCGATTAGAAATAAAGAAATAACCATTTTTGATACTACTCTTCGCGACGGGGAACAGACCCCTGGTGTATCCCTGACCCCAAAACAGAAGCTCAATATTGCAAAGCAGCTTGACAAACTTGGGGTAGATACGATTGAAGCAGGTTTTCCAATTGCATCCGAAGGAGACAAGGATTCGGTTAAATCCATAGCCGATGCAGGTCTAACTTCAGAGGTCTGTGGCCTTGCCAGGGTACTCACAAAAGATATCGACGCCTGTATAGACGCAGGAGTGGACATGGTACACACCTTCGTCTCCACATCGGACATCCAGAGGGAACACACCATACGCAAAAGTCGTGAAGAGGTGCAACAAATGGCCACCCAGGCCGTGGGATACGTAAAAGATCACGGACTGAGATGCATGTTTTCTGCCATGGATGCCACCCGAACCGACCTTGACTACCTGGTAGCAATCTATAGGGCAGCAGAAGAAGCAGGTTGCGACATTATTAACGTGCCAGACACCGTGGGTGTCATGTCCCCGTCGGGCATGTACAACCTGATAAGTGACCTTCGCCAAGAGATCAGTATACCGATAGACACACACTGCCACAACGACTTCGGGCTTGCTGTGGCAAACAGCCTGATGGCAATCGAAGCAGGCGCCAACCAGGCGCAGGTGACGGTAAACGGTCTTGGTGAAAGAGCCGGCAATGCAGACCTGGCGGAAACGGTTATGAGCCTCAAATCCATATACGGTGCCAGTCTGAATATCAATACTGAATATGTGGTTGAAACTGCACGTATGGTCGAGCGCTACACCACGGTTCCAATCACAGCCCATCGACCGGTGGTTGGTGAGAATGCGTTTGCGCATGAATCAGGAATTCATACCCACGGCGTCCTCGAAAATTCTGACACCTTCGAACCGGGCATAATGACTCCGGAGATGGTGGGCCACACGCGCCGTATCGTACTGGGCAAACATGCCGGCAAACATGCAGTACGCAGATCCCTTGAAGCTGCCAACCTTAACCCCAATGATGAACAACTCAATCACATCATTGAAAAGGTAAAAACAATAGCAGACAAGGGCAAACGACTGACAGATGCTGACCTTTACGCGATTGCCTGTGCAGTCATGCACAAACCAATGGGCAAGCCTGCAATCGACCTCAAAGAGCTGTCTGTAATGACGGGTAACGTCACAACACCCACAGCAGTTGTGAAAGCACTGGTTAACGATGAGGAGAGAGTACTCTCCAATATCGGAATCGGGCCGGTCGACGCGGCACTGAAAGCAGTTACAGGAATAATCGGTGAACACGCAAACATCAGTATCCATGACTTCCGTATTGAAGCAATAACCGGAGGATCGGATGCCGTTGCAGAGGTAATAGTCGGCGTACAGGATGAAAACGGACGGATAGTATCCGCACGTTCTGCAAGTGCAGATATTGTATATGCATCCGTTGAAGCACTCGTAACCGCTATTAACATGCTCCTCCAGAAGTGAGGAACATGTCACCTTATTTTATAGATTCACACTGCCATCTTGATTTTTCCAAGTTCAACAAGGATCGTGAAGAAGTCATCCTCCGTGCACAGGAAGCCGGGGCAGGAGAAATGATCAATTCGGGAATTGACCTGAAAACCAACTTTTCAACCCTTGAACTGGCCAAAACCCATTACTGCATCCACCCAACAATAGGGTTAAGCCCCATGCTTGCCACCAATCCCGATAAAGACAGGGTACCGGAAGTCCTTTCCCAGCTTGATGAGTATGCCCCCCAGGCTATCGGCATTGGAGAAGCAGGGATGGACTATTATCACTGCACCGATGAAACTCTACGTAAAAAACAGAGGGAAGTATTTAAACAGGTCATCACGATTGCAGAGAATCATGCAAAACCCCTGGTTATCCATGGCAGGGATGCCGAAGATGAAGCGCTTGCAATGGCAGGTCATCTCGACACAGTAATCTTCCACTGCTATGGCGGCTCCTTAGAGACAATGAAAAAAATAACTGATGCCGGCCACTACATATCCATACCTACCCTGGTTTGCTTCTCCAGCCATCACAAAGAGATCGCTGCCACCGTACCTGAAGAACTTATGCTGATAGAAACAGACAGCCCTTATCTTTCACCGCGTAAAGGCCGCAATGAACCCAAGTTCCTGGTCGATTCCATAAATACAATCGCAGAAATAAAGGACATGGAACCTGCCGATGTGGCAGAAATCACACGGAAAAATACCTATAACGCATTCAAAATCTAAAGGGATTTACATGAAAGTCATACAATGCAATGCCACTACCAATGATGCAAACTCCTACCTTATAAATGACAGTATCCTCATCGATACCGGCCTGAATGGAGAAAGACTTGCCCGGGAAATTGAAAGTCATATAGACCTCAATAAACTGGAACTGATAATCCTGACCCACTGCCACTATGATCATACAGCAGCTGTACCCCTGCTTGTGGAACTCAGCGGGGCAAAGGTCGGTGTCCACAGGGCAGATGGGGCCATGCTCGCGGATGATATGGGAAGCGTATCAACATTCTTTGGGCAAAAAGCGCCTGCTATTGAGCCGGATATCCTCTATGAAGATGGGGATATGATCAAATTAGACGAAATCGAAGCCCTTCAGATAATCCACACACCCGGCCACACTCCGGGAGGCATATGTCTCTACGAACCTTTTTCCAAAAGCCTGTTCTCGGGAGACACAGTCTTTGCATCCGGCGGATTTGGACGCACGGATTTTGAAGGCGGCTCAGCCAGGCAACTCACAGAATCAATCGAAAAACTGGCAGAAATAGATGTAGAAACCCTCTATCCAGGCCATGGACCGGTGATAAAAAGTGATGCCAACCGCCAGATCCAGCTTTCAATGCGTGCATCCCGAACCATATGGTGATCCATAACAATGAAACACGATAAGAAAACATCAAAGCCCCTCCCCATGTCAAAAAAAGAAATGCATCAGAGGGGATGGGACACCCTTGACATAATCATAGTGACAGGCGATGCATACGTTGATCACCCTTCCTTCGGGGCTGCCCTGATAGGCCGCCTCCTTGAGGCCAGAGGATTCAGAGTGGGAATAATAGCCCAGCCGACTCACGATAAACCGGAAGAGTTTAAGAAACTTGGAAAACCAAAACTTTTCTTTGCCGCAACTGCCGGCAACATGGACTCAATGGTGTCCAACTATACACCATCCCTCAAACCACGGAAACGTGATATGTATTCTTCGGGAGGTACTCCCGGTATGCGACCGGACAGGGCGACCATTGTATATTCCAATCGTATACATCAGGCATACCCGGATGCCCCTATTGTGATTGCAGGTGTGGAAGCCTCCCTGCGCAGACTTGCACAATATGATTTCCAGTCAGGAAAGGTAAGGAAATCAATTCTTGCAGATGCCCCGGCAGACCTCCTTATATATGGGATGGGCGAAACCCAGACAGAAGAAATCGCACGCAGATTACAGGCAGGAGAAGATATCAAACAAATAAAGGACATTCCCGGTACCGTCTGGAAAACCCCGGTGAAGAGCTGGAAAGAAGAACTTAAAGGCATGTATTATATCGAACTGGAATCCTACACTACGGTTTCAGAAGAAAAGGAAGCCTTTGCCAGAAATTACAGAACCCTCTGGCAGCAGCAAAATCCGGGAAATGGGAAAGTACTGGTCCAGCCCCACCCCAAAACTATCATTGTCCAGAACCCTCCGGCAAAACCTCTTGAAACCCAAAAACTGGATGAGGTTTATGAGTTACCTTACACCAGACAAAAACACCCCGCTTACAAAGAAGATATCCCTGCTATTGAGCCGGTGCGCTTCTCCCTCACTACCCACAGGGGTTGCTTTGGTGCATGCTCTTTCTGCGCCATCGCCCACCATCAGGGCCGCATGGTTAATTCCAGGAGTATTGAATCACTCTTAAGAGAGGCAAAAAGCCTCACCAAAATGAAAGATTTCAAGGGAAATATCAATGGAGTGGGAGGACCCACCGCAAATATGTATTCAATGGAATGCCCCCAATGGAAAAGCAAGGGCGTGTGTACCGACAAGTTCTGCCTCTACCCCAAGGTCTGTCCCTCAATGAATACTGACCACAGCAAAAACATGGAACTACTAAATCGCCTGGAACAAATTCCGGGGGTGAAAAAGGTTTTCATAACCTACGGTGTGCGCTACGACCTTGCCCTGACCCAACCTGAGTATCTGGAAATGATATGTAAAAAGCATGTCAGTGGGAGACTTGCTGTGGCACCGGAGCATTATTCAAAAAAAGTCACCGACAGCATGAGAAAACCCGGCAGGGATGTTTTTGAAAAGTTTGTGGAAATGTATTCAGCAATCAACAAGAAAATGGGCAAAGAGCAATACCTCCAGACATATCTCATGTCCGGCCATCCGGGTTGCGGGCTAAAAGAGATGATCGAAACTGCCGAATACATACGTGATAATAAACTTTATAGTGAGCAGGTCCAGGATTTTACACCAACCCCCATGACAGCATCCACCTGCATGTATCATACCGGAATTGATCCCTTCACAGGGGAAAATATAGAAGTTGCTACATCACGAAGAGACAAGAAAATCCAGCGCACAATCCTCCATTACAGGGACAAACGAAATCGTAAATATATTCTTGAAGCTTTAAAAACGGCAGACCGAATGGATCTTGTGGGTAACAGCTGGAAATGTCTGATTTCCGGCAAAAACGGCATGTGGGAATCCAACAGCCATAAACAACAGGGAAGATAAAATCAGGGCCTTCAATAATTGTGCAGACGATTTTGTCCTGAAACCAATTGATGAGTTCATACTCAAGAGCCGTATTGAGACCCTGCTAAAAGTAAAAGGATTGCAGGAGCAGATCCGCCAGGAAAGGGACCTGGCACTTAAGTACATAGACACGACAGATTCCATAATATCCATCACAACCCTGAAAAGGGAGGATATCGATATATGGAAACTTCCGCCATAGCAAAATTAACACATTGCCCTTTCGAGCAGCTCAATAAGATCTATGAGCTCACAGTCTTCTGCAGCCATCTCAAGATTGGAGCGGCACAGGGGACAGGAAGTTACGAGTAATTCGGCCTTTTCTGGAATCTCATCCAGTCTTTTGGAGGCAAGAGAGCGGGAAAGATCTGAGAAACTTCTCCTCACACCACCTCCGCCACCACAGCAGTGTGCATTTTCATGGTGGGTGTCCATCTCCTCTAGATTGCAGATACGCCTGATAACATTGCGCGGTGCTTCGTATATACCATGTGCCCTGCCTATATGGCAGGGGTCGTGATAGGACACGGAAATATCAAGTTTGTGGATATCCAGTTCATCGAGTTTTTGTTCTAAAAACTCGGAAACATGAAGTACATCAAACCCATCGGGATAGTCCTTTTTCAGAGTAGTGTAGCAACCAGCACATCCTGTGATTATGGTTTTTGCTCCGCTCTTTTTTATCTGCTCCATGTTGTGCTCGATTAATTCACAGGCATCAGAGCCTGTGCGAAGCAGAGGGGAACCACAGCATACCTCGTCCTCCAAAACACCCACCCCAAACTTCTTGAGTATATCAAAGGTTTTACGTGCAACTTCCGGATACCTGTATGCAGTCATACAACCTGCAAAATAAACATATTCGCATTTATCAGGCAGTTCATCTCTCTCCGTCGGTTCAAGCCAGTGCAGACGTTGCCGGGATTCGCGCAGGGGATTGCCCCATTCAACAGTATCCTTTTTGAGTTTTTCCTGAGCCTTACTGGCTCCGGCCTTGCGCACAACTGCTGCACGTGCATTTTCAACTACATCCGGAGGTATTGCCCCTGAAGGGCACATTTGCTCACATATGCCGCAGGTTGTACAGGTATCCAGGGAAAAACGGAAACTGTCATCAATATCCGCCCCTTCATCTATTTGCTGGGCGATGAGCATTCGGCCCCGTGCATTGGTGGATTCCCAGCCATATTCATTGAATACCGGGCAATAAGCCCTGCAGGTTCCACAGTGCACACATTTCAGGATCGACCTGCGATTTTCATCATTCATTTATCCAACCCCAGTTTTCCTGGATTGAGGATTCCTTTGGGATCAAGGGCTTTCTTGATAAGGGACATTACCGGCAGGGATGTAGGATGCTCAAGTTCCATATAGTTCGAGCGTGCACCACCAATTCCGTGTTCTGCGGAGACAGTCCCCCCCAGTTCTATTGCCTTGCGATAGATAAGGTCAGCAGCCCTGTGGAGCTTGTCCCATTCTTCCTCACTGAGCATATCGATACTCATACCGGTATGCAGATTGCCATCTCCTATATGGCCATATATCATGATCGGAATTCCTACTTCATCGGATATCCTGTGTACATTCTCGATCATCTCAGGTATCTTTTTTATTGGCACACCGACATCTTCTCCTACATACACCCGATTGCGCAGGGGGTCCAGGCGACTTATTGCCGCCCCCACGATACGCCGACCGGCCCATATGCGGTCACTTTCCTGTTCATCCTTTGCCGCACGTATGTCATCTGCAATCCCTTCACATACCTTTTTCACCATTTCTGACGCCTCGGAGACCGCACCTTCTGAACCGTCCACCTCAACCATAAGAATAGCACCTGCATCAGGGATATCAAGACTCGGATCATAGGATTTCAGGGCACGAATAGTGGTATTATCCAGTATTTCACAGGCGGAGGGAATAGTTCCCGAGGAAAGGATACGCACAACTGCGCCTCCCGCTTTTTCTGCACTATCAAAGGAAAGGAGAATTACCAGCCTGGCGCGGGGCAGGGGATAAATCTTCAAAACCGCCTCAGTAATTATGCCCAGGGTTCCTTCAGAACCTACCATCAGGGATGTCAGATCATAACCTGAAGCCATTTTTAGTGTTCTTGAACCGGTCCTTATGATGCTGCCGTCCGCAAGAACTACTTCAAGATCCAGCACATAACGTTTCGTAGTTCCATATTTCACGGAACGCATTCCGCTGCCATTGTTCGCTATAAGGCCCGCCAGGGTACACATAGCAGTACTGCCCGGATCGGGAGGGAAGAAAAAACCATGGGGTTTCAGGGTTTCGTTTAGCCTGGAATGCACGACCCCAGGTCCGATGGTTACCTGCAGATTATCAATGTCTATATCGATAATCTCATCCATACCGCTCATATCCAGCACAATTCCACCACGTACCGGTACTGCACCACCTGCAAGCCCACTGGCAGCACCCCGGGCCACCACAGGCATTTCATTTTCAGAAGCAAGTTTTACTATCTTGCTTACCTGTTCTGAATTATGGGGGCGTACCACATATTCAGGACGACCTTTTACCCGGGATGCATCCGAAGAATAGCAACAAATGTCCGAGGCCGAATTACTTACGTTTTTATCGCCGACTATCTCCTTCAGCCTGTTAAGAAGCATATACGTTCAACCTGTAATGTATTGATCAATATTATGTGATTGAGTAGAAAACGTTTAGATCTATATAGTTCTATTCTATGCCATGACCAGATACTTTGAAGTCCACCAGAGAGATGGGGCTGCAAGAACGGGAAGCCTCTATCTTAACAACACAATCCCTACACCAGCGGTAATTGACCCTTCTTCCCTCAAACCAGAGGCAGAAGGAGATATAATATATCCAGGCAGCCAATGGCATTTCGGGAATGGAAAAGCAGCAACACAAGCTACCCTGAAATTAAGGGAACGTGTGGGAAAAAATAAACTCATAATCATGCCTTCCTGCACATATTCGTCCATGGTAGCAGGAGATGTTACCTGTGAAAAGATTGATGTGCCAGCTGACGAGGGACCCACGGGTATAGCCTATTCTGAAAGAGACCCGGAAACTACACGGGACCTCTATGTGGCAGACGGCATCGGCTGTCATGAAGGCAACCCTCGCAGGCTGCTGGCCGAGCTCATGAAGGTAAGGAAGAACATTGCACCGGATTCGGCCCTGTATGCACCGAATATCGCCCTGCCTGAAAATGTTGCCATGCTGATTTATCTGGGCGTGGACATCCTGGATACGACAAGGGCAACGATCGCTGCCTTTGAAGATAAATACATGACATCAGCCGGTTTCATCCATCTGGACAGACTTGCAGAATTGCCTTGCTGCTGCGCCCATTGCAGCGGCACGAGTGCAAAAGAAGTGAAAGGCATGGATAAAAAGCAACGCGCCCGCCTACTTGAAAAACATAATATCGCCACCCTTGAGGCAGAAGTAGCCCTTGTCAGACAACGGATACGCAGTGCCTCTCTCAGGGAATATGTGGAAGGAAGATGCCGTCATGACCCCGCCCTTGTGGCAATGCTGCGTTTGAGTGATGTAGAATACGATTTCCTCGAAGAGAGAACAGCCCTTTTCAAACCCGCACCCCTGCTTGCAACAACCTCTGAATCCCTGACAAGGCCTGAAGTTGTACGCTTTGCCCGACGAGTACAGCAGCGATACACACCACCAGAAAAAGATATCCTGCTACTTTTACCCTGTTCGGCCCGCAAACCTTACTCTATTTCTATGACCCATTCCAGATTCCGCAAGGCACTTGGTAAGAATCTTAAACTTGTGCAGGAAGTCATAATTACCTCACCCCTGGGAATAGTACCCCGGGAACTGGAAGTCACATATCCTGCAGCACATTATGACACCACAGTAACGGGCTACTGGGATGCAGAGGAACACAGATGGGTAGAGGAATGTCTGGAGGACTTCCTGCTAAAACATCCTTACAAACATATTGTAGCGCATGTGGAAGATGAATATCGCAGTATATGTGAGAACGTGTCCAAAAAACTCGGATTGGAAATAACTTACACCTCCGACGGAAATGTGACGTCTCCAACCTCCCTGCACAAACTGGAAGATACAATGAAAGAATTATGTAGCGGGCTCAGCTATAGAGGAGATTACAGACGGGACATGCTAAAAGCCATTGCAGATTACCAGTTTGGTGCAGGTGCCGGTGAAAAACTATTACCCCCTGATTCAAAAATAAAAGCTCCTTTCCCCCGCTACCAGGCATTCCTGGATAAGGAACAACTCATAACCCTGATACCCGAAAATGGTACGATAGCCCTGACCATCGAAGGAGCTAAGAGGATTATTGAAACAGGAGATTATGTTGTAAATATTGATGATTTCGTGCCGCGGGGTTCAATACTGGCACCGGGAGTCATCGATGCAGATGAGCGGATTCGCCCCAATGATGAAGTGTTCATATGCGGAGATAAAGCATTCTGTGTTGGACGTGCTGCAATGAGCGGCCCCGAGATGATACACTCCAGCCGGGGCATTGCCGTGGATGTAAGGCACGTCAAAAAATTATAACAGTGCCTGGAGGGCAACATTGCTGTTTAGAAGGTTCGAAGGAAGGGATTTTGCCGAAGTACTGCAGATTGAAATGGAGGCATTCGAAGACCATGACCCCTACACCTACATGAATTTCTATGAAATGAACCCGGAAGGTTTTCTTGTTGCTGAAAGCGGGAAAAACATTACAGGTTTTGTAATGGGATATCGCAGTAGTGAACAGGAAGGGAGGATATTTTCCCTTGCCGTTAAAAAAGAATTTCAGGAAAGGGGAATCGGTCAGGCATTATTGCAGATAATGCAGAGACATTTCCGCAACCGTAATGTAAAATATGTGCGCCTGGAAGTACGTGCCAGCAATAAAAACGCCCGACGTCTTTATAGTCGCATGGGATTTGTTGACTGCTGGTATGAACCGGGTTATTACATCGACGGGGAATGCGGAATAATTATGAAGAAATATCTATATCCCGCAGGTTTGTATGAAGATTTATTGACAGATAATTGGCCTGTCATATCTTAAGTTCCTTTCAGTTACTATGTGAAAACCCATCTCCCGATCTCTCGGCAAACTCCTGCATCCTGACAGAAGTCCTGCTTATACTGGAGATCTCATCTTCTGATATGATGGATGCCAGGTGATTGCCGAGGATAAAGATTGCATGCTTGTGTTCTGCTTTGCTTCGATGGATGTGGACCGGACTTATGGAGAGGGAATTATAATCCTCAAAATCATGCTCTACACCCTGATCTTCCAGATACCTTTTGATTTGGACCATCAAAGTATGCAACTGGATCAGTTCATCTTTGTGCATTGTAACAACCTGTATTATATCAATTTAAAGCAGCATAAACTCAGAGATAGAATCTAAATGAGCTAGATAAAATCATTCCCTAGGGAAAAGACTTTCCTTGTTGACCCATATATTGTTTTCTATTTAATTTCAACTAATAATAATTAACAATCCTGAATACAAAAATACAGATTCCGATTCAGTGAAAGAGGTTTTTAAAAAATATTTCATACATTAATTTTAAAAAATACTCTTACTAAAAGCATTGCCACAAGTGCAGCAAATGGTATAAAAAGGTTGTCATGGCGGGAAATTGAACATTCCGTGACCATACCAACCACACTACCAACAACAGCCAGCGCTCCAACAAAATAAAATCCTACTATAGAAGACAGGATTATTCCTCCGGTAGTGCCCTCCACCGTCTTGCATGAGCCAGGCAGTTTCAATTTCCCCAGATGACCGATCAGCGGAGCTACTCCATCACCCAGAGCCAAAACTACCATGGAAGCATAACATATACCTTCGTTTACAAAATAACTCAGACCCAGAAGGACAAAGAAAGATAGAATGTAAAAAAAAGGATCCAGTGCAAACACTTCTTTCTCCCTGTTCCTCCATAAAAGACCATATACATACCATTTCTTTTCAGCCGGTTTGATAACTTCCATAATGAGAAAAATAAGTGTTGCACTCGCAAGTGCCAGTGCGGCATATTCTCTGCCATAAATATCCGCGATAAAAGGAACCGCCACTCCCGACATATGCACTATTTTGCGTAAAGGAAGGGATTCATTGACGCACAATGGATTATTATGAGCTGCCATCATCTGGAATCTGGCAGGTAAGTGGATATATTTTGCTATTGGAAACCCGATACAACCATACATGATGCTACAAATTGCTATTTCAGATGAAATGTGGGAAAAATATATCATTCAGGGATGAGATTATTATATGATTATTTGTATTATTAGCACAATTCTGGATACAAGATGCCATCTCATCCAGTGATTTGATTTGCCGGTGATAGAATGGAAGGAAAAGTATGGAAATTCGGAGATGACGTGGATACTGACGCGGTTATCCCGGGAAGATTTCTGGTCCTAAACACCCCTGAAGAACTTGCAGCACATGCATTCGAAGGAGTGAGATCAGATTTTGCAGAAAATGTAAAGGAAAATGACATAATCGTTGCTGGAAGCAATTTTGGCTGCGGTTCATCCAGAGAACATGCACCCCTGGCACTAAAAGGGACAAAGGTTGGATGCGTTATTGCAAAATCCTTTGCAAGAATCTTTTTCAGAAACGCGATCAATATCGGTGTACCATTACTGGAATGTGCTGATACCGACAGGATAGATGAGAACGATAAGCTTAAAGTGGATATTTCCACCGGTGTAATCGAGAACCTGTCCAAAGGAGAAAAGTATCAGGCAACACCCCTCCCTGATTTTGTAAGGGAGATTGTAAATACCGGTGGACTGATAGAGTACACACGAAAGATAATCGATAAATCTTAATAATACCGGAGATAATTAACAATGACCCAATATAAAGTGCCTGTAATTCCCGGAGATGGCATCGGCCCGGAAATTGTAGCAGAAGGAATGAAAGTTATAGATGCCGCAGGAGAAAAATTCGGATTCGATGTGGATTGGATTGATTATCCGCACGGTGCTGACCATTACCTTGAAACCGGAGAACTGATAAGCGAGGACACACTCAAAGAACTGTCCGACTATTCAGCCATATACTTGGGTTCTATAGGGGATCCCAGGGTTGCACCGGGTGTGCTCGAAAAAGGCATCCTGCTTGCTGCACGTTTTTATTTTGACCAGTATATTAATCTACGTCCAATAAAACTTCTCGAGGGAGTATGGACTCCTGTAAAAGATAAAACCCCGACAGATATTGATTTTACGGTGGTAAGGGAAAACACTGAAGATTTCTATATCGGAATCGGTGGAAGGTCCAAAAAGGGTACCAGCAAGGAAATGCTTGAAGTCTCACGTTCCCTGTACTCCGCAAAATTTGACCTTGACATCGAAACCGACAGCGAGGAGATCGCCTATCAGATAGGAATGATCTCCAAAGAGGGTACCAAAAGGGTTATCGAGTATGCCTTTGATCTTGCAGAAAAAAGAGACAGGCATGTGGCTTCTGTGGATAAGGCAAATGTGCTCTCCGAGATCTATGGATTCTGGAGAGAAGAATTTGAAGAGGTAGCTGCCACACACCCCGATGTTGATACAGATTTCAACTATGTTGATGCTATTACCATGTGGTTTGTTAAAAATCCCGACTGGTTTGATGTAGTTGTAACCCCCAACATGTTCGGGGACATTATCACCGACCTGGGCGCAATGATACAGGGAGGACTGGGACTTGCACCCGGCGGAAACATCAATCCCGAAGGAACCAGCATGTTCGAACCAATCCACGGTTCTGCACCCAAGTACAAGGGGCAGAACAAGGTCAACCCTATCGCCACAATATGGGCCGGTTCCATGCTGATAGACCAGCTCGGAGAAACCGAAGCTGGTGCAAGTATTGTTTCTGCCATTGAACAGAACATAATGGAAAACAATGTCAAAACCTATGATATGGGAGGCAACTCTAAAACCTCTGATGTGGGAGATGACATAGCAAGAATTATACTTGAAGAATAAGTGATATTTAAGGGAGGTTTGCTGATGGGGTGATATATACCTCCCTTTTATAGGCACCTGATAAATAGATGCAGAACATAAGTTCACAGTTGAGAAGGATACATATATGCATAGCACTAAATCTGTTTGTCCGGAATGTAAGGAAATCATAGAAGCCAGTATATTTGAGAAAAATGGCAGAGTATTGATGGAAAAAGAATGTCCGGAGCATGGCAAATTCGAAGAAGTCTACTGGTCGGATGCCAACCTGTACCGAAAATTCCAGAAATATCGACATGAAGGAAACGAAGTTTCAAACCCGCGGACTTCAGATGATGAGGGTTGTCCCTTGAATTGCGGACTTTGCCCGTCCCATAAAACAACAACCCTTCTTGGAAACATCGATGTTACAAATCGTTGTAACCTCAATTGTCCCATCTGTTTTGCCAATGCAAAGAGCCGGGGCTTCATTTATGAACCTAGTTTCCAGCAGATAGAAGATATGCTAAAAACTCTGAGAGAAGAAAAACCAACCCCCTGTCCGGCAATACAATTCTCAGGCGGAGAACCAACTGTCCGAGATGACCTGCCTGCTATGATCCAGAAGGCAAAGGAACTGGGGTTTGTCCAGATTCAAATTGCTACAAACGGCGTCAGAATCGCAAAGGATATTGAATTTGCCCGAAAACTGAAAAATGCGGGATTGCATACAATATACCTCTCCTTTGATGGGGTCAAAGAAGAAACTTACCAAAAGATACGTAATTTCAATGCCTTGCCCGTAAAAGAAAAAGCAATAAATAATTGCCGTGAAGCGGGTATTCGCAGTATTGTTCTCGTGCCCACCCTGGTTAAAGGGGAAAACGATGATCAACTTGCCGATATTGTTCAGTTTGCCACCGATAAACTGGACGTGGTGAAAGGAATCAACTTCCAGCCTGTGGCATTCACCGGTAGAATCGACAGACAAAGCAGAGAAAAACAAAGATTCACCATACCTGACCTGATCAAGGGACTTGCAGATCAAACCTCTGGCCAAGTACCCGAAACAGCCTGGTACCCAGTACCTTTTGTTGTACCCATCTCGCGTTTTATAGAAGGAATACAGGGAAAACACCTTCCCGAATTCACAGTCCATCCGCACTGTGGAGCTGCAACATACCTTTTTGTGGAGGAGGGCAGGATAATACCGATTACGGATTTCCTTGATGTTGAGGGATTCGTCGAGTTGCTTGATGATGCCACACAAAATCTCAACGGTAAAAAAACCAGAAATTTAATTACCCTTGCCAAAGTAGTCCGACAGATTCCGGGTTTGGTCAATCAGGAAAAAGCCCCGAAATCAATCAATGTTACAAAAATGCTGATCAACATAATAAAGGAAGGGGATCGGGAAGTAACCAGCCAATTCCACCGAAAAACGCTTTTTGTTGGAGCAATGCATTTCCAGGATCTCTACAATTTTGACCTGGAAAGAGTTTGCCGCTGTGGCATCCATTATGCCACACCGGACGGAAGGATAATACCTTTCTGTAGTTACAATACATTCCACAGGGATGAGGTAGAAGGACAATTCCTTAAACCCTACGATATAAATAAAAAATGAAAATAGATGATCTTACAGGGTTTTCATTGTTCCATAATCCATAATCATTGAAACCGGCCGGGTAGTTACATCGATACCGTATTCTTCAACAACAGCCAGGGCGTTTACACCTACAGAAACAACAATCCCCGACATACCAACATCTACAGGTGCTCCCAGCACATTACCCGATTCATTATCCATTGCAAGTAACCCGCCTATATCAGATTCATGCAATTGCTGGAAAAGAAGACGGGCATCTCCCGCAGCAGATTGTGGAATACTACGCATATTAGCCAGTATGGTCCCAGAACCCGACTGAAGCAATCCTGTTACCGATGTGGATTGGCGCATCAAAAAAATCTTAATCGGGTCTATAGATGTACCCCTGTACGAGATAAGGTCTTTAAACACCACTGGTTCATTGTTTTCCACGGCAAGAATTCCCCCAAAGTTAGGCTTGACCGGAATTCCATGCCGCAGGAGAACCCCATCAAAAGTAATACTGCAAACTGTCGCAATCCCCACTTTCCCCGGTGAAACAAATATATCCTCCGAATCTTCTTCAAATATTCCCACCCTGGGACTTATTGAGTAATCAACTGCACTTCTCATCAAGTCGGCAGTTTTTTCAAAATCATCCTTGTCCACATAAGATACGTTTACTATCACATTCCCTTGCTTTGTTACGGGGTCATAATCTGTGCGATAGATCAAGTCCTCAATCCTTGTGATTACAAAATCAAGCCTGTCACCTATAAGGGCCTCTTCCAGTTCTTCCTTACCTCTTAATGTGATGGAGCGACCTGTATAGCCGTGTTTTTCGGTAAAGCCACGCTCGTCCAGTATCCTGAGGTGATAGCGTACCGCCCTTTCACCAAGATTGTAACCCCTGTTGCGTAATTCGTCGGCAATGATACGGGCACCTACAGGCCTGTCACTTTCATTGATAATACGCATGATTTCGATAAGTTTTCTTTCGATCTGGGGATCAGTCATAGGATTCCTCCGTTTTTATGGGCATTATATTTAGCATATTTGCAATATGTAAATTGTGATATTATAGACTTCCAGTCCTAATAATATATATAATCAGACCCATACCGAAAATCCCGGCAGCAAAAAAGCCAAACAGACCAAATAACGGAACACCCCACACCTGGGGTTCCATACCGGTTTGTATAACCAGGGAAGAACCAACTATAATGGCAGAAATAATAAGACTGAAAGCAAGCCGGTTGGAGGCAACGCTTATTTCCGAAAGGAGACGGTCGGTGCCTTCATGTTCAAATTTAAGATTGAGGTAACCTTTTTCGGCGACCTCGAGAATGTGTGAAAGTTGCAGCGGGGCACGACTGAGAAGCCTGCTTACATACCAGAGATTTTTGGAACTGTTTTTGGCCATATTACGCGGAGAAAAGCGCTTTTTCATGAATTTACGTGCATAGGGCTCGGCGATCTCAGTTACATTGAAATCCGGGACCATTTGCATAGCAAACCCACCCACAGTCATTACTCCTTTAAAAAGCAGGGCAATATTCGGAGGTACCTGTATCTGATGTTTACGCAAAAGAGACAGCATTTCAGAGGAAACCTCTGTGGCATCCACCTGATCCAGCGTGCGTCCGTAATATTTGAAAAGGAAATGATCATAATCAACTTTGAAGGAACGCACATCCAGTTTTTCATCCGCTACTCCCAGATCACGCATAACCTCTATGTATTGGGTGCTATCCCCGTTTGTTACGGCTAGAAGGGCATCTACCAAAAGCCCACGCATATCTTCGGACAGATGACCCGCCATACCGAAATCCAGCAGGGCGATTCTGCCGTCTTCCAGGGCAAATATGTTGCCTGAATGAAGATCAGCATGGAAAAAACCATGTTCAAAAACCTGTTTCATAAAAGCTTCAGAAACATCTGTGGCAATTTTTTCCCGGTCCAGATTCTCATTTGCCAGCTTTTCAAATTTGTTACATTTTATCCCTTCAATATATTCGAGGGTCAGGATGCGATCACTGCTGTAATCATTGTATACACGGGGAATTACAATAACAGGATCGTTTTCAAAGTTGGACAGGAAGTGTTCGATATTTCTTGCTTCCTGAGTATAGTCCATTTCCGAGTGAATTGACCTTGACAGTTCGTCTACAACAGCTACCGGATTATAGAGTTTTATTTCCTCGATGTGCTGCTGGGCAAATCCGGCAAGACTGTACATGATATCCAGGTCCGCTTCAATTATGCGGCGGATACCGGGCCTCTGTATCTTTACAACCACATCTTCCCCACTATGGAGGCGTGCTTTATGAACCTGACCTATAGATGCAGCTGCGACCGGTTTTTCATCAAAATCAGAAAAAAGTTCAGGTATATCCCCGCCAAGTTCAGTTTTGAGTACTGCTTTTACATCTTCGAAGGGAAAAGGAGGAACATCGTTCTGAAGTTTTGTAAATTCCTGTGCGTATTTCAGGGGTATCAGGTCTTCCCGCATGCTGAGTAACTGGCCGAATTTGACATAGGTGGGGCCCAGTTCCTCAAGTACCTTACGTGCCCTTTCCGGCCGGGTATCCTTTTCCTGCTCCCTTCCAAACCGACCTTTTACACGGCTGCGAACAGACCCCATTGACCTGAGGCCCATTTTATCCACAAAGTAACCAAATCCGTTCGATACAAGTACGTCTATGATACGCCCGTATCGTTTAACCATTGAATATCTGTGAGAAATACCCGGTACCATGGTATCAAAAAAGAGATGTTAGAAATGAATGGTATCAGGACCACTCATCATCTTTTTCATGCTTGTCTTTTTCTTCAGCGGGTACATCCTCGCCCAAAGATTTTGCAAGCATCTTTTCAAGCCGGTCGATTTTTTCTTCCAGGTTCTTTACATGTTCCTGGGTTGCAACATCGGATTTGTTGACAGCTTCCTTGACCCGGGAAGACATCTTTTCCTCCATCTCTTCCTGCTGCTTTCTCTTGGATTCAATCAAGTCTGTCACGAACTTTTTACCCTCTTCCCTGTTAATTTCCCCCCTTTCGACGAGTTCTTTCACATATTCATTAATCTTCTCTTCGGTCAGGGCATACAAGCCCACGGTAAAAAGCCCAAATTTTTTCATATAATATACTGGATCGTACATTTTATTAAACCTCCAAGAAGTATATTGTATTTCACCATATATAAACAAAATGAAAACAAGCAGAAGAAAGAATTACCACACAGCCTGAAAACTGTATCCGCATAAAAAATATCAGAATTACTTTGAAATCATCCCGTCAATACCCTTTCCAATGTAGGTCACACCGGTTGATTCTATGAAGTTATCACATACTTGCCGGGCATCCCCCTCTTCAATAACCGAACCTCCGGATAACAAAACTGCCCTGTGGGCTACTTCTTTCACAAAATCCATATGATGGCTGACAAAAACTATTGTCGTGCCAAACCTGCGATTTATTTCCTTGAGCGAATTGGTAACATCTCTCAGAGTAATCGGGTCAAGATCTCCAAAAGGTTCATCCAGCATGAGTATATCCGGAGATGTGGCAAGAGATACCGCTATGTAGGACCTCACATGTTCTCCGCCACTTATCTGTGCAGGTTTCTTTTCAAGTATGTCAGGAGAAAGATCCAGAGCATCAAATACAGGTTCTGCATATTTGGCCACATCGAGTTGCGGCCATGCGGGGAATAATTCAAGATAGACCTGTGGCGTCAGTCCCATTTTTGAAAGGGATTGTTCTTTTTCTGCCTCTGCCATATCGGGCAACTGATAAATCGTATCCAGCATCTTTTCAGAAATACCCAACTCCTCTGCTTTTTGACGGGCGTGTTCTATCGCACCCTGTCTTTTGAGCCTGAGTTTAAAGGCAATATGCTGTCCTATTGTGGAATGGGGGGACAACGTAAATTCCTGATGCATGATACTCATTCTGCGACGCATTTCCATTCTTTGCGGGCTGAAACGGGAAATATCAATCCAGTTATCCTCAAGAGAATAAAGGACCCTTCCGCTTTGAGGTTCGAGAAGGCCGGCAAGCATCCGCAGCAGGGTTGTCTTGCCACTTCCGGAAGGGCCTATCAAACCCAGTATCTCACCCCTGTTAACAGAAAGAGAGATATCCTTCAGGTCCAGAACTTCTCCTACCCTCCAGAGGGAATAACGCTTGGCAAGATTTTCTGCCCTGACACAAACCTCCTCTGAAAAAGTACCCAGAGGTTTTTTGTCAGCCATCCCATGAAGGAACTTGTCCAGAACTTGTCCAGAGTCACCTGATGCTACAATTTTTCCTTCATCAATGCAGAGCATATCATCGGCAAGGTAACTCAAAATTTCCGGCAGATGGGATACTACCAGAATAGGAATGTTGAGTTTTTCTTTCAGAAGAAGAATTATGTCCAGTATTTGCTGTTTGGAATCCGGTCCAGCCATTGTGACAGGCTCATCAAGAAGCAGCACGGATGGCCGGGATGCAAGCTGGCGGGCAAGAATCAGACGTTGTTTTTCTCCTCCACTCAATGCTCCGGAGAAATGCAGGGCTTTTTCCTTCAAACCCACAATACCCAGATAGGCCATTGCCTCCTCATACATTTCATCGTAAAGAGGGTGATCGTTATCCGGAAGGGCTTCGTAACCTTCCCTTGCATAATAAAGCCTGCGGATTATATTTTCAACTGCTTTACCGGACCAGAGGCTGAAGTTGCGCTGAAGATGAAGGGCACTATTGCTCATCAAAAAACGTTGACCGGTTTGCCCCATATCCGGACTTATAGCCGTTTCGTCAATCTCAATCGTCCCACTGTCAAAGGTTTCAATTCCACGCAAAATTTTAAGCAAGGTAGATTTGCCACTACCGCTTTTACCTGTAATACCAAGTATTTCGCCATTCTGTACGGTAAAACTGATGTCCTCAAGTACCTGTTTTTTCCCGCAGGGAGAATCGTAAATTTTTGAAATACCTTTTACTTTAAGCATTTCCCACCTCATTAAGGGAAATCCATTTTTAACTTTTGATCGCAGAAACGAATTCAGCAATCTTTGCGCGGACATCGCCAGCATCTTCCACGGCAGTACCTGTCACGATCATATCCGCCCCTGCCTTTGCACAGGCAGCTGCAGCATTACGGTCGCGGATACCTCCACCTACTATCAAGTGTCCTTTATCGATAGCATGTTTCACAGCACCCACCATTTCAACCGGAACCGGATTATCTGCACCCGAACCTGCCTCGAGATAAACATAGCGCATTCCAAAGTAGGATCCTGCAAGAGCATAGGCTGCAGCAAGCTCCGGTTTTGTACGGGGCAGCAAACGTGCATCCCCTACCCATCCAACCGTGCCGCCTGGTTCCACTATCAGGTAGGCCATTGGAATGGGTTCAATGCCGAATTTGCGTACAAGAGGTGCACCCATCGCCTGGTTGGTAACAATATAGTTGATATCCCTGGAATTCAGCAGGCTCATGAAAAAAATAGCATCGGCGTATGAGCTCACGCCTGCGGAATCGCCGGGGAAAAGAATAGTTGGCACATCAATTTGTTCTTTCATCAGCTGAAGGGTCTGATCAAGAACCTGACCCATCGCTCCGGTGGAACCCCCAATCATTATAGCATCGGTGCCTCCCTCAACGGCAGCTTTTGCAATCTCTGCCGCCCTTTCGGGTTTTTGGGAGGCGGGGTCTATAAGTGTCAGATGGACACAACCGTCCCTCTTTACAATATTATTGAGGTACTCTTCCACCTGCATCAGACCGATCAGCCTCTCTTTACTTCCTTGGATTTTACACGGAGATTTTTGTAACCACACTTTCTGCATTTAACAGCCCTTACAGCGTTACGGGCATTGCAATTCATGCAAATCTTCTTATTAAGTATACGTTCCTCAGCTTCGGGGAATCTTGCCATATTCTCACCTTTGTAATAATTGTAATTAAATTAATAGTATCGGGCTGGCTAAATAGCCCTCAAAACATATAATTGTTTTGGGGCAATCATCGATAATTCTTATCAATTTCCTCCAGCATCATCTCACGTACTGAGCGGGCATCCGCACGACCACGTGTTTTCTTCATTACCTGACCTACAAGGAAGTTCAGGGATTTTTCCTTACCTGCAAAATAATCCTCCAGAGCTTGCGGGTTTTCTTTCAAAACTGCCTCTACAGCCTGGTCGACCACATCCCCTTCTACCTTCAGCAGCCCCTTCTCCTTTACAATGTCCATCGGGGACCCGCCTTCATCAAGGATGGTACGTATGATCTCCACAGCTGCCTTTTCGGTAACCTTACCACTGACTACCAGCTCGATGATCTTTACCATATCTTCTACTGTAAAGGAAGCTACGGTGAGATCACGGTAATTGAGCTCTCCCTTGAGGACATCGGAAACCCATACCGCTGCTGCTGCAGGATCTACCTTAGAGGCAACCTCTTCATAGAAATCCGCCACCCTGATGTCAGATGTCAGCGCCTTGGCATGGGTATCCACCATTCCGTAGTCCGAAATGAACCTGCTACGCCTGGCATCAGGCAGCTCGGGAAGGGTTTCAAGGATACCCTCAACCCAGCTTCCAACCCTCATGGGTACCAGATCAGGTTCGGGGAAATAACGATAATCGTGCTCTTCTTCCTTGGTCCTCATGGAAATCGTGACCCCACGAGCCTCGTCAAAGTGACGTGTTTCCATAACAACCTCTTCTCCACGGCGTTTGATATTCTTCTGACGCATGATCTCATAGAGCAGGGCCCTTTCGGCGCCTTTGTGGGAAGAGATGTTCTTAACCTCGGTTCGGTCACCCCCCGCAATAGAGATGTTGGCATCCACCCTCATCGAGCCTTCCAGGGTGCTGTCGAAGACGTCCAGATACTCAAGGATGTTACGCAGCTTGTCCAGGAAACGTCTGGCTTCCCGGGGACTGCGCATATCCGGCTCGGAAACAATCTCAATCAGGGCCATGCCCGAGCGGTTGTAGTCAATCAGTGTACCCCTGGACCTGTCAATGGTACCCATGTGCATCAGTCTACCCGGATCTTCCTCCATATGGGCGCGCCTGATCCGAACGACATGTTCACCGTCCTCACCTTCAATTACCACCCTGCCATCACTGACAATCGGGTAATCATACTGGGTGGTCTGGAAACCTTTTGGAAGATCGGGATAGTAGTAATTCTTACGATGGAACTGGGTTTGTTCCACAATCTCACAGTTTAGGGCCAGTCCGATCCTGATAGCATATTCCACAGCCCTTTTGTTCAGCACCGGCAGACATCCGGGAAGGCCCATACATACCGGACATACATGAGTATTGGGTTCTGAAGTATGATAGTCCGTGGAACAGCCACAGAATAACTTGGTAGCAAGCTTGTTGAGCTGGACATGTATCTCCAGGCCTATCATGACACCATCGGGATTTTCGTATACCATTTATACCACTCCGGGGGCCAGTTTAGTATGATGATTGGTATTTTTCTCAAAAGAGTGGGCTGCCTTGAGAATGGTAGCTTCATCAAAGTAGTTCCCGATTACCTGCAGTCCTACAGGCAGACCTTCGGAGAAACCACATGGCACTGATATGGAAGGCACTCCTGCAAGATTAATCGGGACAGTGTTGACATCCGAAAGATACAGGGAGAGGGGATCATCCATTTTTTCCCCTATCTTGAAGGCAGGAGTTGGCATTGTGGGTGCCATCAATACATCCACGTCCTCAAAAGCTCTTTCAAAATCCTGTTTTACAAGGGTGCGAACCTTGAGGGCCTTTAGATAATATTTGTCATGATAGCCCGCAGAAAGAGCATAGGTTCCAAGCAGGATACGCCTTTTTACCTCTGCACCAAACTTTTCCTGCCGGGTCTTTGAAGCCATCATATGCCAGTTTTCCCCTTCTGAACGATTTCCATAGCGAGTACCGTCAAAACGGGCAAGGTTGGAGGAGGCTTCACTCATGGCTATGATATAATACGCTGCCAGTGCATAGGGTGTGTTTGGCATCGAAACTTTTGTGTACTCAGCTCCCATATCCTCAAACTTGCCAATAGCCTCCCATACCAATTTCTGTACATTATCATCGATGCCTTCCCCGAAGTATTCGGCAGGAACTCCGATCTTTAACCCTTCCACATCGTCCTGCAGGGCATCAGTATAACCAGCATTATGTTTAACACAGGTTGAATCCCGGTTATCATATGTGCCAATAACGTCCATCAGGGCTGCTACATCTTCCACACGATTTGCCAGTGGACCAATCTGTTCTAAAGAGTTGGCATAAGAAACCAATCCGTATCTGGAGACCGCCCCGTAAGTCGGTTTCAGGCCCACAGTCCCACAAAAGGCCGCCGGACAGCGCACCGAGCCACCTGTATCCGAACCCAGCGAGACAGGAACCTGCCCTGCAGCTACAGCAGCGGCACTGCCACCTGATGACCCCCCGGCCACTCTTTCTGCATCCCAGGGATTAAGAGTCGGGCCATAGGTACTTGTTTCAGTGGAGGTTCCCATACCAAACTCATCCATGTTGGATTTACCGATTATCACTGCACCGGCCTTTCGCAATCTTTCGATCACATGAGCATCATAGGGTGGCACATAACCATCCAGGATGGCAGAACTGCAGGTTGTGGATAACCCTTTCGTGGAAATATTATCCTTAATTGCAATGGGCACACCTGCAAGAGGGCCTTCAATGTCCAGAGAGTCAACTTTTCTAGCCTGATCAATAGCGTCTTCTGCAATACAGGTGAAGGCATTAATATCACTTTTTTCTATTCTTTCCAGATAGGAGGCAACAACATCCTCGGCTGATGAGGAACCTATCTTGTTTTTTAGATCAGATAAACCTTCCAGCATTTTTTGGCCCTCAGATGATCTTTGGAGTTTTTATGTAGCCTTCCTGTATGTCTTCAGCATTTGCAAGAATGGCAGCCTGCTCCAGGGAATCTGTTGGCTTATCTTCCCTGAATACATTCATGACATCGGCAACATGATATGTAGGCTTGACACCCGAGGTTTCCACCTCATCCAGCTGTCCGAAATAATCCAGCACAGTGCTTAGTTCCGATGCAAATTCAAAAGCGTCCTCCTCATCGATATTGACCCGTGCAAGCCAGCCGATGTGTTCTACCTGTTCCTTTGTAATCATAATATGAAGCCTCTGTAAGCGTAATATAGCGTATGTGTTACACAAAAGGTAATGCTATTAATATGTTCTTATCAGGTCTTTTTACTCCTGCGGTTTACACCATACATCTGTACCTTTTTCATCCTGGCAAGATTGAGTACCCTGTCCATCTCATAATCCTCCAGGGCCCGGGCCTCCAGAAAACCATTTTCCACAGCTTCATTGAATATCTCATAACCAATACTGGAGCGGGCAAAAACCGTGGTGTAACCATCCGGCGTACCCACACCCCCGAAACTTATATCGGAATTTTCTGCCGCCATGTCGGTACAGAACTTGCATGAGGAGGACCTGTATTCATCAAATTCGGACAGAGAGAATCTGCTTATCTGACCTGCCTGCTCAAACTCGAACTTACCCTTACGAATCTTCATTGCATCGATATCCGCAAGTCTCATACCATGGGTTTCAACAAATTCCTTAATGCCTTCGTAAGAAAATGTATCCATACAGAATAATCCCAGACGCAACACATTGGCTCTCATGAACAGATGCAAAAAGCCATAGGGACTGCGCTGCATCTTGTGGACCGCATCTATATTGCAACTTGGACCTACAAAAGCAATACTTCGCATACCCTGCTGAATGGCCTGCATCAACTGTTCCATTGTCATGCTGTGAGAATACATGCTACCAGAGGACTCAAGCACCTGTGCACGATCCTCAGCAATAATTGCAACCGGTTTCCAGGGTTGATCCTTTGAATGAGTGGTTACTACCGCACAATCAATCAGGCCTTCCTCCAGTCCATAAGCCAGCAATGCCGTAACAGCACCTCCATCCTGTCCATTATGTCGGGGAAGCAGGCTTTTGGCACTGTATGCAAACCTGAGTTTGCCCACAAGTTCCTCTTCTGTAGTAATAGTGCGAGGGCACTGGTTGTAACACACACCACAGGACGTACATGGGCCTACAATCCTGGGACGTTTACCCTTTATTGCTATGGATTCACAGGATGCGGCACAGGCTCCGCAAAGGGTACATATGCCTGGCTTGATAACATCTTTGTTAAGTTTGCCAAAAGAAACACGTTTTTTCTCATCAAGACTGCGTTTGAGACGTATTACGCTTTTTTTCATCTCATTAAATGTTTTCAGGCATTCACTTGAACAAAAATAATAGGTCTTACCATCATACTCCTGCTGGAAAGAAGTGTCTTCCTCTACTTTTTTTTTACAAATCGGATCCTGTTTCATTATATCCACCGCAAAAACTGTCTATAATAGGATATAGCTGCACTATTATAAACTGATGGCAGAAAACTATAATTAATCTTACTACCCACCATGAGTATATGGATGCCCAGACAAAAGCCGAATTACTGGCAACAGGAAGAGTGGCAATCGATGAAAAACTACTCGGGAAAACTACTGTTTCAACTGCAGGACCGGGTGCCGGCAAAGTAGGATTCTTTTTTAGTTCCGGAGGACGCCGGGTAAAACTTGGAGCAGATGCAAAATCTCCTTTAAAAGCGATTGAAAAGGATGGAAAGATCTGTATCTACAAAGAGGATAAACTGCTTGCCTGCGGACAAATTGAGGAAGAACTGCTTCACTGTCCCGAGCAGGCGTATATTAATATGACCGAGACCTGTATATTTGACTGTAAATTCTGCCCTGTCCCAAAACTCAATGGCAGGGTCAAATCAGTTGAAGAAGTGCTGGATATGATAGAAAAAGCACATGATACGAAAAAGATGAAAGCCATATCCATCACTGCCGGGGTTGATGAGACAGTTGAAAAGGAAGTTGAACGGGCGGTTGAGGTTGTCAGAAAATGCGAAAGATACCATGTACCCATCGGGGTTTCAGTATATCCCACAATCAATTCCAACAAACTGCTAAAAGAAGCCGGCGCAGATGAGATAAAATATAATGTAGAGACCATGGACCGCCAACTGTACAGCGCACTCTGTGGTGAACAGGACCTTGATTTTATACTGGACTGCCTTTCCGAAGCTGTCCGGATGTTTGGCAAGAACAAGGTTTGTTCCAATTTCATAATCGGTCTGGGAGAGAGCGATGAAACCGCAATGGAAGGAATCCGGGAACTTGTACGAAGAGGTGTGGTTCCTATCCTGAGACCCGCAACAAGCCATCCCCTCAGAAAGAAAGAGGTTAATATAGAGAGGCCTTCAAAGGAACGTATCCTCAAACTCACCCGTTTCCTGAAAGAGGAGCTGGATCAAGCAGGGCTTGATACAAGACTGTTCAGGACAATGTGCCTGCCATGCACAGGTTGTGATCTGGGCCCTCATAGAGATCTGGGATAAAAATCAGTCGACAAATTTTGTGCTAATTATAAAATATGCCACTGTGCGATAATAAAGGAAAGTATTTATTGCAAAGGGATTCCAAGGGGTTGACTATGAGTCTGTTAGAAAAACTCTGTAACATCAATGTGGGCTATATCATAGTAGCGGGGATTGCTCTGAGTGCTCTGCTCTTTAAGTTCCTTCTCCAGTATGCTGAAGAAGGGAATCTGGTACTTGTTATATTGCTTGGTCTTGCTATTGGTTTTGTGGCCACATTAATTACCCGGGTTGTCAAGAACCAGCGCTATTTGCAACAGCTTAAATAACATTCATTCCTTTCCCAGGCCTTTCAGGAGTGCCTCCCTCCATTCAGAGGCATTTTCCACATCATATATGTGCCTGGTAATACTTTCCTTTGATTCAAGGATTGCAAGTTTATCCTTGTGCAAAATACCCTGTTTCTCAATCTCTGCCCCTGCAATGTCTTTCAACCTGATAGTTTCGGTGTTGCCTTTATCCATCATGAGAAATCTGCGGTTGGTAAGCACCATACAGCCCTTTTTTTCCTTTTCAAATTTCAGGAGGGTTTCGCCCCGCAGAAAAGAAGGACGAAACAATTCAAGATTCTCTGCAAAACTATTTGGCTCCCTGATAGAAAGGGCCAGTACCTCAGGTTTTTTCTCATCGATTACTATATAAAGCGAGTTTGTATCCTGTTTTAAACCTATAATTGAACTTGCATCTATTCTCCTGATAAGTTCTTTTTTCTTCGAGAAAAGGGTGGCAGTTATTTTTTCAAAATAGATATGTTTCTTTGTGAGTACCAGCCAGATTTTGTTCCCTTCAATTGTTGCGCTATGTCTTCCAAACACTTCCTCTCCTGTTTCAAGTACATCAACACCCCTTCCTTTCCGGTGGAAACTCTCTCCTTCATCAGGACAATAATGATTAAGCATTTCAGTAAGCAGTGGGCCTTCTATCAGCTTGAGATTGTGTTTTGCCCCTTCTTTCCTTCCTTCACCGGTAAAACTGGAAGTAGTAACAATAATTACTCCATCCACATTTTCCCTGTAGGACAGGCTGCCATATTCACGTACTTCCTTGACTCCGACGGGTCCTGAATAACGTTTGGCCTGGACAAGCCATCGATGGGAAAGACCAAAATTATCGATAGATATTTCGATATCTACACCACCATCCCTGCTTTGTTGTGTCGAGCGGGTATTATAGCCCATTTTATCAAAAAGGTGAGCTACGAGCCTTTCAAAATCATACGGGTCAATATTGAGCAGTTGATTAATTTCCCACATCAAATCATTCATCCACGGTATAGGACAGACCACATTCCGGACAGGAATATGTTACTGTTGTGGTAGCATTTTTATTTTTATTCTCTATCCTATCCATCCACGTGCCACAGGTTACACATTTCTGATCGAATATTGTGCGGTTGCTTGATTTTTCACTATCTGCTTTTGTAATGGAAACCCCTCCAGGACGGGCAATTGTTGGTTGTGCACTATTTGTGAATAACCATACAAACCTTTAAATGTATGCAGTACAATATAATTCGTAATTAATCAGAATGACAGATATAGCTTATGAAATATCTAAATGATGCGAGGGGAAGCATGGACGAACTCGAAGAAATAAGAAAGAGAAGAATGGAAGAGATTAAGACAGATCTCGAAAAGACCAACTGGCCTGCAGAAGCCATGATAATATCAGATGCCGATTTTGAAGACTTTGTAAGCCGTTATCCACTTGTTGTAGTGGACTGCTGGGCAGAATGGTGTGGTCCCTGCAAAAGGGTCGGACCGATAATAGATTCCCTTGCCGGGCAGATGCAGGGAGATGTTGTTTTTGGCAAACTTGATACGGACCAGAACCAGGTTACTGCGAGAAAATTCCAGATCACTGCAATTCCAACCCTTCTTGTGTTCAAAAATGGGCAACTTGCAGACCGAATGGTGGGTGCATTGCCACAGGTAAGCATACAGGAAAAAATTAAATCATACCTCTGAGGGACAGACCTTATGTCACACAAACCCAGGATGGCCGAGACTCCTTCCGTTAGACTGATAGACCTGAAATCAAAATCCAATTCCTATTTCATCGTGGCCTCTGTAGAGGTGGGCAATACGACCACCAAATGCATCCTTACGGCCACAGACCTCGAAAAGGGTACGACATACCATGTGGTGAAAACCGTAAGGATGACAAGGGATGTAAGACAACCAAAACCTGGAGAAAAAGTATTCGGCAAGACGCTTACAGGTGTGGAATTAAGCCGCGAATCCGTGGCAGAGCTTGTCAAGAATACGCTTCAGGAGGCTGTAAAGAAAGCCAATCTGGATATTAAAAAAGATATTCACTTCGTTGTCCGCTCCACCGGCGTGGTGGCCGGATTCGATGTACCGGAAGAAGTGGGAGAATTTATCAAAGCTCTTGCAGACGGTTGCCTTATGGCGGGTGTCCCACCCAGGAACATGACGCCTCCGATGTCCCAGGATAACATAAACCCCAGATTCAAGAAGTTCAGTAAACTCAATAAAGTTATTTTTGATGGTGCAGTTGCCAGTGTCCTTCCTCCCACAGGGGCCACAGGTGTGGAAATCGTGGCCAATGAGATGGAGGGAGAACTTGCAACCGCCGGTATAAAAGAAGGAGCTAAATGGGTGGATGTGGATTTCCGTAATCCCTGTTTATCGATGGATTTTGGAACCACACTTGACGGGCGTGTCATCAGCCCGGAGGAACCCTATGCAAAGACCATTGGCAACTTCTGTGGCTATGCCGGAGCCATTCCCGATGCTATAATCCGTGGGACCCAACTTGTGGATTTGGAACTGGGAACCGCTCTGGATGTCTTTGACGAAAGACCACCGGGCATGATTACCATGTTGTTGAAGGGGAAGAAAATAAAAGAATATGCAAACCGCTTAATGGAAAAAATATCTATCGAAAAGGTACCTGAAAATGTCACCCGTTATGGAAGTGTCCCTGTAAATCCTGCCGCTGCAGCTGAAATCGGAGTCGTGCTCATTGGATGTGACGTGGGCACCAATGGTTCAAAAATGCATGAATTAACAGAGTTGGGTGCACAGATATACAAGGAAGAGGGACTCAAGGTACTGTTCGCAGTAATCGATGAAGTGATGGCAGGTGTAATCTACCGCCTTGTGGAAGTGGCACAGAAAGAAGGAGTTGTATTTCCTGAAACTTCCATTGGAATCACCGGAAGGGCCGGCATATCAGGAGATAAACCCAAACTTATCCTTGAAAAACTGGAAACAATGGGATTGGGAGATAAAATTGAAGAAAAAGTCGTATTTGTCGATGACGGGCTAGCCAGAGGTGCAGCCGTTATGGCACGATGTATGAACTCTCTGGGAACGCCTCATAATCCCCTGGGCGGCCATACAGGTGGAAAATGCATCCTCAAGGACAGGATAAAATTGCAAAACCAGTAATTTTATTTTTCGGAGAGGGTTATTAGGGCCCTCTCCATTGCTTTTTTATGTAACTCCGCCGAATCATGAATTCCTCCCAGCTGCCCTCTGACGGCTCTGCAAGGATATTGCTGGATTAACAAACCTGCCTTTGCGGGAGCATCCTCTACTTTTGTACCGATTAGTTTTTCCGCCATTTTCCATGTGCTGCCGCATGGTGCACCCTTCCGGACCCGGACATCCGATATATAGCCGCTTTTAGTGGAGACTTCGAATTCCGGAAGACCAAAGACACTGGAATATGGTGCTGTTTCTTCCTTTTCCGCAAGAGTACAGCATACCTCATCCACCTCGATATAGATACCATATTCCGAAGATATTCTATCCAGTTCGACAAGCGGGGCCCGGGACGAGCCTCCGGGTACGATCAATGATGACACACCGGCCTGTCCGGCCAGGCGGGCAATCACCGGTGTAATATCGGGATGCAGAGAGTAAGTTATAATGGTGTCTGCATTGAATACATCCGGATTGATATCCAGTTTCTTTACAAATTCTTCCGGCTCATCCAGAAAATCGGGTAACCTGGCGGGCAGGGAGGCAGTTTTGACAGAAAAATCCGAATGTTGATGTAGCGTGTCTATCAATCTGTTGCCGTACTTACCCCTTGTAATTACTCCTATAATCGTCATACACTGGAAATGGAGAATAAGTAGTTATATTATTTACCGATAAATATTATGCAGGTGAAAATATGGATGATATAGACCAATCAAAGGTATATTTTGTATGCAATACATGCAGCTTCGTATTTCAGGCAGACCCCAACTTCATACCTATAAAATGTCCCCAATGTGGCAGTGAAGACACTGTCCGTACCTGAGAGGTATAAATGAAAGGAAAACTTGTCACCATTGAAGGGATCGACGGGTCGGGCAAGACCACCATTATGGAATACCTGAAACAAAATCCCGTTTATTCGGATATTATTTTTACACGGGAACCTACAAAAGACTGGATCGGCCAGGCTGTAATGCGGGCAATCCATTCGGACGTTGATCCCCTTGCAGAGCTCTTATTGTTTACAGCCGATCATGCAGAACACATCCGAAATACGATCAAACCTGCAATTAAAACTGGTAGAGTGATAATTTCAGACAGGTACTCAGACAGCAGAGTTGCCTACCAATCGTCTACCCTTAAAGACAGGTTAGATGAGCCGGTGGAGTGGATCAAGCAACTGCACAGGGGATGGACCGTTGTACCGGACCTTACTTTACTACTTGATATCGACCCCGAAATTGCCGTATCAAGATGTAACAGTCGTGATGCACAAACCAAGTTTGAAAAGGTGGATTTCCTTTCGGAGGTTCGCAATGTATTCCTGCAACTTGCAGAGGAGAATCCTCAACGATTTGTAATCATCGACGCATCACAGAGTTTGGACAAAGTGAAAAAGGAAGTAGATAAAGTCATCAATGGACTCGAATGATCAAAGCTCATTGGAGTCGGCAAATTCGATAAGGGCCTCTCCCAGCTGTCTTGCATATTTGGGATTGAGATTAAAACGACCCCGTTTCTGGCCTCCTCTTTCCTTTGCAATTTCCACATATTCTTTTTCATACTTTTCACTGGTTTCCAGTGAGATGGTAAGATACCACCCTCCACCCATTTTTATTTCATGATACGCTGCTTCAACATCCTCAAATGAATCTTCATCCATAGTTATCACCTGATTTTTATCGTAGTTGTTTTACTGGTATAACTTGTTTGTGCACTGCCGTTGCGACAAGTGCACCTGAAATCCCGGCGTTTTCAAGTTCTGCAATATCTGCCATATCCCGCACACCACCCCCCAGCAGAAGGGGATGACGGGATATTTTAGCAAGATGGGAAAGCATATCAATGTCCATCCCTGAAGAGGTGCCTACACGGTCCAGATCAAGGTAAATTATGTCTTTCAAGGGTAAATCATTGAGCATTTCTATTGCCCGATCAGGATTTTCAGGGATATCCGATGATTTAGACAATAGTTGACCATTTTTGCGATCAATGCTCACACTTATGCGGCCCGGATACCGGCCTGCCAGGTTCCTGATCACATCCATTGAAGCCGTTTCAGTGCCCAGCACCAGAGTATCGGCAATTCGCAGCCATTTATCCGCATCCTCCTGTCTGTCTACACCAGCGTCCAACATGACATTAGATGTGGATGAAAGGGATTTTAGTTCATCAATATTTGCTTTGTTTTCCCCTTCCCCCTGCAGGATATTGAGGTCGGCAATATAGACTTCCCGCGGACTGAGAGCTTCTATTATACCACAGGGACTGGAAGTTTCACATACCTGGCTGGATAGATGAACCGCCTGGTAGTTTTTCCGGTCACCTCCCCGGGCATGGACTGCAATACCATTATATATATCCAATACAAAGACAATTCGAAACATATTTAATATGACACTTTATTCCATCCTATAAAAAAGAGGCCATTACATGAAACTGCTGGTTAGTCCAATAAATAACGAAGAAGCAATCTCCGCCCTAAAAGGCGGTGCAGATATAATCGATGTCAAAAATCCAAAGGAAGGCTCTCTTGGTGCCAATTTCCCGGGAGTGATCAAAGAAGTAAAGGAAACTGTAGGAAACCAAAAACCCATCAGTGCCGCCCTGGGGGATTTTAACTACAAACCCGGCACCGCTGCCCTTGCTGCCTATGGTGCAGCAGCTGCAGGTGCGGATTATGTCAAAATCGGCCTGTATGATATCCAGACCGAGGAACAGGCCTATGAGATGCTTGCCGGAATTACTGAAGCTGTCAGGACAATGGACAATGTTGCGAAAGTTGTCGCATGTGCATATTCCGATTATGCGAGGATCAATTCCATCGACCCGGCCCTCTTACCGGCAATCGGTGCAAAAGCAGGAGTTGACCTGGTCATGGTTGATACGGGAGTAAAAGACGGACGTTCCACCTTCGAGTTTCTCAATGAAGCACAGCTTAAGGATTTCGTTGAGAAAGCACATGCAAATGGACTGGAGACGGCTCTGGCAGGCAGTATCAAATTCGAGGATATAGAAGCAATAAAAGCCATCAAGCCGGATATCCTGGGTGTCAGGGGTATTGTCTGTGGGGGGGATCGTAGTACATCCATCAAGCAGGAACTTGTAGAACAGCTTCGCGCCCGCCTTGGCTAATTTTTTTTATTACGCTCGTGAATCCCTGCTTGACATGCAGACAAACTTTTTTAAACAGCAGGGCTATTTCATATTATATTTTTTAGCGGGGAGGTAACATGTTGAGACAGAGGTTTATAATGGATACTACCGGGCTTACCGATATCCAGGCTCGTCAGTCACTGGGACAGGATACCATCTGCGCAGGTATGAAAGATATTCTGGACCTGATAGCCGATGCCCGGCTGCATCTCCAGATCAGCTGCTATGTCCCTTTCCCTTCTGTTTATAATGAACTTCAGGAATTTACCAATAACAATAACTGTGACCCTGAAGTAGTGGCAAAGATCGATACCTGGCTTGTCAAGAAAACCCCTGACAGGTATGAGGTACAGATTCCCTCTCGCATCTTCCACGAATACGTATCCTACATGAGGGAGAGGATCAACAAAGGCATGAATGTGGCAGAGGAAGCAATACGTGAGGCTTCCCGCGAATGTCTTATCCAGAATTCACAGGCAGAAACCAAACATATGGTGGAAAAGGATATCGATCGCGAAGTAGTGGGTCCCGTTGTGGGCAAATTCCGCAACAAATATCGCTCAGCCCTGCGTTACGGAATACTGGACAGTGCACCGGATATCGATGTGCTACTGCTGGCAAAAGAACTTGATGCAGCCGTAGTTGCCAAGGATTACGGGATTCAGAAATGGGCCGAACAATTGGGAGTGAGGTTTGTTCCCGCCGAAACATTTCCCCGGATGTTGCAGGAATATCTCAGACATACATCCCGTTAAGCACCTGCCACAAAGGCAAACAATGCCATGAACATAGCCAGTTTGAAGCGTTTGGAGGAAAGGGCCGGGTCATTTTTCAGCACTGCATAGACAGCCGCGATAAAAAGCAGGTCAGCAATACCCACCAGAGGGAGGTAGTATTCACCCAGCATGGAATTCAGGTAAGGGTAAGGACTGGCAGCAATACCTATCAGGGCAAGAACCGAAGCTACAAGCCCTGCTTTTTTTTCCCCGATGAGAAGGGGGAGAGTGGTTGCTCCTGCATTTAGGTCCCCCTCCATATCCTCGATATCCTTCACAATTTCACGTGCAATTGTAGCCAGAGTTGCAAGCAGGAATAATACCGAAAGGGCATACAATCCTTCTATCCCAAATACAGCGGCACCGAAAAGAAAAGTGGACCCTGTCAGGTAACCCACCGCAGCATTGCCAAAAAAGGGAGTAGTCTTAAGATTACGGGCATACAGGACAAGCAGGAGAGAATTGAAAAGCGCTATTAAAGCACAGACCAGATTAATGAACCAGGCAATGGTTATTCCAACAATGAAAAGGAATGCAGCGAAAAAAAGAGCCTGTTTCTTACTTACCCTTCCAGAAGGAATTGGCCTGTCAGGCCTGTTTATAGTATCAATAGCCACATCGAAATAATCATTGATGGTATTGCCGGCCCCTGTTACAAGTATTACTGCAATTCCCACACCCCCTGTCTCAAAGAATGGAAGGGCCTGAAAGGGTTGTTCAAAAATGATTCTAAAGGCAATTAACACGCCGATAACTGCGGCAAAGGCTGCCATTGCACAATTGGCAATACGCATTAATTGAAGATAAGGGTGCATGGAACTGGCCCGCCTTTATGCTCTTCCTGCTTCAAGCATGCGATCAAGGGCTTTTTTGGCCTGCGCTGTGACCTTTTCCTCTATTCTTACCTCATATTCTTCATTTTCCAGACAAGCCAGAACAGATGCAGGGTCAATGGTTTTCATATCCGGACATATAGCATATTCGGAGCAGGGGTAAAAGTGCTTATCCGGATTGTCCTTGCGCAGGCGATGGAGAAGGCCGTTTTCTGTAGCTATAATAAATTCTTTTGAACCCGAAGAGGAGCAGTGTCTTGTCATTCCTGTGGTACTGAATATGTGATCAGCTTTTTCAAGTATCTCACGCCTGCATTCCGGATGGGCCAGAATCTCAGCGTCTGCATGGGATATCTTAGATAAATGCATATCTGATTCAAGCATATGATTGTGAGTCGGACAGTAGCCATCCCATAGAATTATTTCTTTATCAGTGTTTTTGGCCACATAGTCCCCCAGGTTTTTGTCAGGAATGAACAGTACTTTCGAGCAATCCAGTGAGTTGACAACTTCCACCGCATTGGCGGAGGTACAGCATACATCACTCTCTGCTTTCACCTCTGCACTGCTGTTTACATAGGACACAACCATCGCATCAGGATGTTGTTTTTTGGCTTTCCTTACCTCATCTGCAGTAGCCATTGCCGCCATCGGACAGCGGGCAAACCTGTCGGGAATGAGGACTTTCTTGAGGGGACTCAGGATAGCAGCGCTTTGCGCCATGAAATCCACACCACAAAAAACAATGATATCAGTGGCCTGCTCGACTGCCTGACGGCTCAGGCCGAGTGAATCACCTACAAAATCAGCTATATCCTGTACATCGCCACGGCAGTAATTGTGGGCAAGGATCACCGCATTTTTTTCTTTTTTCAAGACATTAATCCTGTCTATTATAGCCTGCTTATCCTGCATATTACCACTGCAATCCCGGGATAATGAATTCCGGGCGAATACATAGATTATATAACATATAAGTTTATGCGATTTCAGGTCCCCACGTTGAAGGATTGAGTCAGTTTCTTCAAAGTAGAAATTACGGAAAGAGGAGCCAGATAACTTGTTTTTGGGTTTGTGGGAGAAGGCACGTTTTCCACTCTGGAGGTAAACCTTCCAAACTCACCTTCAACTGCGATTTCATGGATATTTCTTGTCAGGGCAGGATTGAGCACTATCCTTACCCTGGTATTATCAAATCCAATCCCTGCAAGACTTAGAGTAGCAGCCACATTCACATTTGCAGGGAATGACTGTACCGCCTCGGTTGCAGAGCCTTCAAAAAGAACAGTTCTGCCAGTTATGGAATCAATATCGATATTATTTTTAAGGACATAGGGGGCACCCCTTAATCCCTCTGGGGGTTTTTCGGTTGTCAGGGTGACTGAATGCAGAGCAGCTGCTGATGCGGATATCAGCCCATCTATTCCACAAATGGCACCAGAAGGGACGTAAATCCGGCAATTTTTTTCACGGGCTATGTTTTCGGCCATTTCAAGAAGTTGTGTGTCAACAAAGGCCCCTACACTTACTACCATGACATCACATTTTGCATGCAACGCCGCGGGAACCACTTCATAAACCGCCTGCTGGGAAGCACATTCTACCACCAGGTCTACCTCCCTGACCATTTCAACAATTTCCATGATCTGCGGGTCAAAATTTTCCAGTGAACTTTTCACCCATTCCAGGGATTCATCATGGTGGTCATATATAGCATAGAGTTCTGCTTCAATCTGGCCATTATCAATAGCCCTACAGATCTCTCCACCAATGGCACCACAACCGAAAACTCCTATTTTAAGCATAAATGAGACTCCTTTATGTTCTAGAGGGCCAGCGCATAAAAGTATTATCATTACAAAGCATATTAAAACTCCCCGAACATAAAGTAAAACTGGTGAAAAGGATGCTGAGAGAACAGATAGAGAATTTCATCCGGGAAGATCTGGGTTATCATGATATCTCATGCCAGATGGTACCGGATACTATTGCAGAAGCCGTGGTTTTTGCAAAGCAGGATTGTGTGGTTGCCGGTGTGGAGGTTGCAGAGGCCATTTTTGATTATTTTGATATCGAATATACAAGAAAGGTTGCAGACGGGGAAAAAGTCCAGAATAACGATGTGGTCTTTGAACTTAAGGCAGGAACGGTATCCTTATTACGTGCTGAAAGGTTGAGTTTGAATTTCCTGGGACACCTGAGCGGTATTGCAACCCTTACAAGAGATTGCGTGGAAGCTGTAAATCAGTGTTCTGAAGCAGTTGTGGCTGCAACCCGTAAAACAACTCCGGGAATCCGGGAGTTCGAAAAACTGGCCGTAATCGCAGGTGGAGGTGACCCACACAGGTTCAACCTCTCCGATTCCATTATGATAAAAGACAACCACAGGAATATAATGGGCCTGGAAAATGCAATCCTCAAAGCAAAGGAAATGGCAAGTTTTACCCAAAAGATAGAAGCTGAAGTTGAATCCGCAACCGATGCCATCCTGGCTGCAAGGATGGGAGTGGACATCGTTATGCTGGACAATATGTCCCCTTCAGAAATAATATCAACCGTGGAAAAGTTGCGTCACGAAGGATTAAGGAATAAGGTAATAGTAGAGGTATCGGGAGATATAAACACCGAAAACCTTGCCGAATACGCAAAAACCGGAATTGACGTAATCTCTATGGGCTCCCTGATCCATAAAGCACAATGGGCCGATCTGAGTATGGAGATGAAAGGGTATTTTATGCCATGAATTCCGTAGCCGGGTTAAGGTTTCTTCCTTTTCTTTTACCCTGTTTGCAACTCTCTTAAAATCTTTCGGCCTTAGGTGTGTGTAGAGTGGAGGGAAGTGGGAGCAAAGAGCCTCTCTCCAATCATCAGGATCGCAATCAACCATTATTTTATCTATATAAACAAAATTCATTTGTGTATTGCATTTTGGACAATTGGCAGTCATCATAATCACCCCATTCAGATTATTTCTGCATAATATTCATTATCTTGAATCCCAAACTCAACATTTGCAGGAAATGCATTAAGGCCACTATGTGCTAAAGCAACACAATCATATGCCCATCCAGATAATTCTTGAGGTAATTTACAAATTTGACCATTTTTCAAGTGAGCCAAAGGAAGATTTTCTATTGCTTCTTTGGTCTTATGCCTTACAAAAGCCACCTTTTTGACATTATATATTTGACCCTCATTACCATCACTAATATTAGGTATTTTTAATTCTGGCAATTTATCTCATTCTTCTTTAGATTCAATCATTATTACACCAATTGAAAATTGTACTCCCAGTTTAAACAAATGTTTCAACTGATGTGAAAGTAATTAACCATATAAATGACAGTCAAGCCTGTTAACCCTACACCATTTCCACTCGAACACAAAAGTGCCCGGCGTGGCAAAAATAATCCCTCTATTTTTATTCCACAAATTCCCTGATAGCGATTTCTAAACCACTCCTCTTTTCAAAATACCCAGTACCCGGCATCTTCCATGCTACGTAATGCCTCTGGCTTTTGATTCTGCCGTACCCTTAGGTACACGATTAAGGAGTGTGTGCCACTTCTGGCAGACACAAAAAGGTGATTGTTCTACACTTTCTTCTACCTTTTTTAGTGCATGCAGTATCGTAAGAATAAATACTCATGACAGAGCTCTAGTATCCGTGTACTTTTTTAGCCCAACCTTAGCAAGGTGAAAGGGATTTTAACTCGGGCTACAGTTTTATGTCATAAACTTTATATTGGTTTCCAGTAGTGTATTTAGGCAGTATTCAGATAATAAATTATGAAAAAATCATGGCGAGGGGAACATGGAATTCAAAAAAATGATCGTATGCCTGCTCTTGATAGCAGCCTTGTCCTCAGTGGCATTTGTGGGCTCTGCCTCTGCAAAAAGTGTTCTTTATGAAGGAGAGATACAAGCCGGTGACGGGTACCAGATAAACAATCATGTAATAGATGTAGCCGATGTGTTCCCTTCAAACGAATATGCATCGTTTTATGTGTATGAAAAGGACACTGAATTGATGGACAAAGGGCTGGATATTAACGACACTTTTACCTTTGAAATCGATAATGAAGAAGTTGAAGTAAAACTTCTCGATACAAAGAAAGCTACTTTAAATCTTGTCAATATACTCATTACAATTACCGATGAGGACATAATCAATACAAAGGGAGTTGTCGATGGTGGTCATGAAAAGGCGGAATTTTCCGGTACACCCATTATAGAAATTACCAAAAGTGCAAGTTCAAATACCATACAAGCAGGTGATTCAGTAACCGTTACTGTCAGCGCAGAAAACAAAGGGGATGACGAGGCAACTGATCTCAGATTTTCCAACAACCTCCCCGAGAAATTCATCCTGGAGGAAACTTTCGTAAGCCAATCCGGCAAGATGTCCCTGAGCATTGGGGAATCTCAGCAAATTTTTGTCTACCGCATCAAATCGACAGAACCCGGCACATTTACACTCAAACCTACTACTGCAACCTTTTCTAACAATGCAGGAGTTGATTTCCCGCAGGCAAGTTCCAATACTCCTACAATCACAGTGGAAGGCGAACCCGCAGCCATGGCAGATGTGGAAGTCTCGGCAGAGCTTCAGGAACCTGTTATACCGCGGGGCGAGAGTACTGAAGTAACTTTACTCATAAGAAATAACGGTGAAGGGGGTGCTGAAGCAGTTTCCGTGGACATCCAGCTTCCCGATGGACTTGAGTATGAAAGCGGGGACAGTGAGATCGAGATTATCAGTGGTACCCCCACAATATACCTGCAAACCCTGGGAGTGCAACAGGAAAAGGAATTCACTTTCAACGTCAAAGCAGAGGAAATGGGAAGTTATCCGGTAACAGCCTCCTATTCCTACATCAGTACTGAGGACCCTGAAGCAGAAAAAGTAAACAGTGAAACAACAACAAATGCACTGGAAGTCACAAAAGGCAAATACGATGTGATCTTCGAGCAGCCGCTATATGTATATATCGTGCCTGTAGTCATTATCCTTGGGGCAGCAGCATGGATATATTACCGCCGCCAACAATACCGCTTTTAAATATCACCTGGAGGAATTAATTGCTCAATATACTTATGGTCGGAAACGGACAGTGTGGCAACCGTATTCTGGACTCTATAAACAGGCAGGCATTCGGCTCCAAAAGTCGATTTGCCAAATTCTACGCAAAACAACAGTATAAAAGTAATGTACAAACCCTTGCCATAAATACTGCCGTAAACGACCTCAAGGAAATGAAATATACCAAGGCAAAGGATCGAATCCATATACCTCACCTGCATGGAGTTGGTGCAAACCGAAATGTGGGAAGGAAAGTTTTTGATGAAAATAAATCCCAGATTATGCGCAACCTCGATGAGAGAGGCAGTTTCGATATTGCTTTTGTAATAACTTCTGCCTCCGGAGGTACAGGATCATCTTTTACTCCTTCCCTGATCCGGGAATTGAAAGAACAAAATGATTATCCTGTATATGCAGTAGTTGTCCTCCCCTTCAGGGAAGAAGGGACACTGTACCTGCAAAACGCTGCATTTGCCCTCAGGGATATAAGGGGAAGTGGAGTTGACGGGATAATCCTTGCAGATAACCAGTACCTCAAACAGATGGGCGGGGATGTGGAATCTGCCTATGATTCCATAAATGAGATGATTGCAAAAAGGCTGCTCTTCCTGCTGGATTCCCTGGACAGCGAGATGATGATGGTCACAGACCTCGGTGATTTCAAGACTGTTATGAGTGGGGGAGCCGGGATTGCAACAATTGGTTACTACGAAGCAGACGGGGAAGTACCTATCAGAACAGCCATACAAAAGGCTGTATCCCCAAGCGGATTACTGTTTAATACCAATGTTTACGAGGAAGCAAGCAGGTCCATGATAATCATCAAAGGTGACAAGAGTTCCCTGAGCATCGATGAAATCTCTACGGAAGTTGAGAAACTTTCTGATTCAGTAGGCCATGTTTTCAAAGGAATAATTGTCCGCAAAGGTGAATATCCCCGGGTACTGTCTGTCCTTACCCTTGAATCCGCTTCCGAGCTGGAAGAACTCTATCATCTTGCAGTCGGTGCTATCAATACCGAAAAAGAGAAAAAGGAACGAGTCCAGGAAGATAAGGAAGTCGATAAAGCATTCTCCCAGATAGAAGGGCTGGAACCGCAGTACTGACATGATGTGCAATGTTTCCAGGAAAGGACATTGTCACAAGCAGACAATGTAATCGAAATCCGCGGATTGGAAAAAGTCTATGGAGATGGTGTCGAGGTGAAGGCGCTTGATGGACTGGACCTTGATGTAAAAAAGGAGAAATCCTTTCCATAGTTACCCTTCCGGATCCGACAAAAGTACCTTCGTACCTTGCTCCACATGATAGATATTCTGGACACGCCCACAAAAGGCACTATCCTGATTGATGGCCAGGATATCACCAGCATGGATGACCGGCAGCGATCCAGTGCACGAAACGAATTGCTTGGCTTTATATTCCAGTACCATCATCTTTTACCTGACTTCACCGCACTGGAAAACGTCATGATGCCTCTTTTGATAGCCGGCAAGAAAAAGGATGAAGCTACCAGAGAAGCTGAAAAACTGCTCAATGAAGTTGGACTTAAAGACCGTCTGCATCATTTTCCAGACCAGCTTTCAGGGAGACAAAACCAGCGTGTCGCCGTGGGCACTTGCTAACCAGCCAAAGATCATTATCGGGGACGAACCTACAGGGAATCTGGATAGCCATTCCAGTGACAAGGTCTACGAACTTTTAAAGAAACTGAACCGAGAATTTGACCAGACATTCATCCTGGTGACCCATGATGAAAACATGGCCCGCAAAACTGACAGAATCGTCAGGATCGTAGATGGCAAAATTACTGAATAAGGGAATAACATGGAATACAGAGAAGGAAAAGTAGGAAGAGTATTTGTCCTCAGGGTAGATGACGGTGAAGACATACTGGAAAGTATAACCGCCCTTGCAGAAGAAAAAACTATAGAAAAGGCATTTCTTTTCATGCTGGGAGCATGCAGAAATTCAAATCTGGTCACCGGCCCACTCAAAGATATGATTCCTCCGGAGCCCATATGGAATTCATTTGTGGACCCGCATGAAATAATCGGTATTGGTAACATAATGCTTGAGAACAAAAAACCCGTAGTTCACCTCCATACCGGTCTGGGCAGAGACGGTAAAGCCAGTATTGGATGCATGCGAGAACACAATGAAGCCTTCATGGTAACGGAAATCCTTCTTCTTGAAATCGACGGGATGGATGTTTTGCGCAAATTTGACAGTACAAGAGGATTTGCCCCTATCAATTTCGGGGAAAAAGAGAATTAAATGCATATCTGTTTTAGCCTATTGAGCGCCTGGGATTTACACTCTATTTCGGCCGATATGTCATTTTCCAGATTTCTCATGAATGTATCAAAGGTTAATTTTAATTTGTAGTAACGCCGGGGCCTGCCCCGATCCTTTGATAACTTCTGATCCCAGGACTCCACTATACCTTTTTCACATAGAGGTTTCATGGCAACACTTACTTCAGGCTGTCTCAGGCCGGTGAGATTTTCAATCTGGCTTGATGTAAGCGAATCGCCATCAATAAGGCAGGTCATAGCTAGAGCTTCTATCCGGGAGAGGGAGAGGTTTTGAAGTAGGCCTGCAATTTCCCTCTTGCTGGAATCAAGCTGTATGAAAGCAGCATCATTCATAAAGGAAGAAAAATGGCTCCATTAATATATATTTTATGAATGTATTATAGGAAAGGATGTACAAAGCATTAGCAACAAGGATTTCAGGGACAAGAATATTATATATACAGTAATTCCCTATTCAGTAAACAAAGTCCAAGGCGGAATTATCATGAGTTACAGGGCAGAAGAAGCAGGATACCGGATAGAAAAGATTCATGCAAGAGAGATATTGGACTCCAGGGGAAATCCCACAGTGGAGGTTGATGTGTTCACGCCAAAGGGTTTTGGCAGGGCCAGTGTCCCTTCAGGAGCTTCCACAGGAACAAATGAAGCCATTGAAATGCGGGATAAGGAGGATGAACGCTACAATGGTAAAGGTGTCCTCGATGCCGTGGACAATGTCAATACAACAATAGCCGGGGAATTGACGGGTTATGATGTACGCAGCCAGAGAGAGATCGATGGGTTAATGATTGCCCTTGACGGAACCGACAACAAGATAACTTTCGGTGCAAATGCCATCCTGGGTGTTTCAATGGCTGTTGCCAATGCAGCTGCGGATTCGCTCAATATGCCCCTGTACAGGTATCTTGGAGGATCGAATTCCTTTGCACTCCCCGTTCCCACAATGAACGTCCTCAACGGCGGCAAACATGCAGGCAATGGTCTTGCAATCCAGGAATTCATGATCCAGCCCAAAGGGACTGATACTTATTCAAATGCCCTGCAGATGGGAAGCGAGACCTATCATACCCTGGGAAAGGTCCTGGAAGACAAATATGGTGCTTCTGCAACCAATGTGGGATATGAGGGAGGATATGCTCCACCCATTGACCAGACCGTGGATGCCCTGGATGCTCTGGTAAGTGGCATCGAAGAAGCAGGATATACCGAGTCAGAGGTTACCATCGGGATGGACGCTGCTGCCTCCGAATTTTTCGATGGGGATAACTACAATATCGACGGGACCACCATGACCGGAGCAGAACTTACCGACTTCTATGTCGACCTGATTGACACATATCCTATAGTAATGATTGAGGATCCTTTCCATGAGGAAGCCTTTGAGGATTTTGCAAACCTCACCAATGAAGCCTGGGAAACCATTATTGTGGGAGATGACCTGTTTGTCACAAATGTATCAAGACTTGCCAAAGGTATCGAGATGGAAGCTGCAAATGCTCTTCTGCTCAAGGTAAACCAGATCGGTACTCTTTCTGAGGCTTTTGATGCTGCAAGCATGGCATTCCGCAGCGGCTATAATGTAGTGGTAAGCCACAGGTCTGCAGAAACCGAGGATACAATGATTGCAGATATTTCAGTGGCAATCGGAGCGGATCTCATCAAGACCGGAGCTCCGGCCAGAGGGGAAAGAACTGCCAAGTACAACCAGCTTTTGCGTATTGAAGAAAACCTGGGAGATGCTGCACGTTATGTGCAGCTCTGAAACTTTATGTTCGAATTCAGGATTGCACGCAGGCATATCGCTTCAGAACAACGAAATACATTCTTTTCCATTCTTGCTGTAGTGTTCATTGTAGTCCTCATGTCCCTTATGACCGGATTTACCGTGAACTGATAGAAAAGACAGTGGAAAACTCTCCTCATATAGTGGGTGTATCCTGCAGAAGACAAGGATGCAGGCATACATCTCTATGATCATTATAAGTCTGTAATCGTAAGTACACCTACCGTTATTGCTTTCTGCATTCCTTGAAAAACAGGCCGTGATTACATACCGGGACAATTCCGCAGGAATCAACATATTCGGAGTGGATCCTCCGGATGAAAATAAAGTGATGCATCTTAAACCCGATATCGTTGAGGGAAATCATGAAGAGCTTTCCGGAAGTGGTAAAGGTATCCTTATAGGGGATGACCCGATGAGTGGGTACAGATAACCTCCCCTCAAGCAGGCGAGCTTTCCCTGAAAGTTATCGGGATTTTTGACAGCGGTACCGGCCGGGATAAAAGTGATGCCTATGCAAGAATGGAAACCCTGCAGGATTTTTATGATGAGAAGGGAACAATTACTGCAATATCCATGCATGTCACAGATCCGTATAATGCAAAGACAACCACTTTAGAAATTGAAAAAGAAACAGGTCTGAAGGCTGATAGCTGGATTGAGATCAACAGTCAACTCCTGGATCTACTCAATACCCAGAAGGTAATTGTGTGGCTTTACTATATCCTGATCTATATAACTGCCGGATTTGATATTGCCAATACACTGATCAATATTCTCATGGACAAGAAAAGTGAGATCGGAATGCTCATGGCAATGGATACTTCCAGGAAAAGCATCACTAAAATATTCCTGATAGAATCCACAATCCTGGGAGCTTTCGGCCTGCTGCTGGGTCTTGTATTGGAATATTTTACAGCTTTAGCAATTGGATCCCACGAAATAGAATTGCCTGCTGAAACGTATCTGGTACTTACATGTATGCCCATGAAAATTGCGGCAATGAATTTCTTTTATGCCACCATTTTTGCTTTTACAATAAATATGATCGCCGGGGTCTATCCGGCAACAAAAGCATCAAAACTGAATCCCGTGGAAGCTATAGAAAGTATATGATTCAGAAATCAAGAAGGGAACTCTGGTTGCCGCTTTCTGGAAGTTTTTCCTTTTCAGGTTCCCTTACTTCGGCATTCATCTGACATCCTTTGTCAGCAGGTTTGGATTTTGCAAAATCAAAAAGCCCTTTTTGCCTGGAGTCATGATCCAGGGTTGCCATATTCACACCGAATACTGAAAGGATACGTTCCACCGGCGGAAGGAGCTGTTTCTGTATATAGTAATCAACATCCAGAGCTAGGTTGTGCTGCCTGACATACTCAGGGTCTTCCGCACGATTTACAAAAAGATCCTTCCCCGCAACTATCACAAAGGGAATCCTCTCTCCGATGGAAGGACGCATTCCGGTACGCCGCTCTATTTTCTCCACCACGGTGAGATGGGGTTGCTTGTTCTTGTAACTGGAAGGACTCTTGGAAAATGTCTTTGTCAGCACCAGGTCATCAATAATACCAGAGTCACGGGAGACATCCAGATTGCGTACCCTGTCCACAGTAGTTTTCACATGTTCCACTGCCTTTTCGACATTACCTTCTTTCAGGACATATTCCAGTACCTGGTTTAACATATTGGATGTAAGCTCACACCAGTCACGCCTGACGGTTTCCAGGCCCTTGACCTTGATTTTATCCTCCCAGCCATCCCCCACAGGTTCAAAAAGCCATTGTGCATAGCGTTTCTTCGCTACAAGCAGGACACGCCTGGCAGTGGCTTCGAACTCCAGTTCCATGGGATCCGGCAGGGATGCGGTTACCAAGGAAGCAACTTTGCTGCCAACCCGGGCAGATTCCTCAAGGGTTAGGTCATCAGGAGACATTTCCCTGTTATCCCTGTCCATGCAATGCACAAAAACACTGTCCGTATCTCCGTAAACAATGGAAAGGTTAACTTTTTTGTCATCAGGTCTAATCTCGCCTGCTTCATCCCTGAAATAGACCTCGTCATTCCTGAGAATCACACTGCCTATCTGGCTGCAGACAATCTCCTCTGTGCGGGCGATATTTTCTCTGCCAATACTTGTTACTGAACCGGCCATTCCCAGACTGTACAGACGAGCCCGGGCATAACCGGAATATCCATAAAAACTGTTGAGCAGGATTTTCAGGGCAAGCTGGGTGGCATCAAGAACACGGTGTTGATTTTCATCCCGGGTCTTTTTCATTATTTGCTTGGTCTCACTGCGCCTTCTCAAAAGTTCCTCGAGTACCGAGGGTACGATGCCTTTGTATAGATGGGGTTTGACAAATTTATCCCCGGTAGGAGAGACTATAAGGTCATCTGCTTGTAAATTGGTGTTTTCCACAACGGTAGTATAGCAGAGATTGTGGGCCATTATAATGGTGGGATAAAGTGACTTATAATCCAGCACAAGAACATTTTCATGTAACCCCTTATGAGGCTCAAGAACTGCACCTCCTTTAAGATTCTCATTCAGCTTCCTTCTTTGCTGGGATGTATGTTCATCGGGTTTGGATGACATGACCCTGTTCTGCTTGCCATATTCACTCAGGAGCAACTGTTCGACCATATTGGTCTGGCCACCGCTTATAACGTCCTGAAGCAGAGTGCCGCTTACCTGGGATACCGCTATATGTTTATCGAGTAATTTTAGTTGCAGGAGCAGCTCCAGGGCAAGCTCGGAGTCACGTCTGGCGTAATTAATGAATTCATAGAGTTTGGTGCCATCATCTTCCCAATATTCTTCCATGTCCTGAGGGGAAACATCCAGTTTTTCCTTGTCGAGCAATTCATGAGAGACATTCCTGAGTGTATAGCGTTTCAGGCTGAATTCCTGCCTGATCAGGGGCAAAACATCGACAACGGCCCTGCCGGTGATATCAACCATTGTGCGAGTGCCTATTTTCCTGTAACCCAGGCTCCTGCCGTCCCTGCCCACATCGGATTTGATCCTGTGGCCGTTTTTGCTAAGAATGGATACACGGTCGGTAATATAGGGAATATCAAAATCATTGCTGTTGTAGCCGGTCACTACGTCGGGATCATATTCCCTGAAGATCTCAAAAAACCGGGACAACATGGAAGCTTCATCCTGACAGGCTTCCACATCAGTGTCCACGCCATCAGCTGGTTTGGCTATCAGGACTATGGTTTCTTTGCCCTGATAGGCCGGTGCAAAGGAGATACTGATCATTATCACGGGAGAGGTTTCAGGAGTGGGCATATTGCCATCCACTGGTAAACACTCGATGTCAAAGGCCAGATGTCTCAGAGGGGCAGGTTCCTTTCTTTCAAATTCTTCCACGTCCTCACTGCTGCAGGTTATATTGCAGAGAGGAAGGTCCTGCAGGGCAGTCTGAGGAGTCAACCGCATCCAGCCCATCCCATGCAGGCCCCTGTCAATCAGAAAGCGATTCCTGAATAGGATGTCTGCCTCGTAGATCTCTTTTACAGCAGGCATGGCGGCTATATCATCCCTGATCTCCGGCACGTTACCCGGATCATGGGTGATTATCTTTAACATGCGGGTGGGTGTGGTCTGGTAGCCTACCGGTTCAAATCTCTCAACCTCATCAATGGCTTTTACCTGCTCGAACTTTTGCTTTATATCAGATGCAACCTGTTCCAGATCTGCATTACAATTTACATAAAAATAAGGTTCAAAGCCGGGTACCTGACAGCATATACTTTTACCTTCTGAAGAACGCCCAAACAGGCGGATTACAGGAGAGTTGTCCTGTCTGAAGTAGTCGGCATCTATGAGCTGGAACTCTAATTGATCAGGTAGGTTTGTGGTCATGGTTTTCACTGTGAAAGATGATTGATTATGGGTTGCTGTATGAGATTTCTTATTTATAACTTAAACCCCGTGACATATCTACAAAAGCCAAAGTGTTTGGAATTCATACCAAACAACCCTCACGCAAAATATTTTAGTATGTTGATGCAAAGCCACAATTTAATCCTGCGATGGAAGACCGCAATCATAGTTGAATATGATTTACTTTTCAGTTGTCTTTGTAACGCTCTTTTTTCTCCTGAATGCAAGTTTTTCAACTTCCTTTACATCCAGTCCCGTATCGATGTGCCACCTCGGACTGTAGATTCCATTACCGGGGCTTTGCTATCTTCGTTCATGATTTTTTCCCTTTCATTGTTTGAGTTTATGCACTGTGCTGCTATGATTATCCGTACTGCGGTGCCCAACTTCCTAGTTAATGTTAGCAGATTTATCAAAAAAACTAATCAAGTAATAAGCTAAGACAGATGCTTAATTATACTCTCAAACCCACTAACATTTTTCGTTTTGCTCTATAAATAGAATCTCATAATTTCAAATGGTGTTGATATCTTAGTCTTGATGGATGATAGAATGTGAGCCAAATGATATGTAAGTGGTTATACGATGTGAGAATGAGTCAGAGATCCAAACAACAGATAATTTCTGTGCCTCTAAGTTCTATTTAGCAAAAAAGGGAACTAAAAATGAGAAAGTAAAGTGCCCGGAGCGTGACTCGAACACGCGGCCTCCAGATGTCTCAGGAGACATGGGAGCACCCAATCGTTTACCCTATGAGTCTGGCGCCCCAACCAACTAGGCTATCCGGGCCTGGTAGCACATACAGAAGGTAAAAGTGATATTAAAAAGTATCGATTAAAATAGCATTACCGATTGTAACTTATTCAAATTTCGAAAGGAGATATGTATCAACCCATTGTGGTAGTTCATTTTCATCTTTGATCCAGATCTTTCCATCTATATCTTTTTCCACAATCAAAACAGAAGTATCATTTGAGTTATCAAATACATATGCTCTTCTGCATAATTTTAATGCATCAAACAAAAAGTTATTTGATCGCTTATATCTATCTTTTATCTTATGATCAGGGACGTTATGTTGTCCTTTTTGAACACGTTCATTCACTCGTCCCTGGTTGATTGCAATGTCTGATGTACTTACAAAATAAAGATACAATTTCCAACCTTTTTGTCTGGCCCGTTCCATGAATTCAATTTTAGATTCATGTGAAAATACTGTTTCAAATGAAAACAAGTTGATATCCAGATCTATTAGTTTATCTCTAATAAAATCTGCTATCAAAGACCCCATATAGGAATTGTTGATATTATTAATAAGACAATTATTCTCAAATTTGATATCTTTAATGTCAATTTTACTTATTGGGAACAGGGTTGAATTTAAAAGATGCTCTTGGAATTCAGATATATCCGTTTGTATTCCAAGATTTTCAAAATTAATAATGTTTTGAGTATTAAGTTTGTCAGGATCAATATGTAATTGTGGATTTATTAATTTCGGGTCATCTTCAATAAATTGTTGGACCAGGGTGGATTTACCTGATCCATTTGGTCCCGCAAATATTCGAATCCGCTTCATAGTTTATACATACGTTTTTTGGGGACAACGAATGCGTTTTCTAGTGTTTTGATCACTTCGATTCTACCATCCGGATGTTTCCTGACAATAGCATTACCCTGTTGGATTGTAATAGCCCTGCCATTTTTAAGAGCATCATTTGCTGCACGGGTTGTTGCCTTTCGTGCCATTTGTTCAATGTGTTCAGATTGTCTGTCATCTGACAGGCTATTACTACATGCTGATGTGCCGATTTGTTCACTGACTTTAGATTGAACATTTGGTGGTTCGGTTATTTTTGACATGTAAATTCCTCATTGCTCTGGTATATTCTAATATATCGTTGAGCGCTTAAGTAAGTTTGTTTTATTGAGTTTTCTGAAAAATCATGTTGTTGATTGAATAAGTTTGTGCCATTTACGCCCTATCCCTAACATGAATCCCAAAATAAAAAAAGAAGATGGGGAAAAACTCCCCATCAGTAACCTGTGGCCTCTGCAAAGGTAAGCAGCAGGTTGGGATCAGAAGTAGTGCCCCTGACCTGGATTACCATGCTGTCATTGTTCCAGACATAGGCATAACGTGGCACGTCCTCGCCGCCCTCGGTCACATGCCAGATGATGCGTGTGGCAAAGTGGTCATTGATGGAGTGCTCGGTGAACCTCTCTCCCTGTGCCATTGGATTAAATTCGTTTTTGTAGTCGTTGACCAGGGTTTGGGCAGCCTCCGTGTCAGTGCATTCAATGGCGCTGATTTGCACTTCCACACTATCCCCGTTTTTGTAGATACCCTGCGTGGCTTCAACTACCGTATCTTCACTGCCCACACCGTCCAGCACACTTCCAGAGTCCAGCTGGCGCTCACCTATCATCTCAAATCCTGCCGGCACTTCATCAAGTGACACTGCATCTGAAACAGACCCGATCTCAGGATTATCGATTTCTTCACCAGTACTGCCTGTATCGGTACATCCCGACACTGCAAGCATTATCATTGTAATGGCCAAAAGCAATGCTACTATTCTCATTTTCATAAAAGATCCCTTTTCCAAAGTGGATGGATTGTAATTTAGATTCAGATATTTAAAAGTAATCCGCAATGAGCAGATCAAAAAAAGAATAAAACACAAACCAAAAAAAAGAAAAGAGAAGTAGAAGGGATTAGTCCCTTCTATCATTCAAGTCTGCTTAGTTTCTCCTTACGAGGTAGGCAACTGCCAGAAGTCCAGCGATTGCGAAGACTGCTTCAAATCCAGGGATTCCTGGTTCTTCAGTTTCGTTGGTTGCTGGTTCCTCAGGCTCGGTTGGCTCGGTTGGCTCGGTTGGCTCGGTTGGCTCGGTTGGCTCGGTTGGCTCAGTTACGTTCTCAGTTTCGTTGTCCTTTGGCTCGGTTGGCTCGGTTGGCTCGGTTGGCTCGGTTGGCTCAGCTGGTTCTTCGCCTTCGATGGTGACTTCCTTGTACAGATAGTACCTCAGTGTGTCACTGCCAGATTCAACATCAGCCGTCCTGAAGGCAAGACCTTCAGCAATTTCCTCTGTATCATCTTCATCAAGGGTCATGGAATTATCATTCCACATCATAATTCCATAAACATCATTACCGAGATTACCTGCTGTCTGAACTTCGAGCTCGCCAAATGTGTCGTCATCTTCGATTTCAACAACATTCATATAGTCAATCATCCAGACACCCTCAATTACAGCGAGGCTGTCGACCTGACCCTGGAAGACATCAGTGACGCGTACTCTGAGAACTTCAACATCGTCCTCACCGGCAACGTCTTCTTCATAACTCCAGGTTGCAGAGCCAGTTTCTCCTGTAAGATCAACTACCTGATCCTCTACAAACTCTCCATCCTTGCTAAGCTCCATCCAGACCTTGTCACCCTCAACATCGATCTGCTGTGCGGTCAACTCATAACCGTAACCAATATCATATGATGAATATGATGAACCGGTTCTGAGAGTTACCTCGTCATCATTGTCCAGGATAAGTTTGGCGAGAAGGTCAGGTGTGTCGTTCTTGAGTGGAACATATGCTTCGGCAAAGAGACCAATAACTGGATACGTTTGGCGGATATCGTCCCCATCTGTATCTTTGTCATTGTAATCGATCTCAAAGCCGGTTTCTGTGATGTTGGCATAGTAAATCAACTCTGTATCATTAATTTTTGAACTGGTTTGGTCGAATGTACCTGATTTATCTATGATCAAAGATTCACTTGTAAGATTGTCATCAAGGTCATAGTAGAATCCAGCAAAGTTTGCATAAGTCCAGTTTCCTGGCTCATCTTCAAAGACCTCTCCTCTGATTTCATATGTACCTGGTTCGGTGTATTCTTTCATGAGGTAGAATCTCATTGGGCCACCAGATTCAACATCAGCCGTCTTGAAGGAAAGACCTTCAGCGATTTCCTCGGTGTCATCTTCATCAAGGGTCATGGAATTATCATTCCACATCATGATACCTTGATCATCGAAACCTTCGATATTACCTGTTGTCTGAACTTCGAGTTCGCCAAATGTGTCGTCATCTTCGATTTCAACAACATTCATATAGTCAATCATCCAGACACCCTCAACTACAGCGAGGCTGTCGACCTGGCCCTGGAAGACATCAGTGACGCGTACTCTGAGAACTTCAACATCATCCTCACCGGCAACGTCTTCTTCATAACTCCAGATTGCATAGTTCTTATCTGTAAGATCAACTACCTGATCCTCCACAAACTCTCCATCCTTGCTAAGCTCCATCCAGACCTTGTCACCTTCAACATCGATCTGCTGTGCGGTCAACTCATAACCGTGACCAAGATCATATGATGTACCCGTTCTGAGAGTTACCTCGTCATCATTGTCCTGGATAAGTTTGGCGAGAAGGTCAGGTGTGGTGTTCTTGAGTGGAACATATTCCTCGGCAAAGAGACCAATAACTGGATACTGGGTGCGGATTTCGTCCCCATCTGTATCTATTTCAGTTTCATTGTATGCGTACTCATAGTCGGTCATGTTGATAACGGAATAATAAACAAGTCCACCTTCTGGTATCTTGTCACCGCTCAAAGGATCAGCATCATTAGTACCTTCCTTTCCGTTATTGTATATCCTGAGATATTCGGATTCGAGTCCGTCATCAAGATCGTAGTAGAAACCTGCAAAATTCGTTGCATTCATTTCAATGTAATTTGATGATCCGCTATAGCTCTCTACTATAGATTCCACATCAGAACCGTTATAGACTGGTCCCCTGACCTCCACAGTATCTGCAGCGCTTGCTACGCCAGCAAATACTGTCAAGACCATAAGGGCAGCCATTAAAGTTGCTGTTAGTCTTTTCATAATTCTCCTCCGTTAGTTAATTTATAGATATATGGTCAAGGTAAAGAGTGATTGATCAACAATAAAACGTACACATGTACGTTAAATCAACCTTTCATCGGTGAACATTACGCTCATTGACGAAAGGAAACTCATCACCCTCTTGATCCCGTCATATTGGTTTGCAACCCTCTAATAAGAAAATTGCTTATTAAATCTTTTGTGGTCTCCAGGGTCAAAAAACGCTCTTTTTACTGGTAAATATCGATGTATTTCACGGCATATGCCGAATAAATTTCGTCCGAATTAATAAAGGGACCATTGAAAATACAGCTGATACTTGGCATATTGTCGACTTCCATATTTTTCGCATACACTCCCGGCCATGAGTTGCCCGGGGGCAAAGAGCCGGATACATTCGACATAGTATCAATGGTCTTAATCCTTTATCAGTTTGACCCCCAGATAGGGTAATGACGTACATTACCTATTTATATTAATCCATATCAATACTTTTTATACGAATATACGAAAACACTGATAAATCGTAAACCCGATTCCAGTAAAGTGAATGAGTGCTCATAAATAATTGCTATACATGAATTCATCAGGGGTACTACCCGACTTACACGAAAAAGGCGATGCTAAATGTTTACAGGTGCAGAGAATATTTCCACTGAAGACGAAGGAAACAGGGTTAAGACCGGCATTCCCGGCTTTGACGAATTGTGCGGGGGAGGCCTTGTACGTGACAGGAGTTATCTGGTATCCGGCACCTCAGGAGCCGGCAAATCCATATTCTCAACCCAGTACATCTACAACGGGATCACCCAGTACGGGGAAAACGGGATAATCGTGGCCACAGAGGAGCGGCCCGAACAGATCCGTGAGAACATGATGCACTTTGGCTGGGACCTGCAGGCCTTAGAAGAAGAGAACAAACTCGCAATAGTCGATGCCTGTTCGACAAAGATCGGAATCCCTTCGCAGGAAAAATATGTGGACGTGCGTCCCTTCGACATTCGCTCAATGATGGACCAGATCATCGCCACACAGGAAGAGATCGATGCCAAAAGGGCCCTGATAGATTCAACGACATCCATCAGTTTCTATCTGCATGAAGCCGCCCGGATACGTGTGGAATTACTCAAACTCAGCACCACCCTTGAAATAATCGGTCTGACATCCCTGATGACCTGTGAAGTAATCGACGAGAAACAGCCCTCCAGATTCGGTGTGGAAAACTTCGTCACCGATGGTACATTCTCCCTCTACTACGACATGCATGACAATGTCCGCACCCGCAGTGTCGAGGTCTACAAGATGCGCGGCTCAGACCACAGTAAAAAGGTCCACCCCTATGAAATCACAAAAGAAGGCTTCGTGATCCATCCCCACGAAGAAGTCTATACCCCCTTCTAAGCCCGGCCCCTAAGATCGGGCTACATTTCCCCGTTTTCATATTGGATACACCTGTATACTACAGGGTTGCGTCCAGACTGTAGTCATGGCGCTTAAGGATCTCCACCTGCTTACCCGTAATTCTTCCTGAACAGCAACCCCTTCAAAACTTCCACAAATCCCAGTGTAACTGCCGCAAAGCCAAGAGGCAACAACCAGTCCTGCAAAGCAAGCGGCACAAGGTCAAATACATCAGCCAGGAAAGGCACATACATAACCAGCAGTGTCAGGAGCAACGTGCTCAAAACGCCTGCAATGATCAATTTATTCCTGAAACCGGTTTTCAGCACAGACATCTCAAGGGAGCGGAAAGCAAACGGCACAAACATGATCATACTCACCACCGTAGCAAACGTGATTGTGCGTGCCCGCTCCAGATCTGCGGTCGGGTCTGCAAGCAAAAAGGAAGCAAAACAGGCAAGTCCCATCACCCCGGCCACAGAACCCACAAGTACAAGTTTCCTGCCGGCCAGGATTCCTTCACCCACAGGCCGGGGTCTGCGGTGCATCACTTCCTCCCGTGCAGGATCAAGGCCCAGCGCAATTGAAGGCATAATCTCGCCGAACATATTGATAAACAGGATCTGCAGGGCAAGCAGGGGAACCAGTTCATAGCCCAGCAGGGAAATCCCCAGCATAATCAGTATAATCTCATTGAAATTGCGTGAAACAAGGTAACTTGTAAATTTCTCTATATTATCATAAATGGTCCTGCCCCTCTTGACAGCCTCCACAATAGTAGCAAAATTATCATCCTGCAGCACCATATCACTGGATTGGCGGGCCACATCCGTGCCCTTAAGCCCCATCGACACACCGATATCAGCTCTTTTAAGCGCAGGAGCATCATTCACCCCGTCCCCGGTCATGGCAACAACATGTCCCTCTGCCTGCAGGGCTTTAACGATCCTCAATTTCTGCTCTGGCATAACCCTGGCATACACATGGATGTGATCCGCAATCTTTGCAAAGGCTTCATCACTCAAACCGGCCAGTTCGTCTCCCGTAATCGCCCCGTCAGCCAGTATACCATCGGGATCTGAAATATTATCAGGCTGCTCTACAGGAATTCCCAGTTTGTCAGAGATAGCCAGTGCGGTTTTTACATTGTCCCCGGTAATCATCACCACTTTGATACCCGCCTGATGACACAAACCGATAGCCTCGGTAACACCTTCCCTTACCGGATCGGTCATTGCCATCAGTCCCAGGAAGGTCATCCCCTCTTCCAGATCAGTTTCATCCCACTTATCCCCCACATCCTTGCGGGCAATTGCAATCACCCTGTAGGCTCCGGAGGCAAGCCTGCCGTTTTCTTCCAGAATGGTCTTCCTGATGGTCTGGTCAAGCTGCACCCGCTCATTATCTTTAAGAATGTGATCACAACGCTCCAGCACAACCTCCACAGCCCCTTTGGTAAAGGAGATCGATCCCTGATTTTCCCGGTGAACTGTAGTCATCATTTTTCTATCAGAAGTGAAAAGGATCTCATGCAACCTTTCATGCTCCCCCGCAAACCCCTCCTTGCGGATACCCGCCTTTGAGGCAGCCGCCAGCAGGGCAAGTTCTGTGGGATCTCCCACCACATCCTCTGAATTGTCGTTTTGGTTCAGGGATGCATTGTTGCAAAGGGTTGCCCCCTTCAACAGCAATTCCAGTGTGGAATCTTTGGGATTGAAACTATTCCCCTCAAGCACAAATTCCCCTTCATCTCCATAACCCGAACCCGTAACCTCAAACAAACCTTCCATGGTCCAAATCTTTTCAACCGTCATCTCATTACGGGTCAGGGTCCCGGTCTTATCCGTACATATCACCGAGGTCGAGCCCAGGGTTTCTACCGCAAGCATCTTGCGTATGATGGCATTTTTGGCAGCCATGCGGCGCATCCCGTAGGCCAGCGTAATAGTCAGGGTCAGAGGAAGGCCTTCGGGCACCGCGGCCACTGCCAGTGCCAGGGCAATGATCAGCATCTCCTCGACAGGAGCCCCCGCAAAAATACCCAGCCCCAGAGCCATCCCCGATGCCAGCAAGGCCACAACTGCCAGTTTTTTGGAAAATGCCGAGATCTCCCTTTGCAGGGGAGTAACTTCCTTTTCAGGTTGAATCAGGGAAGCGATTGACCCCAGTTCCGTATCCATACCCGTGGCCATCACCACAGCCCTGCATTTACCTCTGACAACCTGAGTTCCGGCATAAAGAGGCTCATTCAAGTTTTTCTCCACAGGCAAACTTTCCCCGGTCAATGCCGATTCATCCACCTTAAGTTCCTGCAATTCAAAGACACAGGCATCTGCAGGTATACTGTCACCAGCTTCCAGTACCAGAATATCGCCTGTAACAACTTCCCTTGTGGCAATCTGGCGCAGGGTACCTTCACGTAAAACAGTGGTCTTTGGCCGCACAATCCCCTTGAGGGATTCCATGGCCTTTTCAGCCCTGTATTCCTGCACAAAACCCAGTAAGATTACAAAAATAATAAGCCCTAAAATCACCCAGAAATTTACCACTTCATCTATATACAGGGAAATCAGGGCCGCTGCAGCCAGCACCCATACAATAACATTACCCATCTGGCCAATGAAGATCTTAAACGGAGTGGTTTTTTCCGTCTCTTCCAACTCATTATACCCTTGCCTCTGGAGTTTGGCAGAAACTTCAGCTCTTCCAAGCCCTTCAGAATCTGCGATATTCTCGGGCAATTGCATACAACCCTGCTCTGATAATTTCATAACCTGCCAGCTCCCCGCTTAACTTTGAAATATACTATATTAAATCTTTATTGCAGTCATAAATGCAGGCAAAAGTCAGCCTGAAGCAGAATTCTTGTTCTCCTTGTCCTTTTGTATAGCAAATTTAAGCAATATTGGTGCAACAAAGATAGAAACAGCAGCCAACAATACAACTGCCGAAAATATTTCCTCTCCTATTATGCCCATCTCCCTGCCAATAGAAATCGTCACAAGAGTAACCTCTGCCCTGGGCATAACTCCTGCGCCGAATATAAGACTTTCATAAAAATTAAAGCCAACCGTTTTAGCACCTACAAAACCACCTACAAGTTTACCCAATAAACCAAAAACCACAATCAATACAGTAAAAATACCTGCAGCTCCCAGAGACGTTGGATCAACAGACATTCCTATATCTACAAAAAAAACCGGTGTAAGCATACCATACGCCAGTCCCGAAACCTTACTTTGCACATCTTCGATTTTGGCAACGGATATATTTGAAAGCAGTACACCCCCCACAAAAGCACCGATAACGGCATGTAATCCCATCGCTTCTGCAAAATAGGCAGCAAACAGTGCAATCAATATTACAGTAGCAAATATGGATTCTCTTGAATGCATTTTTCTTACATATCCAAAAAGACGGGAAAAGACATAATGGGAAAGAAGAAACATTACACCAATGAATACAACCAGCTTGCCTATCATTGTCAAAAATTGCATGGATGAAGGAATTGCATTATGCTGCGCCATGGTACTAACAATAGATACCAGGAAAATGCTGATAATATCATCAAAGATCGCTGAACTTAACATCATTGACCCGGCTTTACTGGATAAATAATTCATATCCAATAATGTTTTTACAGTAACTCCTATACTCGTCGGGCTGAAAGCCACTGCCAGAACAAGACTTTCCAGATTTCCCAGGCCAAAAAGATATCCCAGTCCAAAACCAGATATAAAAGCTATCAATATCTGGAAAACTGTCGCAACGATCGCCTTTTTAGAAGATGCTTTCAAATCCTCAATATGAACTTCTTTATAACCTGCAATAAATAAAAGAAAAATGACACCCAGCTCTGCAACAGAAGAAATTGTATCAGTATTTTCCAGAACCGTCATCCCGAGGAATATACCTGCCAAAATTTCCCCCAGTATACCCGGCATCCCGGCTCTTTCAGAAACCTCGGATAGCACTCTGGCAGATAGCAAAATAATGAGGATCTGGAATAAAAACTCCATCTGTTAACCCCTTATACTGTAGATTGCCTTTATAACATCCGGTTTGCATATTATGCCCACAAGTTTATCGTTATCGACCACACAGAAACGGTCCACCTTGTGTTTTAGCATTATTTCTGCTACTTCACATAGGTCCATCTCGGGGGGTATGGTGACTGGATGAGGGATCATAATCCCCCTGGCAGATTCACTGAGGGATTTCACTGCCATAAGATGGGTATGATCAAGCCTGGAAACGCGATGGGTAAGTAATAACTGCAGGATAATATTCTGGTCAATTATACCCAGGAAACTACCATTTTTCTCCACCACAGGATAGGTATGGAACTGGTTTTCATTAAATACTTCAAGTACCCTTTCCACAGAGTCGTCTCCCTTTATGGTGACAGGCCGGGTTCTCATAATATCCTTCACAAAGATCCGGCTGCACTTCTCATCAAGGTCTGAATATCCTTCTTCAGTAGATAAACGATTCATATCAAGTTCCCTTCCAGAAAACACACCTATCCAATGACAATATATTTCTTTTTCTACAAAGACATTATCCAAATATCAATTCTCATTCAGGACCCTGACATTCAGGGCTATGCCACTTCTTTCAATATATTCATTGATCCTTTGCATTGAATGGGGAATCATGCCACCACTGGTCAGTATCATACATCTTTTCCCGCACAGTGCCATCAGGATGGTGCGATCGATAACTCCGGTTGCTATATCGACACATATCGAATAATCCTCGGCAAGTAACTTGCTCTTTTTACCCATGGCCCCCACAATATCTATTTCCTCTTTTTCCATGTAACCTTCAAAATCAGCCGGATCGAACCTATCCATATCGTAGATCAGGATACCGCCGGCCTTTATTCCATGTCTGGTAAGTTCCACGATAGCCTTATTGTTCTCATGGATGTGTAAAACCCTGGCGTTAACCGCTTCATAAGGACAGTGCAGGGCATACTCTCCATGCAGTACCCCCAGATTCAATATGTCGCCTTCCCGGGTTTCAGGAGGCACCTCCACCCACATCAGTTCCGGAGGTTTCAGGGAATCCACTATTTCAGGAACCGTTTTGGGCTGCCTGTTGCCATGAGCAAGCCCGCGCCTTTCAATCTCCTTATATATATCAAAGGTCATCGGCCGTTTCAGGTGGGCCTGTCGCAGCAGTTCATCATCCTGGAATGCTTCATCCGGAGTACCTTCCCCGATAACCTCCCCGTCCACCATGAAGAAAACATAATCCGCCCAGCTGTAGGCCAGATCAACATCATGGGTGGAAATGATCAAACTGGTACCCATATGATTGAGTTCGTGCAGTACATCCAGAAGTTCATCAGCGCCTACCGGATCCAGGCTTGCCAGGGGTTCATCCAGTATGATAGCCTGGGGGTCCATAGCCACAATCCCCGCAATAGCAACCCTCTTTTTCTGGCCGCCACTCAAATGATGCGGAGGTTTATCCTTAAGTCCGCTCAGGCCGAAATATTCCAGGGTTCCGTTTACTTTTTTTTCAATCTCTGCCTTGCTGTAGCCAAGATTGACCGGCCCAAACGCCACATCCTGGTAGACGGTAGGTGCAAATACCTGATCATCGGAATTCTGGAAAACAATACCAATGTTTTTTCTTATTTCCCTCAAGGATGCCTGATCGTAGGCCAGTTCCTTGCCATCATAAAATATCCTGCCCTCAGCAGGCTTGAGAGTACCGTTAAGTAACAAAAATAGGGTGGATTTACCCGAGCCATTTTTTCCTACAAAAGCAATTCTTTTGCCCTTCTTTAACTTTATGTCTACACCTTTAACAGCTGTAGTCCCGTCAGGATAGGAATATTTCAGTCCGCGTGTTTCAAGTATTACCATAAACTAACCTCCAGCATACCATTAGAAACGTACCATACCCCCACGATTGCAACCATGTACCCCAGACTCAATGCAACTTCTGAGAAATTAACCGGTCTTTTCTCTTCAAAAATCATCATTTTCCCGTCATAACAGCGGGCATTCATTGCCACAAACGTTTTTTCTCCCTGCTCCCAGGACCTCAAAAAGAGAGTCGAACAGAGCATGGCCATTGAATGCAGGGATGTCCTCAGATCATGATAACCCAGCCTTACTGTCTGGGCATGCTTGATGCACCACGCAACATCCAGAAACACAAAGATGTACCTGTACATCATCATTGACAGTTCGATGAAAGAATCCGGCAGGCGTGTTTTTTTCAGGACTGAGAAAAGCTCCACCATGGGAGTTGTCAGTGCGAGGAAGAACAGGCAGCACATTCCTCCCAGAGTCCTAGAAAATACCAAAAAAGCCATTGACAATCCACCGGTATTCACACCCAGATGATAGTCCAGCACATTGAAACCAAAAAGTTCAGGCCCACTGCCAAAAAAGAAGGCGATAATGATTATACTAAACACAACGAAAACTGCAGGACCCATCAGGAGCTTCAGGTAGAATTTCGGAGGGACCCTGCCAAAAATAAGCGTTGCCAGCGACATACAGATAGCTATAGAAAAAGGCACAAGCGGAGATTGAGAGGATATACCCATAAGAATTCCAAAGCCAACCACCCCAATTTTCAGCCAGTTATTGGTATAACGCAGGGGGCTGAGCAGTGCATAATCATCAAGCATCTTGGTCATAATAAAGATTTCCGTATGTGAATTGTAGTGCACAAAATTGATTTTTAGGTATTAATATATGTCGTCAAAAAAAGGAAAGGAGGTAAAAAGCAAATCAGTCAGAGCGACCTTTACCCTTATAGTAACCAAAGAAGTATCCTATCACAACTGCACCGATAGCTGCCTGCAGTGCGAACAGGAGACTTTCAGTTTCCCCGCCTGGAGGCTCGAATCCAATGTTACCGATCCAGGGCTCATAACCACCCGTTACATCAGTGATCACTTCCTCGGCAGCACCGTCTACACCCCCGAACTCAGAACCCGGGTTTGCAGCCATCCCGTAGAAAAAGGATGCCACAAAGAGTACAGTTATCACAGCAAATATTATCTCACCTTTGCCGATCTTCATGCAGAAATCCCCCTGAGCTTGTTAACAGTTTCCTGAGAGATTACTTTCAATTCCACAAGGGCATCACTCTTGACCTGTATAATGTACTTGAATATCAATGCAGTCAAAGCACCTTCCATGATCGCCAGTGGAACCTGGGTTGTGGCAAATATCACCAAAAAACCCTGAAGGAGCCCTATAAATCCGCCAGCCTGTGACGAGAATGCCAGGGCAAGCTGGGTGGAAGTTACCACATAGGTAATCCAATCCGCAAAGGTAGCCGCAAGGAAAACCACCACATAGAAATTGATATTGGCCTTCATACCTGCTTTATAGATCAAATATGCAGCTAGCGGACCAATAATACCCATTGATGCCACATTTGCCCCCAGGGTTGTCAATCCGCCATGGGCCAGGAAAAGAGCCTGATACAACAGTACGATTACCCCCAGTACCGCTGTGACTGCCGGGCCAAACATTATAGCGGCCATTCCCGTTCCCGTGGGATGCGACGAACTACCCGTAACAGAGGGTAACTTCAGGGAGGACAGGACGAATATGAACGCCCCTGCTACTGCAAGCAAAGGTAAAAGATCACGTCTTTCAGAGACCAGTTTGTTGAGGCGATACATACCAAACATTATAACCGGAATAGAGAATACAAACCACAATTGCCACCAGGGGGAGGGCAAAAATCCTTCCATAATATGCATACTATATCACTCCTATTTGCAACAGATTACAAGTAAACTTAACTAAACAACACGTTAGTTGATATATTCCATAGAGAATTTATTGTATAAATATATTGTTGTTTAATAAATCAAACTTGATTACAAGACAAAATAAAGGTCTACCAGGTAGTTAAATTTTTAAAACAATAAAAATAAAACAAAATTGCTGGATTGTCATCTGACAACAAGCAGACAGTGAAGAGCCGATTGAGCCATGGGGGGATTGTCAACAGTGCCCTCAATTATACTTTCCTCAGGATAACCCAGTTTTTCACAGACGTATATTCTGGCCTGCACTCCCATTTCTCCTAGAATCTCGGCAACTTTCACTGACCCGAAAGTCTCGGCAGGAAGCAGGAGGACATTCTTCCCCAGTTTGATTTCAGTAACAAAAGCCTCTCTTGCAGGACTGGGATCCCTGCCATGAGCGGTAATCACCGCCAGACCGTTCATATTCGTTTTTGTCCTGGCACAGGCAACCTGCATCGAGGATATACCCGGAATTATACTGTCCCCTTCCCCGGCAAACTTGCCCAGACCGGAAAACATGGGATCTCCGGTGGAAAGCACTACAGCATCTTCGCCCAGCAGGTGCAGGTTCTTGTAATCCTTTATCTTCTTTGCTTCTCCCTTTATATAGAGACCCGCGAGCTCAAGAGATCGCGGAGAACCATACACCTCACCTGCAGTTTCGATTATCTCGATGGCCTGTTCCGTGAGCATTCCGGGCCCCACTCCCACACCCACAACTATCATTTCTTTTCCCCGCTGTCCATAAGCACAGTACCGTCACGCTCAACGATCACAACACGGGCACCCTTTGCCTTTTCCACGGTTTTTTCAAAGGCCCTGCGCAGATGCTGCCCTTCAGGTTCCATTTCCACCATTTCGGCAACCGTAGCAAAACCCGTATCCACAAGTACATCCGGGTCACCCCATTTTATGATAAGTCCGGGCAGGCCACAGATTATGACATCTCCTGTGGCAGCCTCGAGTGCTTCGGAAATGCGGCTGCCTGCAAGTACAACAGTGTAATCGGGAAACAGCATTGTGGAATAACGAATACCTATGCGGCCGGTTGTGAGGACAACTTTATCGGAACACCGAATCAGATCACCTTTCATTTCCCCGAGATGGTCATTCCAGGGTTCTACAAACCCCGTGGTACCCAGAATGGAAATACCTTCCTCCACACCTATAGTGGAATTTAGGGTCTGTCGTGCTATTTCTTCTCCCCTGGGTAGGGATATTTCCACTTCCGCACCCTTAAGACCCAGTTGTTCAACAGCTTCAAAAACGGCCATCTTAATTTGCTGCAGGGGTTTGGGATTGATAGCAGGGTGGCCTTTTTTAGCCTGCAGGCCCCCGCGTGTTACTGTACCTATCCCCTCACCGGCATTAATTATAATTGAATCTGCTTCACGGGCATTCCCTACAAACTCAAGCCCCCGGGTAATATCGGACTCGTGGTCATTATTAACCTTGACCACCATCGCATAACCCCTGTCCATTTCTTTCACATCAATATAGGCACGCAGGCCCACAGGAGTTGGTATTGAAACGATCTTAACCTGCTCTTGCAGGGAAAGCACAGCTGCTTTGGCAGCCGCAGCCGCGGTTGTCCCGGTGGTATACCCTCTCTTGAGGACGGAACCATCACTTAAAACTACGAGCCTTCCGTTCTTTATGCCCTCCACGAGTTCCTCACGTGGCATGGCTGCCTTGTCAAGCCACTCTTCGGGAATTTTGGATTTATTCACAGGATCGATCATTGTCATTTACTCCATCTGAAAAGTTATAAAATTAGCGTCATACACCCGTGCGCTTGAACAGCTTATCCAGTTCTGCTTTGCCCAGGGTTATCATTGTGGGCCGCCCATGGGGACATGTATATGGATTCTCCGTCTTTTCAAGCTGGTCCAGCAAATTTTGCATCTGTTCCATATTACAGGGCGCCCCTGCCTTAATGGCACTCCTGCAGGCCATTGTCTTGCATAACATATCTTCCATGCCCTTCTTCTCCTTTACCCTGCCCTGAGCAAAGAGGTCGGCCAGTAGATCGTACACGACCGAAGGGTCCTCGATTTTTCCCAGCACAGTGGGAACGGTTGTTATCACATAGGTCTGCGTACCGAATTCTGACAGGGAAAATCCCAGGTCTTCCAGATAGGGAATGTATTCTTCGAGTAACACTTTTTCCCTGGTGGTCAGATCAACTGTCACAGGAGAGATCAGTTCCTGCCAGTCGTGTTTTACGTTCCTGGATATCTGTTCATACATTATCCGTTCATGTGCAGCATGCTGGTCTATCAGCAAAAGTCCCTCATCGGTCTCAGCCACTATATAGAGGTCATTGACCTGCCCCAGGATACGTGCCTCTGACACACCCGATCCCACCCTTTCAGGTTGAGCTTTTTCTTCTGCCAGGGCCCTTTCTGAGCTTTTGAGTCGGCGCTGGGTATCTCTGGCAGGGGCAGTGTAATTTGAGGTGTTTTCCCGGATAACAGGAGATTCAGAAGAGATAGGTTCCTTTGGAGTTGGTTTTTCAGGAGATGCCAGGGATGACTGCATGGTCTTGGTGCGGGACGGCTTTACTTCGGGTACCAGTTTCTCCTGTTTCAGCGCCTGCTCAACAGCCGCCGTGATGCCATCCATTATTTCATTCTCCCTGCTCAGCCTGACATAACGTTTTGCCGGATGGACATTGACATCCACCTCTTCCAGATTAATCCTCACGTTAAGTACCGCGGCAGGATAGCGACCTTTGGGCAGCATGGTATAATATCCAAGTCTCACAGCATTACTGATAGCAGGGGACAATATATTCCTTTTATTAACGAAAAAATAATTCATCTCACGGTTGCTGCGATAATATCCCGGTTTTGAGATATATCCCCACAGAGATAACAGGTCATCCTTGTATTCCAGAGGTATCAACTGTCTTGCAACATCTGCTCCCAGCACCTGTACCATCCTGTCGAATAGTCCACCTTGCCCACAACGCAGGACCACTTTGCCCTCATTTAGCAAAGTAAAGGCAACCCCGGGGTTACCAAGCGCCTGCCTGGTCACGGTATCAGTTATATGGGAAAGTTCGGTCCTTTTGCTCTTGAGATACTTGCGCCGGGCCGGTGTATTATAGAACAGGTCCCGTACCTCTACACGTGTACCCACCGAAGATCCGGTCTCTGTTACCTCCCCAACTAAACCTCCTTCCACCCCGATTTTTACAGCCGAAAGACAATCTGCGGTTCTGCTGATAAGTTCTACTCTGGAAACCGCCGCAATAGAGGAGAGCGCCTCGCCCCTGAAACCCAGGGTAATTATCCTGTGCAGGTCATCCTTGCTTTCGATCTTGCTTGTAGAATGCTTGGAAAAGGCCAGCGGAGCTTCGTCCCGGCCTATCCCTCTGCCATCATCTATCACGGTGATGTTTTTTGATCCGGCCCCCTCTATTTCCACTCGAATATCCGATGCTCCTGCGTCCAGAGAGTTATCTATCAACTCCTTGACCACAGAGGCGGGTCTTTCTATGACCTCTCCTGCAGCGATCTGGTTGATTGTGGCCTCATCAAGTAAATGGATATGCTCCGGCTTTTCCATAATCAACTCTCCTTCAGTTTTTTCTGTATAGCATGCAGCCTGTTCAACGCTTCCATTGGAGTGAGGTTATTGATATCCAGGTCCCTTATTTCCTCTGCAACCGGATCAAAATCCTTCTCCCCACTATTTTCCGGATCTACCAGCAAAAGCTGGGTATACTTGGCACCACTCTTGCGTTTTCTGAAACCTTCACTTTCCCTGCTGATCACACTCTCACTTTCAATATCTTCCAGGATCGACTGCGCCCTTTTAGTCACCTTATGGGGAACTCCTGCAAGCCTGGCCACATGGATACCATAACTTTTGTCAGTGGCACCGGGTACAATCTTGCGTAAAAACACCAGATCATCTCCGTCCTCCTTGACTGCTATATGATAATTCTTAACCCTCTTGAGCGATTCAGCGATCTCGGTCAGCTGGTGATAATGGGTAGCAAAAAGGGAGCGTACGCCCTGGCGGGCCTTGTTATGGATATACTCCACAACGGCCTTGGCTATGCTGTAACCGTCATAGGTACTGGTCCCCCTGCCGATCTCATCCAGCAGCACCAAGCTTTTCGGAGTGGAATTATTCAGGATATTGGCAAGTTCCACCATTTCCACCATGAAAGTACTCTGTCCGCTTGCCAGGTCATCAAAGGCCCCCACACGGGTGAATATCCTGTCCACGATGCCCACCGATGCATGGGTAGCAGGTACAAAGGATCCCGCCTGGGCCATTATGACAATCAGGGCAACCTGTCTCATGTAGGTGGATTTACCCGCCATATTGGGCCCCGTTATAAGAAGGAACTGCTCGTCAGAACAATCCATTTCCACATCATTGGGAACAAATCCTCCATCCACCGAGTTTTCCACAACAGGATGCCTGCCTTCCCGTATCAGTATCCTGCAGTCATCGGTTATGGAAGGACGCACATAATTATTGTTCACCGCAACCTCTGCCAGGGAGGCCAAAACGTCCAGCTCTCCCAGCAATACTGCCATCTCCTGCAACTGTTTCGAATGATTTGCTACCACCGAGATTACTTCATTGAACAGTTCATATTCCAGTGCCACCCTTTTCTCATCGGCAGACAGGATTTTACCTTCCCAATCCTTGAGCTGTGGGGTGTAAAAACGCTCGGCATTGGTCATGGTCTGTTTGCGGATGTAATCATCGGGTACCTGAGAAATATTGGGCTTGGTAACCTCCAGATAATAACCTATCACCTTGTTGTAGCCTACCTTGAGGGATTTGATCCCGGTCCTGTCCCTCTCCTTCTGCTGGAATGAGGCTATCCAGGATTTGGCATTACTGGAAGTTTCCTTCAGTTCATCCAGTTCCTCACTGTAACCGGGTTTGATCAAACCGCCCTCACGCACGGACAGGGGTGGCTCCTCCACAATAGCCCGCTCGATCAGGTCAGTGAGAGTATCGATTTCCCTGAAATCTTCCATCCCCTGTACTATCCGGGCAAGCATTGCCTTATGCTCCCCCTTCAGGGTTTCCAGGAGAGAGGGCACAGATTGCAGGGATTTTTTGAGAGCAACAAGGTCCCTGGCATTGGAATTGCCATAAACTACCCTGCCCACCAGTCTCTCCACATCCTTTACATAGGAGAGATGGGAGCGCACATCAAATCTCAACAGGGTGTTATCAGACAATTCTTCCACGGCATCCAGCCGTTTATTTATAAGGGAGACATCAAGCAGGGGCTTGAGGATCCATTTTTGAAGCAGACGGCTTCCCATTGGCGTTTTGGTCTCATCCAGTACCTGGAGAAGAGTAGTATCCTTTCCTTCTCCCCGGACATTTCTCACAACCTCCAGATTACGCAGTGTAATGGAATCCAGTATCATGAATTCGGAGGATGAATAGGTATGGAGGGACTGGACATGATTTAATTCACGCATCTGGGTTTCCAGGGCATATTCCAGAGCACAGCTGGCCGCCATTTTTGCATAGGTAAGACCCGCACAACCCATGCCTTCCAATGTGGAGACACCCAGATGTTCACATAGATGCCTATCCGCATAGTCCGGGTCTGTGGAAGCAGCATCAAATTCATTGGTGGAAAGCTTCAACTCTGCCAATCTGCTTTGTAATTCCTCATTTTCCCTTAATTGGGGAAGGACAATACATTCGGCAGGTCGCATCCTTGCCACTTCTCCCGCAATCCCATCAAAGGGAGGTTGGTCATTGATCTGGGTGGTCAGGAATTCTCCTGTGGATACATCCAAAAAAGCCACACCAAAATCCCGGTCCCTGCCGGCAATCGCCATCAGGTAATTGTTCGACGGATCGGAAAGCATGGAAGAATCGATTACTGTACCGGGGGTGACCACCCTTACCACCCCCCTTTTGACAACTCCTTTAGCGTTTTTGGGATCTTCCAGCTGCTCACATACTGCTACCTTGTAGCCTTTCCTGACCAGCCTGGGAAGATAGTTATCCACCGCATGATAGGGAATTCCTGCCAGAGGCATTTTTTCCCCCTCTTTTCCCTTACCGCGGGTGGTGAGAGTTATGTCAAGTTCATGTGCGATGGTCTTTGCATCCTCCCCGAAGGATTCATAGAAATCCCCCATACGGAAGAATATCAGGGAATCGGGATGTTGCTCCTTGGCAGCATAATACTGTTGCATCGCAGGTGTAATCTTGCTCATTGGTAATCTATCCGGCAAACGTGTAATTCTTGGTCTATTACACTATAAGCCTCTTTTTCATAAGGTTTATTGACAGCAGGAAAACCAGCAGGGTTGCTCCAAACATCCAGGCAATGTTCAACAGCAGGGAAGCCTCTATAATTCCACTCATCAGTGACCTGACAACAATCACTATATGTGCCAGGGGCAGGATTGCCAGTGATATGTACTGTACCGTTTCCGGGAGCAGGGATAGCGGGAAAAAGGTACCGCTGAACAGGAACATGGGGGTTATCAGCAGGATGGAAGGGTAGGTCAGGGAATTGATATTGGGAGTGATTGCCGTAAAACACATGGCAATACAGGAAAACATCAATCCTGCCAGAAAGGCAAAGGGGATTACCAGCAGGGAATGCGGATAGACAGCCAGGCCAAAAATTGACAGGATAGGCAGGATAATACTGGCATTGATCACACCCCGCGTCGCTCCCCAAAATAGTTCCCCGGCTATGACTTCATCTATGTTCAGGGGAGTTGCAATAATGGCATCAAAGGTTTTCTGGTAATACATTCGCACATAGGAGCCAAAGGTACATTCATAAAAAGCGGCAAACATTATGGAAACCGATATCAGAGCAGGAGCAATGAACTTTGTATAGGGTACACCTTCGATTTCATTGATGTAATTACCCAATCCAAATCCCAATGCAAACAAATACAGGGTGGGTTCCACCAGTGGGGGGAGGAAGTTCACCGTCAAAGTGGCCATGAACACATCCCGGTTGCGCATCCAGACTTTCAGGACACGCGGGGTAATATCCGGCAGGGCAAAATACGACATCATTCCCGCAACTTCCTCCCTGTAAGTTTAAGGAACACGTCCTCCAGTGTTGCAGCCCTTGCAGTAATCTTACCCAGCCTGCATTCACTAAAAAGATGTTCAGTAATGTCATGAGGATCATTGGTATATATCTGGACCATATCTCCGGTTTTTTCATACCTTGCATTGCTGTTTTCAAGACAGGCTATCACTTCAGGGGTATTTTCAGCTTCTACTATATCCGTACCGATATGCTCCCTTATTATCGATGAAGGGCTGCCTTCCACAAGAATATTGCCATAATCCATTATAACCAGCCTGTCACACAGCTGGGCGGCCTCTTCCAGATAATGGGTGGTCATTACAATGGTAACTCCTTGTTTTTTGAGACTGCGCAGTTTATCCCACATCACATGCCTGGACTGGGGGTCCAGGCCCACTGTGGGTTCATCCAGAATCAGTAACCGGGGTTCATTCACAAGCGCCCTGGCAAGAACAAGTCGCCTTTTCATACCCCCTGACAGAGAATCGGTCATTGTATCCTTTTTTTCATTTAGCTGCACAAAATCCAGCAACTCATCAATTTTTTGTTCGGCTTTTCTTTTGGGGATATCAAAGTAACGTGAATATACATAGAGATTCTTGTAAACGGAAAAATCGATGTCCAGATTGTTTTCCTGAGGTACAACTCCCATTAAATTTTTAATTTTGCGCTGGTCACGTGTTACATCCATATCGAAGACTTTGAGACTGCCTCCGCCGGGAGGAGATACACATTGTATAATCCGCATTGCAGTAGTCTTGCCGGCTCCGTTGGGTCCCAGAAAACCGAACAGTTCACCTTTATTTACCTCAAAACTGACATCATCAACAGCCACAAAGCTTCCAAATTTCTTGTGTAAATTTTTCGCAACGATTACAGGTTCAATAGGCCATCACCACATCATCCATAATAAACTGAAATAGGGTTTATTAATATTTCATTTTTTCCAGAAAGCAAAAGTCAGCATTACCATCACTGTAAATACTTCCAATCTGCCAATCCACATATTCAAAACAAGCAATAATTTACCCATAAACGGCAACAGGTCATAATTTGCCATCGGTCCGAAAAGATTGAAAGCCGGCCCAATGTTACCCAGTGTTGCTATGGATGCACTCAATGAACTGAACACATCCATTCCCATCATCGAAAGCAGACCCGAGCTTACGAAAAAAATGATGAAATAAATTATAACAAAAGATACAATGGAATGCATTACATCATCAGGTACTGCTTTTCCATTGAAACGAATAATACGCACAGCTTTAGGGTGAACAGCTTTGAAAAGCTCCCTGTTTGCATACCTTAAAAGAAGAAGGATACGCACAATCTTAATTCCGCCTCCGGTTGAGCCGGCACATCCCCCAAAAAACATCACTATAAACAAAAGCATCCTGCCTGAATCTGGCCATTGGTTAAAGTCAGCACTTGCATAACCCGTAGATGTCAAAATAGATAGTACCTGAAATACAGAATACCTGAAAGAATTACCCAGATCATAGATACGGTCCTTAAAAAGAAGAAGTGTAAGAATTGTGGTTGCAATTACAATAATCAATGTATAAAATTTGAATTCGTCATCTTTTAAAAGACTGCCTTTATCCACATAGAACATTCTGTAATGCAGTGCAAAATTTGCACCTGCAAGGAATATAAAGAAGCATATTATACCTTCCACAACCGGATTATCAAAAGCAGCTATACCGGCTGCATAAGGTGAAAAACCCCCACATGCCATGGTAGTAAAAGTGTGAGTGACAGAGTCATACAGGTTTAGTCCGGCAAGGTAGAGTGCTACACATTCTACAACAGAAATAGCCACATATACCATCCAGAGAATTTTTGCAGTCTCTCTGATACGTGGGCGTAGTTTGTCCTCCTGCGGGCCAGGTACTTCAGCCCTGAACATCTGCCTTCCGGCAACACCCAATTTTGGAAGAATGGCTATAAACAGCATAATTATACCCATTCCACCAAGCCACTGGGTCATAGACCTCCAGAATAAAAGACCTCTACTATGACTTTCAATATTCACCATCACCGTAGCTCCGGTAGTAGTAAAACCGGACATGGATTCAAAAAAAGCATTGATTGGAGTCATTCCTTCAAGAACAAAGGGTATTGCACCGAAAATTGCTGCTGCAAGCCATCCAAAAGCAACAATCATAAAACTTTCTTTAAGTTCCCAGTCTTCTTTTGCAGGCTCTATCCTGAAAGCAAAAACCGTACCTGCTATCATTGTTATAGTAAAAGCTATAGCGAATGTCTGGGGGGATTCACCATAATACATACCTACAAAAAGAGGTATGAGCATCAATAATCCAAGAAGCCATAGTAAAGTTCCCAGAACGCCCATTACAACTTTGAAATTCATGCAAGCACCTTATTTGAACAGTTTTTCTACATCTGGAAGTACAGAAGGTATAGAAAACACAAGAATATGATCTCCTTCTTTTACTTTATAATTTCCACGGGGAACAATAGTTGAGTTGTCATTGATAACCATACTTGCAATTGAACCCTCCGGGAAGTTCACATTTTTGAGAAGTTTGTCGTTTATTTTTGATTTTTTAGAAACTGTGTACTCCACAATTTCAGCCTTATCTCCTTCAATGGTTGTCAGAGCCTCTATTCCTGTACCCATTGTGAGTTTGAGCACTTCATTAATCGTTGCTTCCCTGGGACTTACAGCACGATCTACCCCAACCATTTCAAATAAAGGTACATAATCAAAATGATCTGCTCTTACTATCACCTTCTTTGTACCCATTTGTTTGGCCAAAAGAGAGCAGAGCAAATTTTTTTCATCATTGTCTGTAACAGATATTACCACATCCATTTCCCCCACACCCTCCTCTTTGAGGAGACTAAGATCAGTACCATCACCCCAAAGTACAAGAGTTTTTTTGAGGGTATCAGCTACCATTTCAGATCGGTATCTATCTTTTTCTATTATCTTTATTTTCATATCAGTCGTTTCAAGCAACTGAGCCAGATAAAGTCCAACGATTCCGCCACCAATAATCATAGCAGTATTTTTTTTGATCTTTCCAAAAAAGGAAGATATATCTTTCATTGCAGATTTTTCACCGATAATTACAACGTGATCTTCTGCACGGATAATGTCGTCACCATGGGGAATAATAATTTGCGAACCCCTGAAAAGGGCACTCACAATACAGCAGTCAAATAAGCCAATATCACGGATGTGTTTATCTACGAGATGACTGTCTTCTTTGACAACAAATTCCATCATTTTTATTTTTCCATCGTCAAATGACTCCGAATCAATCGCAGAAGGTATAGAAAGAATATCAGCAATTTCAGATGCAAGCGCGAGTTCAGGGCATATCATTACATCGATACCAACCTGGGTACGTTTGGCTATTGGCCTGTCTATGTAATCAGGATTACTGACTCGTGCCATGGTTTTAAAGGTATTACTGGATTGCTTTATCAATTTAGTTGCCATACAGGCGACAATATTTATCTCATCATCACCTGTTAAAGCCAGAAGAAGATCGGCATCGATCAAAACTTTTTCAAGAATTGTAGCGTTTGCACCATTTCCCTTGATTACCTGTACGTCAAGTTCATCCGCTCTCTGGCAGGCATCTTCATCTTCATCAATGACAACAATATCATTTTCCAGATACAATGATTTTGCTATATGGTAGCCAACTTCCCCTGCACCTATAATGACAATTTTCATCCATATTCCCCATAAAATTATACTATATAAAACAAATTCATAATCCTACTATTAAGATCACTCATATTAATCTTTGTTAGTTTACCATCCTTCCTGTGTGTTAATATAGGGAAAATGAACAAAGCCACAGAAATATCATTTAAAAAAAAGCCGATGTATGGTGGGACCGCGGAGATTTGAACTCCAGTCGCAAGACCCCCAGCCTTGCAGGATGGACCAGGCTACCCTACGGTCCCACGGGGATTGGTTCTAATAGGAACTTTCCCTATATCACTTTTTCTGCCGGGCTACCCATTCCTTATAGACCTTTGTGATCTGGGCACCTTCCAGGAAAACACATCCATGCAACTGGGCATAGGTCCTGGCATCCTCTTTTGAAAGGGCTTTGCCGTTGGTATCATCGAGCATTTCACAGACTACCATAACAGGGGTTATACCGGCCATCTGTGCAAGAGCAACCGACAGCTCGGTCTGGCCCCGGCGGTTTTCCACAAGTCCTTCAGCTGCCCGTAGCAATGCAACATGACCCGGTGCACGGAAATCGTCTCCAAAAACAACGGCTTCCCCGTTTCTACCCTTTTCAGAAATCTCAGCCAGCTTGTTTATGGTCAGGGCCCGGTCATTATCCGGAATACCCGTACGGGTGTCCCTGTGATTGACCCAGATGGAAAAGGATGAACGACTATCATACGCCAGGTCACCGGCCTGCTCCACGATATTACCAATTGCAGGCCATCTGCCTGCCCCTTCTGCCAGCAAATCTGCCATGAAAGGCAAACCCAGCGTAGTACAGACCTCATCGGCCAGGGCAGTACAGATCAGACCACCACCATCGCGACGCATCCAGCGTACATCATCAGGAGTAATAGCCGAAGCCGCAATCACAAAATCCGTCTCTCCTTCCCGGCTGTCCGAATCAAATATAAATACCATTTCTCCCCGCTCAACCGCCTCAACGCCCTTTTTAACTTCGGGATCTGAAAATTTAAAATTGTCCATAATAGATACCTCCAATCAATAATCAACAGTAACCTCAACCTCATCTCCGTCCTTCAAATCAAGCTCATCACGCAATTTCACGGGAGAGATTATCTCCAGCAGATCAACCGGATAATGGGTCCTGTCGGGAACCACAACTGCTGCCTCAAAACCCTCAACTTTCACACAGAAACAATGACATGCACCGAAAGTACGCTCCCCGCTTGTGAAACCGGAGATAGGAATCACAGCACTTTCTGCAAGTTTATCCCTGAACTTCAGGCTAAGGTCATCCAGATGCACATTGAGAGTTCCCGGGTAAGGGGCAAAACCGAGTTTGTCCCCGAACTGGCGCTGGTAGCCTTCCTGGCCAATATAGTAGTGACCCTCACCAAGCCCGCTTACAATATATCCCCGCAGCTGAATCGGGTTTTTCTCAACGGTTTCGGTGAATATATGCCTGTAATCCTCGTATTCTTTTTTTAGCAATTGCCGGCCAGCAGCTGAGAGCAGCACTTCCTGTCCGCCAGGCACAATACGCCTCTCAATATAGCCTTCATCTTCCAGGGATTTGAGAATCCTGGCCGAAGTCTTGGAGCTGGTCGCCATGTATTCGGCAAACTCAGCTGAGGATAGTTTAACCGGATGATTCAGCCCGCCCAGGAGGCCCAGTTCTTTCAGTGCTGGAATTAGATGCATGTGAAATACTCCATCTCAAAATTGAGACGTATCTCATATCTGGCTTATCGTTAATAAATGTTCGCCTGGCAACAGAGTAAATTATAACCATCGGGAAAACCATGAGAAGTTAGGGATATGCATCGCTAAAGCAAAAATCGTAGAACAGACAAAAGGAAATATGCCTTTAAAAATATCCGGGTTGTGCTTTTCAGGGACATGACCTGGATGCTGCCTACTGTAAAAGTTGCGGAGGAAAGACTTGAGGAGGAATAAAAATGGAACATGGAGATAATAATGGACATTCGCATCATGCAATGATGCTTGAAGATTTCAGGAAACGCTTTTTCGTATCTGTAGTTCTTACATTACCGGTTTTATTCCTGTCACCTATAATTCGACAGGGGTTGGAAAGTGCAGGAGTGAGCCTGCCGACAATTGAAGGTGCTTCTTATCTGCTCTTTGCCTTTTCCACACTGATCTTTTTCTACGGTGGCAAGCCCTTCCTTACCGGCCTGCTGGATGAACTCAGATCCCGCCAGCCCGGCATGATGACATTGATTGCCGTTGCCATAAGCGTGGCCTATATTTACAGCAGCCTTGTGGTATTCGGTCTGGCAGGCAAATTCTTTTTCTGGGAACTGGCAACCCTTATCGACATCATGCTCCTGGGCCACTGGATCGAGATGAGATCTGTGATGGGAGCCTCCATGGCTCTTGAGGAACTGGCAAAACTCATGCCTTCCCAGGCCCACCGTATAGGAGAAGATGGTGAGACCGAGGATGTAGCTCTTAAGGATTTACAAAACGGGGACAGGTTACTGGTCAAACCCGGGGAAAAACTTCCCGCAGACGGCAGGGTGGCAAAAGGGCAGTCCTCAGTCAATGAAGCAATGCTGTCCGGGGAAACCACTCCTGTATCCAAAGAAAAAGATGATGAAGTGATTGGAGGTTCCATCAACGGGGAAGGGTCCCTGGAGATTATTATCGAAAAGACCGGTTCCGATTCTTTCCTTTCGCAGGTAATTGAGCTTGTAAAACAGGCCCAAGAAAGTCGCTCCCGTGCCCAGGACCTGGCCAACCGGGCCGCCATGTGGCTGACTGTCATAGCCTTAAGTGCAGGTGCAATAACACTGTTTGCCTGGGTTAATCTGGCAGGCTATGATTTCGCCTTTTCCCTGGAAAGAGCGGTTACAGTAATGGTAATCACATGTCCCCATGCCCTTGGCCTGGCAATTCCCCTTGTGATTGCAGTATCCTCTGCACTGGCCGCCAACAACGGCCTGCTGATCAAGGACAGGGCGGCTTTTGAGAAGGCATATGAGGTCGATGCAGTGGTTTTTGACAAGACGGGAACCCTGACTGAAGGAAAATTCGGGGTCACCGACATAATTCCCTTTGAAAATGTATCAGAAGAAGAAATCCTGAAACTGGCTGCTTCAGTAGAAGCTGAATCAGAACATTCCATAGCCCGGGGTATTGTGGAATCAGCAGAGGAAAAATATCCCATTAAGGATTTCAACAGCATCCCCGGCAAAGGAGCGTATGCAACAGTTGAAGACAGGCAAATCACAGTTGCAAGTGGCTCCTATATAGCTGACCAGGGGTTCGAACCTGACGCAGCTGAAACAGAGGGGTTAACAGCTCAGGGTAAGACGGTTGTTTTTGTGGTTGAGGAAGAAAAGCTAATAGGTGCCATAGCCCTCGCAGACATTATACGTCCTGAATCAAAACAGGCTATTGCAACCCTTAAAGAGCGGGGCATACGCTGCATGATGCTTACGGGAGATAATGATAATGTAGCCCGCTGGGTAGCAGAAAGTATAGGTCTTGATGAGTATTTCGCTGAAGTGCTTCCACAGGAAAAAGAAGGGAAGATAAAGGAAATCCAGGGTCGCGGACTGCGTGTAGCAATGACTGGTGATGGTGTGAATGATGCGCCAGCCCTGGCACGTGCAGACCTGGGTGTGGCAATCGGGGCCGGAACTGATGTGGCAGTGGAGACGGCAGATATTGTGCTGGTACGCAGCAATCCCCTTGATATGATAACTGTCCTGGACCTCTCGGCAAAAACCTATGGGAAAATGAAGCAGAACCTGTTCTGGGCCACAGGTTACAATGCCATTGCCATCCCACTTGCAGCAGGGGTGCTGGCGGGACAGGGAATCCTGCTGTCTCCGGCTGTAGGAGCGGTACTTATGTCGCTGAGTACGGTTATAGTTGCAGTCAATGCAAAATTCCTCACCCTTGAATGAGACAAAAAGCAATGTCGAAGACTATTTGTACTGCAAACAGTATCTCCCTTGTACCCTTAATTAAAGAGCAGGTGTCATTATGGAAATTAACGGAGTAGAAATCGAAGATACTTTTGCAGAAGCATTCCCGATAAAGATCGGTAGAGTACTGATTACAGCTGTGAATGAAAAATGGGCAAGGGTAGCTGCACAGGAAGCTACAGGTTTTGGTACCTCTGTCATCATGTGTCCCGCAGAAGGCGGTATCGAAAGGGTTGCCAGTCCTGATGAAACCCCTGATGGAAGACCTGGTGTTTACATCCAGCTCTGCACCTTTGGCTACAAATCCCTGGAAGAACAGCTCCTGGAAAGACTGGGCCAGTGTGTATTGACCGCTCCCACAACAGCAATGTTCAATGGTCTGCCGGATGCTGAAAAACAGTTTGACACAGGTTTCAAGCTCAAATTCTTCGCAGACGGTACCGAATCCGAAACCGAGGTCGATGGCAGGAAAGCCTACAAGATTCCAATGATGGAAGGCGACTTCATCACCGAACACTCCATGGGTGGAGTAAAAGGTGTAGCAGGCGGCAATTTTTTTATATTAGGAGACTGCCAGATGAGCGCTCTCAATGCCGCAGAAGCAGCAGTTGAAGCCATAGAAAAGGTCGAAGGTTCCATTACTCCATTCCCCGGCGGTATAGTGGCCAGTGGCTCCAAACCAGGTGCCAACAAGTACACTTTCCTCAAGGCAACAGCAAACGAAAAATTCTGCCCCTCCATCAGGGACCAGATCGAGGATACCCAGATCCCCGAAGATGTGGGAGCAGTTTACGAGATCGTTATCAACGGTATCAGTGAAGAAGCAATTTCCAGCGCAATGTCAGCCGGTATAAAGGCATCCGTAAAGGTGCCTGGTATCAAGAAGATCTCCGCAGGCAACTACGGCGGAAACCTTGGCCCCTACAAATTCAATCTCCATGACCTCGTATGAGCCGGGGTCCTCTTTTTTTCTTTTTTGGATCCGGTAATGATGTTTGAAAATGAGCCTTCTGAGTGTATCGATTCACGTGCATTGAAATCCTGGTTTGTAAGCGGACTCTTGCTAGGTATTGTCGCCTTTTCGATTCCATTAGCATACATTTTTCTGATAAGTCCTGCATGGGATTTACCTCGAGAATGGGGCTGGATAGGTATAGCACTGGTTACAGTATACACATTATGGTCAGCAATAATTGCACCACAACTCAGGATACGTTTCTGGCGCTATGAAATAAGAGAAAATGAAGTAGATATCCAGAACGGTATTTTCATCATCAAAAGGACCCTTATCCCTATGGTCAGGATTCAGCATGTTGATACTGAACACGGTCCTGTGATGAGATTCTTCGGGCTGGCAACATTAAGGATCTCCACAGCTGCTACAGACCATTATATTCCCGCTCTATCAAGGGAAAAAGCTGCAGAGCTCATGGGAGAAATAGCAGCTCTTGCAAAAGTAAGTGATGAAGATGTCTGAATATAAGCGCCAGCATCCCGTCATGATAATCCTGGAGACGTTCAAAAGCATAATATATGCAATACCACCGGTGTTCTTCTTTGCATTATCCCTAAGGGATGAATTGAGCAGTGTGGACATTCCTTTACTGGCTGCTATCGCTTTGATCGCCACCCTTACGTATTCTACAGCAAAATGGTATTTTTTCACCTATCAGTATGAAAACGGCTACCTGCACATAAGAAAGGGATTGCTGTTTAAAAAAGAGAGATCAATCAAGAGAGAAAGAGTCCAGACGGTTAATGTAATCACAAATTTTATACAAAAACTCCTGGGTGTCACGAGTTTACATGTCAAAACAGCCGGCAGTACAGAAGCAGAACTATCACTCACTGCTGTAACCCTGCAGGAAAGCCAGAACATAAAGACCTATTTAGAAAACCATGCAACAAACGAATCCGGCAAAAATAATACAGAAGAATCAGAAACCGGGAATTCAAAAGTAGATACTGTAAATACTTACAATGTCCCACTACGGAACCTGCTTCTGGCAGGAGCCACTTCAGGAAGGTTCATGTTACTTTTTTCCCTTATAGCGGCTGCATTATCCCAGCTTTATCCATATATTCCTGAAAGTTATATGGGACTCATTCTTGAGCAGGTAATTCCCCGGAACAATATCAATATCAGTCTACTCCTGATACTAATATTTGGATTATTGCTGCTTTCATGGATCATATCAACCCTGGTCTTTGCAGTCCAATACTCCAATTTTACCCTGCAACGCCAGGAAGATGACATCCGGATATCCTACGGCCTTATTGAACAGAAGGAATACAACCTGAATATGAAACGAATCCAGGCTCTGTCTGTAAAGGATAGTTTGCTGCGACAGCCCCTTAACCTGTGTTCGATCTATGCAGAAGTTGCCGGAGGCAGCTCTGAAAAACAGGATTACGTGACTACATTATATCCCCTGCTGAATTTAAGGGAACTGTCAAGATTCATGGACAACATGTTCCCTGAATATATTATTCCTGAAAATATGCATCCTCTGCCATTAAGGTCAAGGAAACGCTATATTATACGCTTACTGGTTCCGGCTATTGTTATTGTTTTATTGCTCCAGCTGGTTCCCTACGGATGGGTCTCCCTGCTAGTCCTGCCCCCTACCTTCCTATTGGGGCTTTCCCGCTACAATACAGGAGGAACTGCCATCCTGGAAAAACAATTAACGCTCAGATTCCGCAATATCCACCGCTATCATGTATTCGTATTGAGAGACCATATCCAGACTATGCAGATAAGTTCCAACCCTTTCCAGCGCATGAGTGACTTGGACACAATCGGGATTTCCGTATTATCATCAAGAGGCGGAAACCGATTTGCACTCGCTGATGTTGACAGAGAGGAAAGTGGGAAAATCTGGAACTGGTTTTCCCGCAACTAAACACGATCCACATTAGAGACCCAGCAGGGATAATCCCAACGAGAAGCAGCTGCTTATCAGCTCCAGTGGAACCATTCCTGAAAAAGTTATTCTTACATGCATATACGAAGCGATGGAAGTTACATTGAACCAACAATTTTGTCAATTGTTGTAATATCAAGGGGTAAATCAATGACATCATAGTAAACTTCATCAACTTGCATAATTTTAGAATCTACAATAACTATATTTGAGATTTTACTGGAACCACTGTAAAATTTTATTGAATAACGATACCCGAACATAGGCTCTTGATTACCTTTTTCTTCCAATGAATACCTATCAAGTTGACTGATTAATTTTTCTATTTTTACTCTATCATTTGTTGTACTCAAATCTCCACTCATTCCATTCCTGACGGAAACTTTTGTGATTATATGCTGATCGATATCTGTCAGTTCAGTGACTTTTTTTTCTTCAGTTTGATTTGATATACAACCAGAATAAATTACTGTGCTGCACAGGATTAAACATAAAATTAAACTGTTCATTATTTTGCTCATTTTAAATCCCCAAAAATAAAAAAGAAAATATTCTAATAGAATATTTTCAGGAAAATTATTCGATCCACACTTGGTTAATAAGATAGTCACCAACAAGAACATTGATATTGTTATCTCCCCACCCATTATTGACCACGATATACGGTTGCGGAACAACATATGGGACATCCTGTACAAAGTATCCATGTGCTATTATCCAATGGTCATCAAAAGTTGGATGATTATTAGTCGAAACATCGACAGGTTTATCGTCATCTATGAGAGACATTAATTTACTGTAATCGAAAGCAATTGCGTAAGCACTGTACTCATTAGCAAGATTTCTATCTTCAATATAACTGTTCAATCCATTCCTTAATTGCCATGCATACGTCCCACTATTATCAATATAACCATTGGTTATAAAATCTAGCAAATCATTCTGATTTTCATAACCGGAGGCTACAAAATCATTATCAAGGTAATCATCCAAATAAATTAAATTGATTCCAGCAGCAATTGGACCACAATAAATATTGTTGTCTTCCCAAGTCCTTAATGAATGGCTCAAAATACCACTTGCACCCGAAAGTAATTGAACATTAGAAGTTTCCATAAATATCTTCTTCAATTCAGAGAGTCTCTTAGATTTATTCACCCTTTCCTTTTTGTAAATGTAAGCAGTTTTGATTCTTTCACTTTTTAGTTCTCCTTCAACATAAGCAAGGGGTCCATTGTAGTAATAGTTTTTATTTTTGTCAACAAATGGATTTTCGCTTGTCATTGAATATTCAGGCACAGATAAATCGTTTACATTAATAATGATGTAACCTTCATTATTTACCGAAAAAGCAACAGCTTCAACATTACCTTCCAGATTCTTCAATGGAATTGAAGAAGTCAATTCTGCAGAATAGCCCATTTTTTCTAGGAATAATTTACCATATTCTTTTTCAATACTGAAATCAATATTTTCAGCCTTTACTCCCACATTTTCATTTGCTTGAGCACTCACCGTAGGCACAAATGCCATGCTCACCAGCAACATTGCAGTTAGTATTATACCCACTCCAGATTTTGCATTTATTTGCATTTATTTTATCTCCTGATTTATTCAGTTCAGGAGGCAAAGCCATGCTTATATAGCGTAAAAAACAAACCTAGCTTTGCCTCAGGGCACTGGGGTTCAGCCATCACTGCTAGGTCAAACTGAACCCCAAAATATCTTCACGATATTCTAAAAGAGAGTTTTTTTATTACTATAAATATTTTATGACCATATCATCAAACTGAAGGTGAACAAAATTAAAAATAGAGAAGATATGCAGGATTACCTGAGAGTGACTGAAATAATCGACTGGAACCACCCAGAGGTACTAAAAAGGCAAAGGAGCTTGCAGCTGATCATACTAGATTCGGTTGAAATATCCAGACACTGTTTTGAATGGGTGCGGGATGAAATACTGCACAACAATGATTACAAAATGAATCCTGTTACCTTAAAAGCCTCAGAAGTTCTGGAACACGGTACAGGTTACTGCTATGCTAAAAGCCACCTGATGGCAGCCTTTTTGAGGGCAAACTCCATTCCTTGTGGAATTTGTTATCAGCGTTTGAGCAGGGATGATAACGGGGAACCGTTCTGTCTTCACACTCTTAATGCCGTATATCTTCCTTCCGGTGGATGGTATCGCATTGATGCAAGGGGTAATAAAGAAGGAGTTGATGCCTGATTAACACCCCCTGAAGAACAACTGGCCTTTGGGATAAAATTCGAAGAGGAGGCAGATCTGCCTGAAATCTGTCCAGACCCGCTTCCTGTTATCGTTGAGGTGTTGAAAAAATACACCAGCTATGACGATGTTGCCGAAAATCTGCCAGATATACAGCTAATACAAAAAAAAGGAATGTTGATGATTTGAAATTCTTACAATCCAAACCTTATCATCAAATTGTTAAAACAGATGCTCACAAGCACAAGTTCCTATCAAGAGGCGGAAACCGATTTGCACTCGCTGATGTTGACAGAGAGGAAAGTGGGAAAATCTGGAACTGGTTTTCCCGCAACTAAAGTTACCTATAATATTGGTAATATACCGGGACCACAGTTCCTGTTCAAATGAAGGGATTCTACAGAGATTTATCTTTTAGATGAATATTAACCCAAGTGATGAATCTTCATTATGATTATTAATTTATAGAATACTGTACATAAGAAGTTGCAATGTGGGGCTCACTTGAACCTTGTAAGAACCGTTGAGTCCCACATGTACGCTCAAAGGCATCGCTAAGTTTGCTGTTTATACTACATAAGCGTAGCTTTGCCTCTGGAGTAAACAAACGAGGTAAACAAAGAATGAACAAAAATAGATTAGCTGGAATGGGCCTGTTGCTTATGACATTGCTGTTAGTAAGTATGGCTTTTGTATCTTCTGTGAGTGCACAAACTGATTCATTGAGCAAAAATAATTCGATTGATAACCAGAGCCTCAATAGAAACATCGTTTTAGATGCAGATATTGATATCTATCCTGACACGTATTCTTACAACAAGTATGATTATGGAACAATTAATGTAAACATCGATAATTATGTACTTCCTGGTGGATTTAGCAACTATTTTTTAAAAATACCAGACGGTGTCGAATATAAAGAAGTATACGATGGCAAAGAGCCAGACAACGTATATTATCTTGGAAATGGCGAATCGACTATTATTCCAGAGTGGGGAAGTGTTAATGGACCTGCTACAGTATTATATTGGATGGACCTTCATACATTTGGATACGATGAAAATATGAAGGTAAAAGTAAAATTCAATAGTATAGATGACTTTGAATTTTATGCCGGAGATTCTGCAACTGAAGCAATAACAGGAGCTACAGCAACTGATAATGATAGGTTTACTGTAAACGTATCTTAATTGAAAAATATAGAATGGTCTAGTTTAATATGACCATTCTATATCTCTTTTTATATATTTAGTTGAAACACAAGATTGTCTATCCTATTTAATCTATCTAAAGTTAAACAATTTTTTATTCAAATGTTAGTAGCACAATAACCAAATATCCTATTTTTCTCTCATTATTTAAATACCAAGTCTTATCATCAGGTTATTAAGGCCCGCTTCAATAATATCTCTGGGATCAAGTCCTGTTATAGTCACGACTACATATAGTGCAATTATACTACCGATTACACTTCCAATATTTGCAAGACCAGCTACTAATATTACCCTGAAGAAATTATTCTTCTTCATTTCACTGAAGGTTTCAAGCTTCATTATTTCCTTGAGATCATCGGTCGTGGGATGGCGCTGTTTTGCTTCCACAATACCTGCAAACCAGCCTGCAGCCATCATGGGATTCAAGGAAGTCAGCCAAGCCACACCAAAGGATGTTGCAATCGAATAGGGGTGGCCACCTGCAATAATCGTTCCTAGAGCACTGAGTGTACCATTTATTGCAAACCACCACCCAAAAGCAATCAATAAAAGTTCGATAGAAGTACCTGAAATGATAAGCAAAAGGAAGATAGCAAGTGCCAGAGCCACGATACCGATACCGAATACCTTCATCAAACTAAAGCGTTTCTTGGGCAGGGTTACCAGCGAGGATAACGGGGGTATGGTCCTGGGGTCGGAGAGATATTTCTCGATACCACTCCTGTGACCCGCACCCACAACAGCCACTATATTCTTACCGCCACCTGCAGCCGTTCTTGCCAGACTGCCTGCAATGTAGGCATCCCTTTCATCAATAAGTACTTCTGCAGCACTGGGGGAGGTATGACGTAATTCCTCGATCAGGACTGTAACTGTATCCTGTTCGGTGATATTATCGATATCGATCTCATCACCGCCTCCAATTCCCAGAGCTGCAGCTATCAGGGTTCCTATCATTTTTGTTTTTTCGATCAAACCCATTTTTCCCCAGAAACGCTGGAGAGTTACCTGGATATCACGGTCTACAAGGGCAACATCCGCCCCAATTTCTTCTGCTGCTTCAATAGCAGCTAACATTTCAGCACCGGGCTGTACTCCCATTTCCTTGCCTATCCTTTTCTGGACATGGGCCAGCAGCATGTGGATCAGGAAAAAATAGACCTTGCCCTCTGCAAGCAGTTCCTTAACAGATATATCCGAGGTTTGGGTTTTACCCTTAAGGGCATCATAGCGGCCCTTACACAGTTCAACAGCAACGACATCAGGTTGTTGGTTGTGAATTGTCTCCTTTACTTCACGGATACTTTTTTCCGAAACATGGGCCGTTCCCACCAAGCTTATCCTGGAAGGAGCAGGAGCCACATTTTCAGAAGTGGAATCTGTTGAAAAGTCGTGTTCCTGAACTTCAGAAGAGCTGGTGGTGCTTTCATAGTTATAGCTCATGGTGTCTTGTCGGGAATCAGTAATATACGGGTCATTAGCCATTAAAATCCCTGTTTTACTCACTTAAAAGTGTCATTGTATGCATAAGGTCTGTTCTTGAAAGGATGCCAATAATCTCTCCATCTTCCATTACCACAAGGCGGCCCACGTTATTATTGTTCAGGACCTTGAAGGCTTCAGATGCATTCTCGGCAGGTGAGATAGTAACCACATCCCTTGTCATCACATCGGAAACGAGGGTACTTATCCTATCCACTTGCGCTACCTTATGTACATCCGTAAACGTAACAATACCTTTTAAAACATTGTGCTGGATCACCGGATAACCCATATGTTTGTGTTCAAACATGAATTGTACGAGTTCTTCTAAGTTCATCTCAGGGGATACTGAAATAACATCACTGCTCATCACATCCTTTACCATGACATTCTCAAGGGTACGGGTAACAGCAGTGGAACGTTCCTCTCCTGAAGCTCCCATATAAATAAATACCGCAATCAACAAAAGCCAGGGATTCCAGGGATTGGAAAGAATACCCAAAAGTGCCAGCATAAAAGCAAAAAATTTCCCGACATTCGCTGCGTTACGGGTTGCCTGTATATAATTCATATGACGGGCAAAAAATGCACGTAAAATCCTACCCCCATCCATGGGGAAAGCAGGAACCAAGTTGAATGCCCCCACTACAATATTGATGGAAGCAAGGATATAGACAAGACGATAAGGTATGGTAGTAGAATAACCTGCAACCATCATATCTACAATCAAATTCAATCCAAACAGGATACCACCAATCAAAAAACTTACAAACGGTCCTGCAAAAGCCATTTTTGCTTCCTGGTCGGGTTCACGGGGCATCTCTTCCATGGAAGATACACCACCTATCAAAAAAAGGGTGATGTTATCTATCTTAACCCCATACTTTTTTGCAATATAGGAATGGCCCAGCTCATGCAGGAGTACACAGGTAAAAAGGAGGATTGTTGTCAAGAGAGACAGGCCGTAACCTAATAGGGCAGGCTGGACATCTGCAAATCCAAAGGGTTCGGGTACACTTGAAAAAACAAATGCAAAGAGAAACAGTACAATAAGAAAAGTGATCTGGATCAATATAGGGATACCCATTACACTACCGATTTTGAAAGAAGTTTTCATAACTGAACCTTTTTAAGTTCCTATTATTTAGTTATTTAGTTTTAGTGATGTAAATGAGTACCTGACGAATAATACTTTCACACCGCTTGGTTTCAAGATATATACCCCTGGAGACCTATTGGGAAATAGTCACGGATTCGATGGGCACACGCCTTTACAAGTTTCAAGGCTAGGTGCCATCGATCATCCCCTCAACCGTGATACCAAGCACCCTTTTTATTTTTTTATTTTCAAGATTGGTTTACAACTGCATCCAGATCCGCAAGAAACATATCTATAATCTCATTATCCAGATGGGGCATGATAACCAATCTTAGTGCCTGCGGATTTCTCGTAAGAGAAACACGCCATCCAAAATCCTCGTAAAGTCTGTTTTGGATTTCAACTGGTGACTCTACATCCAGAGCCACGATATTCATCACCGGTTCTATCACCGGCTGGATTCCTATATTCCTAGCTCCTGCAACAAGCCTGTCAGTCATATCCATACATCGTTTTACGATGGCACCATAACCTTTCCTTCCAAGATGGCGCATAACTGCGTAAGTGGATACTACAGCTGCTCCACTACGGGTACCTGTGAGGGAATACTGACTGCTTACAGTAAGATAAGGGGTCTTTACCGCCAGATTGTCAAGATCAAGACTGTGGCGCAGAAGCAATCCTCCTGAAGGAATGGTACTTAAACCCATTTTGTGGGGATCTATTGTTACAGAAGATACACCTGCGATTTCAAAATCAAATTTATATTTAGGTTTGAGGAAAGGCAGCACAAAGCCCCCGAAAGCCGCATCTACGTGGAAAGGTAAACCCTTTTCGATAGCTATGCCAGAAAGGGTTTCAAGAGGATCTACCTGCCCGAACTCGGTAGTACCAGCTATACCCACCAATCCTACGGTATTGCTATCTATCAGGGAATTAACTGCATCCGGATCCACCTGTAAATTGTCAGAAAGAGTCGCTCTGCGTATATCTATACCTGAAAGATCACCAACCTTATCAAAGGAAAAATGAGCTGAATCAGGAACAACAATGTTAGGATTTACAATTGATTTATTACGATTACGCATAGCTCTTACAGCCTGGATATTTGATTCAGTACCTCCTGTACTGATATAACCACAGGCATCCGGAAGATGTAACATATCACCCAGCATCTTTACGACCTGTTCTTCCAGTTCAAAGGTTCCCTGAAAAAGACCTGGATCTCCCATATTAGCTTCGATGAAAGTACAATGAGCATGCTATGCTATTTCATGAGGATAAGTGCACATGGAACTCAGAACTTTCCTGTAATCACTATCCCTGTTTTTTTTTTGAGATAGTTCCTTTAGGACTGAATCTCTTGTGATGCCATTGTTATACATGGGAATCCTTTTCCTAGAAGAGCTTTTTAATTATAATCGTTTTGAGTTAGATTTGATTTTGAGATTTTTAAAATTTCAGGAATTGCTAGAGGGGCACCCCATAGTTTCTATTGGAAACATAGTTCAATTTGAAAAAAGGGATTTTTGTAAAACAAAGTTTTATATACTAAAACCTCTCTACTTACACTGCTATATTTTTTCAACATATTAAAAATATGTATTTCATATTTTTTCCTTATCTCCAGTTGAAACCATAGGGTCTCTCCCCTTTATAAACTTTCCAAGCGAAACAAAGGGGGTCTACCTTTTTTGTCGTTTAAACATTTCTAATATCAATCCAGAATATTTAATTTATTTTATAGGTGCAGTTGAAACAAAGGGGTCTTTACCATAACTGTTAAGAATAGATACCTATATTTCCATTAGAGTACTAACAGAGGAAAAATTACGTCCTTTTGCATATACCAAATATTGCTAAGAGGAGGTACCCGCTTTGGTTTCAATCTACTAAAAAAAACGATTATACGGTATTGGCATATTACAAATCGAAGGTGTTTGGATGGATAATGGTTCACTTGATGGGTTATTTGAAGAGTTATTGGAGACAGAATCCCTTTTTAAGAATAAGGAAGTGTTGAGACCTGCGTATACACCGGAAAATCTTCCTCATCGTAGTAACCAGATAAATAATATTGCTACGGTACTGGTATCAGCTTTGAAAGGTCATACACCTTCTAACATTCTCATTTATGGAAAAACAGGTACAGGTAAAACTGCTGTTGCTAGATATGTGGGTATTGAACTTGAAAGGAAAAGTGATCATCTCAATGTACAATGTAATGTGCTGTACATAAATTGCGAAGTAATAGATACACAGTACAGGTTACTGGCTAATCTTGCAAAACAGTTTGGTGAAGATGTCCCTATGACAGGATGGCCTACAGATCAGGTTTTTTTCCGATTTAAAGAGGCAGTGGATTCCAGGAAACAGGTAATCATAATAATTCTTGATGAAATTGATAAACTGATCAAGAAAGGGGATGATGTCCTCTACAATCTTTCCCGGATGAATACAGACCTTGAAAATGCCCGCGTAAGCATGATAGGTATTTCCAATGACCTGAAATTCACTGAATTTCTGGACCCACGTGTGAAAAGTTCTCTGGGAGAGGAGGAAATCATCTTTCCACCCTATGACGCCGAACAGATAAGTGATATTCTCAGGCAGCGTGCTGCTATTGCTTATAAGGAAAACAGTATGGATGATATGGTAATTCCTCTATGTTCTGCTTTTGCGGCACAGGAACACGGGGACGCACGGCGTGCTCTTGATCTTATGAGGGTTGCCGGAGAAATAGCCGAGCGTGAGAAGAAGAACATAATCGAGGAAGAACACGTCAGGCAGGCTCAGGAAAAGATCGAAGTGGATCGTATAGTGGAAGTTATACGTACTCTTCCTACCCAATCCAAACTCGCTCTCTATAGTGTAATGCTGCTACGTAATAATGGCCACCGTAATGTGACAACGGGTGAAGTGTATAACGTTTACAGGCAGTTATGCCGCAATGTTGATACCGATATCCTGACTCAGAGAAGGGTTACCGATCTCATATCAGAACTTGATATGCTGGGCATCCTCAATGCTATAGTTGTGAGCAAGGGCAGGTATGGGCGTACCAAGGAAATAGTCTTGAGTGTGCCTGTGGAAAGTACCAAGAAAGTATTGCTTGAGGATTACCGTCTCAATATGCTGGCCGATTTTAAACCAATACTGACAGCCCAGATGCATCTTTAAGGCCTGCTTCATAACCGAAAGTACTTAATACTGCTTCAACTTCATCCTTATTTGATGTCAAGTACTATCACAAACTACGATTTCCGTGTAACAGGTGTAGTAGTGGTAGTGCCGTCAGCTTGAGTGAGATAAAGAAATTATTCTGGCTCAAGTGCGCTGTTTTTTGGATTATATTATTGATGAATACATTTTGTGTCTTGTGCCGGTTTAATTTCTTTCTAAGGAGTGTTGAAAATGAAAGAAATGAACGGGGCAGAAGTTTTAGTAAAAAGTCTGGAAGACCTTGGAATCAAACATGTCTTTGGTTATACGGGTGCAGCTATCCTTCCGGTATTCCATGCCCTCCAGAAAAGTAGTATTGAGATTGTTATCAATTCAAACGAACAATCCGCAGCTTTCAGTGCAGCCGGTTATTCAAGGTCAGGAAAGGGTATTGGTGTAGCCATGGTTACTTCAGGGCCTGCTATAACAAATACCCTCACCAGTGTTGCGGATGCCTGTGGTGACAGCATCCCCTTGCTTATATTTGCCGGCCAGGTCCCGGAGCATAAGATAGGCACGGATTCTTTCCAGCATATTAATGTGAAAAATATTTTTGGAGATGCTGCTAAAAAAGTAATTCAACTGTCAAATAATGAAGATGTTGAATCAATGGTTAAGGATGCCTATTACTTTGCAAAATCCGGCAAACCTGGTCCTGTAGTCATAGACTTTCCCCTGGACAAGCAGCAGAAAATGCATGGGTACCGATCAATGGATGTCACTCTATTTGAACAAAGCTATCGTGATGACAGGCATTTGAATGAAGCACAATGCAAAGCTTTTTTCCAATTGCTGGCAAATTCTAAAAAACCCTTACTTTATTTAGGTGGGGGCCTGAATTCCAGAAAAGCAAGTCAGGCGATAAGAGAGTTCAATGAGTATTTCAAAATACCTTCGGTTAATACCTTGATGGCAAAAGGGATTATGGATGAAAGAAATGCCCTGAATCTGGGAATGCTGGGGATGTTCGGTACACCCTATGCAAATATGATTATCCAGGAAAATGATTTCTTCTTTGCTATCGGGGTCAGATGGGATGATCGGATTGCAGAAAAAGTAGGTTTCGGTATAGAAGCTGATATAGCCTATATAGATATAAACCCGGAAAAGATGCATCAGATAAAGATTGAACGTTTTCCTAAATTTACACTTATAGGGGATGGTGCTACAGCTCTTATGGACCTGCTGGATTATGCAAAAAAACACAATATAAAATTAGAGATTGCTCAGTGGAGACAACGTGCCAGAGAACTTAAAAAATCTTGGCCACTGGATTATAACAGGACATCTGACCGGATACAATCTGCAGAAGTATTGGATATACTATCTGCTTGTATCGATGAAAATGTTAAAATAACAACTGGTGTAGGCAACCATCAGATGCTTGCTGCCCAATATCTGTCCATGCAGGTACCAAACTCTTTCATGACTTCGGGCTCATTTGGCACAATGGGATTTGCTATACCTACTGCTATTGGGGTACACTATGCAAATCCCGATCATAAGATTATTGCAATAGATGGTGACGGCAGTCTCAGAATGAATCTGGGGGAATTGCACACCATTGTAAATTTAAGTTTACCTATCAAGATATTATTACTAAACAACAGAAGTGACGCTATGGTATTGAATCTGCAGGATGTTGCATATGCAGGCATACGGACAGGAACTGAAAGACAGAAGGATGTTAATTTTGCAGCAATCGCACGATCTTTTGGTTTCAATTATACGGCACGGATAACCGAAAGGGAAAAACTGGAAGGAGGAATAAAGGCCTTTTTAGATGCACAGGGTCCCTGCTTTTTGGAAATTCTTACGGACAGGGAAGAAGTACTCTATCCAAAGGTTCCTGCAGGAAGTGCTTATAAGGACATGATCTTGGGGCCATATATAAAACAGGTATAACCTGTCTTTCTTTTTTGAGACTCAGGACAACTCAGGACAATAGTAACCTGATATGTCCAATATATGGAATCTTGTACCGGGCAACACCTATAATCCATTCTTCTTTTACGGGAGAAAGATAACTGATCTGACCCTGCTGGTCATAGTAGCTATTTGTTTTCGTATTATCCCCTTTGGTTATGTAACCTTCATGTGGAGCTTCGGGTCCCCCTTCCCACATTGGTTCGCCTTCTTCAACAAAATACATTGCTCTGTGGATTACCGGGGTCACCCCCTTCTGGCCGTAGGGTCGGTATAAGATGACATCTCCCTTTTTTCCAAATGAAATATAGTCCGCAGGTGCATCCCGGAGTGTTTCTATCTGTGTCCTGTCCATATCTTCGATAAAGATTATGTCTCCCCTGTACATGTGGGGTTCCATACTTCCCGACTCCACTGCAACCATTGGAGTCCATAACCCGAAAAATAGCTGGGAGAGGACGCCGATAAGTGCAAGAATAACCAGTACTGATAAAGCGTCACGGATGATTCCCACCCAAAAATTATCGCGGTTTTTAAAAGTATCAATTATTTCCCTGATATCCATGAATATTTCTCCAAATTGACAAACCAAATTTGTCTGTATCAAGTTAAACTTATTGGTTTATTTCTAGTAGAATAATGTTTACCAAAGTATTGTTATACAGGAAAATTCTTGTAACTACATTATCAATACAGAGGTCTGTAATGCAAGAAATGTCTCTTCTCTCCGATTTGCTTGAAGCAGGCTACCAGGTAAGCCCTCAGGCAGCCGAGCTTATAACTTCTCACAACAATCCTCGTGCTCTTATAAATCACATACTGGGAAGTGTGGATGATTCTGTATTTGTAATAGATGTTGAGGACATTGATTTCACGGGATTTGAAGAAGTAAGGGAAGCAGAGATTCCATGCAAAGAATCTGTTGCAAATACAAATTCTGCAAATCCTATTTCGGTGCTTTGCGATATAACCGATTGTTCCACCTGTGTGGGGGAATACATGGAATTTGTACAGTATTTCCGCAACCGTTACAGCCGGCTGAGTGAGATGATCCGCGGCAGGGTCAATGCCAGACCCATGGAAAGCCTGAAAGGAAACAGACGTGTGCCCGGGGATGAGATTTCCATAATCGGTATGGTATCGGAGATTAAAAATACATCCAATGGTCATCGGCTGGTACGTTTTGAAGACCCTACGGGTTCCTTCCAGGTCCTTTTCAGTATGAATGATAAGGATATTTATGAGCAATCGAACAAACTTGTCCTGGATGATGTGGTGGGAGTAAGTGGCAATCTCACCAATGACGGCAAACTCCTGATAGCCAAAAAACTTGTTTTTCCGGATCTGCCCAATATGGGTTTATCTAAAAACGGTAGCCAGGGAAAAGCTCTTTTCATTTCAGATGTGCATATAGGCAGTAATACCTTCCTGCAGGAGCAATGGGAAGATTTCATGACTTTTGTCAAGAGGCAATCGGAAAACCCGGAGCTTAACAAAATAGCACAGCAATTACGCTATATTGTGGTTGCCGGTGATATTGTAGATGGGGTGGGTATTTATCCAGGACAGGAAGAAGAACTTACCATACCGGATATTTATGATCAGTATGAGGAAGTTGCCCACTATTTTAACCAGATACCTTCTGATATCACAGTAGTTATTGGTCCTGGTAACCATGATGCTGTGCGCCAGGCCGAACCCCAGCCCACATTCCCGGAGCGTATCAGGAAAATGTTTGATCCGAGGATAAAATTCGTGGGCAATCCTGCTCTGGTGGATCTGGATGGTGTACTTGTGCTGATGTACCATGGCCGCTCAATAGATGATTTTGTGGCGAGTATACAGGGACTCTCCTACAGTGAACCGGAAAAAGCAATGCTGGAAATGGTAAAGCGTCGCCATCTATCCCCTACCTATGGCAGCAGGGTTTCTATAGCCCCGGAGAAGACTGACCATTTTGTGATTGATCACATACCCGATATACTGCATTGTGGACATGTCCATACCGTAGGGGTGAAGCAGTACAGGGGGACCCTGCTAATCAATTCAGGAACCTGGCAGGACCAGACCGAATTCCAGAAGCGGGTGAATGTGGTACCCGAACCTGCAAGGGTGCCGGTGGTTGATCTTGCCACTTTCCAGCCGACCATGCTGCAGTTTTGAACGTGCATTTTATATAATGCCAGTTAAGAGTTAGTCCGGATGGCTTCAGATTTATTACCTGATATTGATACATTAATAAAAAAACAGGGATACAGACTTGCAGGATCCCATTCAGCTGTCAAAACATGTCTGTGGATGAGAAGGGCTGTGCGTGAGGAAGGAGAATGTTATAAAGCCCGTTTTTATGGGATAGCTTCCCACAGATGTTTGCAGATGACTCCTACCCTGTGCTGTAACCAGCGTTGCCTGCACTGCTGGAGGCCGGTTGAGCTTGATGTCCCAACTCCCTCAAAATGGGATTCTCCAGTGGAAATAATGGGGTCTTCAATAGAAGGTCAGCGCAACCTCATTTCGGGTTTTGGAGGTTTTGCCTCAAGAGAATTGTGGAAACAGGCCAATGAACCCGCACATGTGGCTATCTCCCTATCCGGTGAACCCACCCTTTATCCTTATCTTGATGAACTGATCGAAGAATTTCGCAGCAGAGGTGTGAGTACCTTTGTGGTAACCAACGGCACTGTTGTTGAAATGGTCAAACGTATTAAACCTTCCCAACTCTACATGAGCCTGGATGCTCCTGACAGGCAGACCTATCTGGAGGTTTGTTCTCCAAAGGACCCCTGCTTGTGGGATAACATAAATGAATCCCTCAGTGTCCTTAAGGATAAAGAATGCAGGACTGCTATTCGTATTACCTTAATCAAGGGTGTGAATATGTTTGATGTGAAAGGTTATGCGGACCTTATCAGAAAGGCACAGCCTGATATTATTGAAGTCAAAGCCTATATGCACCTGGGTTTTTCCAGAAACCGGCTTGAAAGGGATGCCATGCCAGATCATGAAGAAGTCTTTGATTTTGCAAATCAGCTCGGCTATGAATTGGGTTATGAAGTTACCGATCAGGTTGAAATAAGTCGTGTTGTCATGCTTTGTCGTGATGGAAAATTTATCGCTTCTAAATTACCCGTTTGACGCACTGTCATAACTTATATTTATAATAATGGCTTATATGGTAAGCCTAGAGCATAGCGAATATCCCGACATTTTGATTAATTTTTGATTATGGAGTATCCTTACAATGGCCGAACAATCTGCTCATGAAAAATATGAATTCAAGAAAAAACTTGAATCCCTCCGAAATAAAAAGGGAAGGGGTACTGAACTCATATCCCTTTACATACCGCCTGACAAACAGCTGTCCGATGTGACCTCACAGCTTAAGACTGAACACAGTCAGGCTTCCAATATAAAATCCAAGGTCACAAGGACCAATGTACAGTCTGCGATTGATTCGCTGCTTTCCCGACTTAAATATCTCAAGATCCCGGAAAACGGTATCGTCTATTTTACCGGAGCTGTGGATGTAGGTGCGGACAAAACGAATATGGAAACCACGATCATAAAACCTCCACAACCTCTTACCATCTACAAGTATCACTGTGATTCTTCCTTTTTCCTCGAACCGCTGGAAGGTATGCTCAAGGAGGCCAAGACCTACGGTTTGCTTGTGCTTGACAGAAGGGAAGCCACAATTGGTTTACTTACAGGTAAACATACCGAATCCTACCGAAATCTTACCTCAACGGTGCCGGGTAAACAGAGAAAAGGTGGTCAGAGTGCTCAGCGTTTCCAGCAGTTGAGGCTCATAGCTATACATGATTTCTACAAGCGTATAGGAGATGCAGCCAGTGAGATCTTCATGACGGTTGATATGAAAGATTTTGAGGGAATATTGCTGGGTGGGCCGTCCCCAACCAAGGAAGAATTCCAATCAGGAGAATTCCTGCATCATGAGCTGCAAAAGAAAATACTGGGCCTCTTTGATGTGGCCTACACCGATGAATCAGGATTGCAGGAACTTGTCAATGCCGCAAGTGAGCGACTGCAGGACCTGGACCTGATGGTGGAAAAGAACCTGATGCAAAAGTTTTTCAGGGAACTGGTATCTGATTCCGGAAAGGCTGCCTATGGTGAGGAAGTAGTGCGTCAGAACCTGATGATAGGGGCCGTGGAAAAACTGTTGATATCCGAGGATCTGAGGTCTGAAAGAATTAAGGTCAGGTGCACTACCGGGGATTATGAAGACAATATAACCCGGGAAAACCAACCGGATCAGGAAAGTGTAAATGATTTTGGCAACTGTCCCAAATGTGGCTCTTCCCTGGAAGTTGTCGAAAGGATAGATATTGTGGATGAACTCTCGGAACTGAGCGATCAGATGGGAAGTGAGGTGGCTTTCATATCAACTGATTTTGAAGAAGGTGGCCAGCTTCTCAATGCTTTTGGCGGTATTGTTGCGATATTGCGGTATAATACAGGTATGTAAGGTGATCATTTGTATCTTGAATTTGTTAACCAGGTAGTATCGGTACTGGAAAATGCCGTACAAAGAGCGGGTTTTGAACCGGTGGAGATAGCCCCCGAACCTTCCCAGCACGCAGATCTCTCTTCGAGGGTTGCTTTCAAGCTGGCCGCGGTTGTCAGGAAAAGTCCGGTGGAAGTAGCAAACCAGATCGTGGAAAATGTCCAGCTTCGAAAAAATTGTCTGATCGAAAGTATTGGGACTACCGGCCCCTACATCAATATCAAGGCCAGTAGAACCTATATTGACCGTACCTTTGAGACAGTCAGGAGCAAAAAGGAAGATTTTGGCGGGAATTTTTATTCAGGAAAAATATTGCTGGAACACACCTCTGCCAATCCCAATGGTCCCCTGCATGTGGGCCACATACGCAATTCCATAATAGGTGACACTCTGACCAGGATTCTGAGAAAAACCGGCTATGATGTGGATGCCCAGTATTACGTTAATGATATGGGCAGGCAGATTGCTATAGTCTCTTGGGCCCTGGAACATTTCGAAATGGATCCCGATCTCAAATCGGATCATGCTATTGCCAATGTATATATCAAGGCCAATGCCCGGCTTGAAGATAATCCCCAGCTGGTTGAACACATCGATAATTTGATGCAGCTGGTGGAATCCGGGGATGAGGAGGTCATAAAACGCTTTGATGATGCCGTGGACCTTGCTGTAAAAGGTATCCGCAGTACCTTACTTCGTATGAATGTCCATCATGATTCTTTTGTTAATGAATCCGGTTTTGTCCGCTCGGGGGAAGTGTCGGATATTGTGGATAAAATCCGAAAAACCGGTCGCACTTATGTGGATGATGGAGCCCTTGTGGTGGATCTTTCCGATTACGGATTTGAAAAAACCCTTGTTGTGCAGCGCAGTGATGGTACTTCCCTTTATACTACGAGAGATCTTGCCTATCATGAATGGAAAGCCAGGCAGGCAGATCGGATAATTGATATTCTGGGAGCGGATCACAAACTTATCTCAGGCCAGCTCAAAGCCACCCTCAACGCTGTCGGCTTAAAGGAGCCTGAAATTGTAATTTTTGAATTTGTATCCCTGCCCGAGGGTTCCATGAGTACCCGGAGGGGTCAGTTCATCACCGCTGATGAATTGCTGGACAAGGTTCAAGCAAGAGCCTTCGAGGAAGTTGAAAAACGCCGCCCGGAAATGTCACCTGAATTTATGAAAGAGGTGGCCGGTATGGTTGGTATCGGTGCTGTCAGGTATGATATAATCAAGGTTTCTCCGGAAAAATCCACGGTGTTTGACTGGAAAGCGGCCCTGGATTTTGAAAAACAGGGAGGCCCCTTTATACAATATTCCCATGCCCGTGCAAGCAGTATCCTCAAAAAGGCCGGCGAGGAAGGAATCTGGGATCCCGCCTCAAAGCCCAACGCTTCAGTACTGACCGATGAATCCGAGATCACCCTGATAAAACAAATTGCTTTGTTTGATAAAGTATTAAAACAGGCTGCAGACGATCTCAAACCTCACATAATCGCTATTTATGGCAGGGATCTGGCCGATGCTTTCAACCAGTTCTACCGGTTCTCCCCTGTGCTGGGTGCCGAAACTGAAGAACTCAGGAATGCCAGATTGGGTCTTGTGGACTGTGCCCGGATAGCGCTGGCCAATGTACTGGATACCCTGGGAATGGGCGCTCCAGAATCAATGTGACACCCATGTTTGTCCTCGAACAGCTGGTACTTGCCTATATTGGCCTTGCCAGTCTTTTTTCATTTGGGATAATGGGAATTGATAAGAGAAAAGCTGTAAAGGGAGCCTACCGCATATCGGAGAACTTCCTTTTCACCTGCGCCTTTGCAGGGGGCAGCGCGGGTATCCTGGCAGGCATGTACATCTTCAGGCATAAGGTTCGCCGCTGGAAGTTCAAACTGGGGATTCCTGTAATCCTTATTCTGGAACTTTATCTTTACCTGAAATTCTTTTAAAATTAAAATCTAGAGGGTCCTTTTGTCAGCTTTCTTAATCTGACATCTCCGCAATATTTTTTGGATAGTAGCATCCAGATCCGGAGAATCACATTATTATGTGTTAGCTCAATGGGTAACACATGTATACATAATACCAGAGTATATATAGGAGTTAGATTATTTTACAATGTGAGGTTCAACTCAACCCACCAGAGAATAGTTGAACCCCTGTATCGCCCGAAGGCATGGTAATATTGGTTTTGAGGGTACTTAAAACTTGCTTGCTTCTGCCTCTTGGGCAAACTAAGAGGTGAATAAAATGCAAAAGAACAACAAACTTGGATTTGGACTGCTGGTCGCAATGTTGCTGGTGAGCATGGCATTTGTGCCGGCTGTGAGTGCTCAAAGTACTGATGAAGCACTAGATGATAAGATAGTACATTCACATCAAGACAAAAAATTTGTGTGTATGGTGCAAAATTTCTCAAACCCAATTTCAATAAAAGAATTAAATGGGACAAGAGAAACAGTAATCAATAATTACAGAAAAGAGAAGGGAACTGCAAACAATTCAATAATATACTCAGTACCCCAAGTTCCGGAAGGAGGGCGCATTGTAGCATACTGTTTTAGAATTAATGATGATGGAACAACAAGTCAATATGTAGGAATTGCTGGTGATGAGAAGTCCGTGTCTAAGATTCGGGAAAGGGCAAAAACGTGGTACAATACTGAAGTCTTGGAATTTGAAAAAGCAGAAACAAATATTGATTCAGAACTCATTTCCAATAACTTAAGCCCAACTTCATCCGAAAGTGGAGCGCAATGGAGTGATCCATGCAGATTCTATGATGATTATTATTTATCTCCCTATGGAGGAGTAACAAATAATTATGAATTATATTGTCTTTACAATGACGGTAGCAGTACAGTAGATTGGTTTGCTATTGTTCAAGAATTTGGACTTGAACCGGGCTATCGTGCATTTGCTCCATCTTCATGGAAAAACGATGTAGGTTATGCTAAACAAGAATGGTGCGATGGTAATTTAGGAAATCCACAATTGTACAGTTATAGGCCAAACGGACCATACACAGGACAAACATCACAAAGTGTAACTATAACCGGAGGATCTGGGGGAGTTTCGGCAGGACTTACTTGGACATATACTCAACCAGATGTATCGACAGAATGCTATAGCAGTACAAATACAGACATTGCTGAATGGAAGATTACGTGTAATAGTGATACTGCTAAGACTTCTACTGTAGGTATGAACCCGGGGAGTACATGTAGTGCAAATCAACATAGTAGTGGAAACTACAAAATACTGGATGTCAAAGGTGTAGGCATATTTAGAGAAAGTTTTCTAAGTTCTAAAATTTTGTCCACTACGTCTTCACCATACATCAGCTATAATTAAGAAAATATTGCTGCCAAAAGGCAGTAATATTTCAATTTTTAGAAATTTGGTGGCACATGGAAAAATTGAATAGGATACTATTATTAATGCTCACAATAGCTTTCCTGTTGTTCTTTTATTATGTGATTCCTGTTGAGGTGGAAGGCGTGGTTGAAACCAAAGCGATTAACGGAAGGATGAGTGGAAATACCGGAGCTACTATTTTGTTGAACAGACAAGTTCCGGGCGAACCCTGGATACTTGTAGAGGATAAAGACTTTGAGCAGTTTTTCTCTCCAGAGGACAGGAATGTCTTCATCAACGATTCATTGCACGAACAGATGGATATGAAATATGTCAGCATTGACTATATTGTTTCCATACAAGTGAGTTCTGATGATCCTGTCAATGATGTAAGAAAAGGGCAAACTTATGCTTACTATGCCAGCAGAGAAGATTTCAATATGGCAGAAATAGGAGATACTGTAAGATACAGGGTTTCAAGGTTTGAAGACTATAGAATTGAAGAAATACTGGAATCGTCCAATCGAAGAGGGATAGTTCGATGATATGGACACAAAATGCTTATAATGCGGATCCTATGGAAGAAGATGTAGATATCAAAAAATATTGGATTTATTTAAATGAAACTTTCAGAGTAGATTTGAACTCCGTATCCCCAAAGGTATGGTAATATTGGCTTTGAGAATACTTAAAGCTTGTCTGATTGTGCCTCTGGAGTAAATTGAGTGGGGATAAAGAAAGAATGAAAACATATGCAGTTAATTTTTTACATATTATTAATATATTTTAAGAAAGATTTGCATATTGGGTTTGAATAAAGATCAAAAGGACTGGTTGATATGGAAAAGACATATAAAATTGTTATAGGCTTTATATTATTACTTCTTGTAGTTTATACTTTCTTTTTGATATTAAATTATAGATAATGCGTATGGTGACAATAATTTATTATATCTTTGAAATGCGCATTCTCTAATTAGCACTGCTAAAAACAAAACCGTCTTTTTATATATCAAAAAATTTTCTATGACACAGATTGTAAATCTTGAAATTATAATTTATTCAAAATTATTCAGATATTTATCTCTTGCCTGTTCCATCGCCCTGATGTTAACAACCGGGGTCTCAGGTGCAAGACCGCAACCCGGAGCCAGTATATCCACCCCCTCCTCCAGGCATTTGAATGCTTCCTCCTCAACTTCTTCTGGTGTACTGTAAAGCAGGGTATTTGTCGTTGATATGTTCCCTATAAGAATGGTTCTTGAGCCGATCTGGGATTTTGCTTCAGCTACACTGACACTTTCCTCAATACTGATTCCTTCAAAACCACAGTTTGCCAGTGAGGAGAGGATGGATGTCGTATTACCGCACATATGCATAACAACCGGTCCTTCAATGGAATGGGTAAGATGCTGATATGACGGTTTGATAAGGGTCTCGAATAACAGACATTCGAGCGTTTCCGGCCCGGCAACCGTATCATCCAGGCAGATCACATCGGCTCCGGCTTCAAAAAGTAATTCTGCATACCCTTCACAAATGCAGGTTGCTTTCCTGATATACATCCTGAAGATATCAGGTTTGAAAAGAGCCCACTTCAGGTAATTCTGTCCTCCTATAAGATGGTAGACCAAAGTAGCCGGGCCTTCCATTCCTGCAATCAGCGGTACATCCGGTGCAAGGTTTTTCAACCTGCGGGTGGTTTCCAGCACCACCGTCACCCTTGCCCTGTCATAAAGATCGGCAGGAATATCGGGAGTTTCCATTTTTTCGGCAAAGGGATGGGATAGCACTTCGGGAGGCTTATTTATGGTTCCCAGGTCAACTTCACATCCGGCCGCTTCGGCAAGGACTGTCAGGCAAAAAGGGTAGCGTATTGCTTCCAGTCCCCCGATAGTATGTGCCGCCATAGAGAGTTCCGCCATCTGAAATGCGCTGGAATGAGCCTGTGGCCAGAACGCTCCGGTAGTTTCCATCAGACCGTTTGTGGCTGTCTGGGTCACCGATAGTACAGGTATTTGTCCTTCTTTTTTTCCGGCTAGAACATTGAGTAAATTTTCTCTAAGTCCAGATTGCATTTTGCTTCCCATTCTCCTACAGTCAACTACCCCTCCCTTACCGGCAAGGTGCTTGAATGTCAATTAAGCATTCGTCTGGGTGGCTGACAAGCACCCCTGAGATTCCAGGATATACCTGTAATCCCGTGTTTTGTGTTCAATATTCATTGCACCGATTAGGTCTGCATTATTCTCATAACCACATTTTTCACATCTGAAAGATAACCTGTTACGATTATTTTTTGAGATGTGGTTACACCGAATACATGTTTGAGAGGTATACGATGGGTCAACATAATGTGTAATTATACCTGCTTCTCTTGCTTTGTATTCAATGAATGTTTGTAATTGGCGGAAAGCCCAACTACTGTGATTATGCCTTCTCTTTTTAGAAACTTTGGGAAGCGTGGAATCACGTATTCCTGAT
>Ga0182237_100016_pt1 | contig 106529 bp, 95 predicted proteins | sample hydfratesGB_TF_B_FD_132457 | JGI IMG/M metagenome (GOLD analysis project Ga0182237, IMG submission 132457) | Subsurface microbial communities from deep shales in Ohio, USA - hydraulic fracturing test GB_TF_B | ecosystem: Environmental > Aquatic > Deep subsurface > Shale gas/oil reservoir >... | reverse complement strand
TCCCCATGAAACAGAGAGTTTCTCTATTTCTTGAATGTACAGGGTTTTCTCTGGAGGAAACTAAAGATTATGTCAGTTATCAGTTCAGTGCTGCCGGAATGCAGAATGGAATTATCGATGAAAAATGCTATCCTGTACTTCACAGTATGACCTCCGGGATTCCCCGGAAGATCAACCAGGCCTGTTATGTTGCTCTACTTGAGTGCTTTAAAAACAAAAAATCAATTATTACAGCCGATGTATTAAAAAAAGTTAATGAAAAAATCTCTTATACTTAAGGAGCTGTCCGCTATGAATTTTAATTGCTATTATCAGAAAGAAAAATGGCCTGGCAGGATAGTTCAGTTTAAGGATTACGGCAGTTATATTGAGATTAGAGTTGAAAGTCTATCAAGCATTACTGTGATTTTTGGCAGATCATCACTTGGATATTTTGCCTGTATGCCTGATTTTGAAGCAGGCTGTCATCTAATTGAACCTGAAAATGAAGTCTACAACAGAGAAAAACTTATTTCAGTTATGAATCCAATAGATGGAACAACAGTTGCCAGAGCCTTATATGTTTTATTTAAAGACCTAAAGAAAAGGGTATGAGAATACCTTTTTCTTTTAACTGCTTACTGGTGAAAAACATGTCCTGGTTACTGAAATATTTCTTGTCTCATAACACCTTTTCACCCTTGGTAACTATAATATTTTTTACCCCTCTCTTAAGTAAGTCCTCTATTTTTTCCAATCTGCTTTTTGATTGAGATTGCGGGAATAATAAGTTAAGCTCACCTTCATTTTGCAGCAGATAATCAACCTTTGCTAAAATCTGTGCTGGCAGCTCCCGGGCCGGGGCTGGATCAAGAATTATTTTTGTATTGTTTTCAGAAGCTATTTCTACAATTTTCTCAACTGCTGCCATCTTAATTTCCAGCTGTAATAATATATTTTCAGCCTCAATAATTTTATCCTTTAATTTTTCTATTTTTTCAGGATCAAGTTCATAATTGGCCCCTTTTCCACCATGATTTTGTTCAAATTTGCCTCCGATGATGGTTTCGCCTGCTTCAGGATAGCGCTCAGTTTCGACAACTAAATCCATATTAATACTTCCAATCACAAGTACTTTAGACAATTAATTCCCCTGCTTTTGTATATATTTTTCTTAAAAATAATTGAAATCTTAAACTAATTATTTTATCAAGAAATATTTCGGAAAAATGTTGATATATATCCTCTATCCGCAAATTACTTATGATTTAAAATAAATACAAAAACATATAATTAAAATTTTTCTGAAACTTATAAATATTGAGTAATACCTAGTATTTTAGATTTAATATCATTTAATAGAGTTTAAGCATTCATTTGATTTCTTGATAAATAAAATAATTCAGTATATCATTATACTTGATAAATCGATTACATAAGTTCCGATCGAACTTTATTGGTTTATTTCTGTCATATCAGGCTTTTATGATAAATATTTTTTAATAATTTGATAAAACGATTACATAGGAGGAAGATAAATGAAAAAACTCAATGGTGTAACTGTGGCTATGGTCACCCCTTTTAACGAAAATGGAGAAGTCAATCTGGAAGCAGTGAGAAATTTAAGCAGTTTTTTAATAGATAAAGGTGTAGATGCCTTATTCCCTTTAGGCACCACCGGCGAAATGTATAGATTAAGCATTGCGGAAAGAAAAGAAATTGCAGAAACTGTATTAAAAGAAGCAGCTGGAAGAGTAACAGTCTATCTTCATACAGGTGCAATGAGAATGGATGAGACAATAGAACTTTCTCAGCATGCTGAAAAAATAGGAGCAGATGGTATTGGAGTGGTTACTCCTTCTTATTTTAATGTTAATGATCGAGAATTGGAAGAGTATTATACAGCAGTAGCTGAGTCTGTTTCAGAAAATTTTCCGGTTTATCTCTATAATATACCGCAGTGCAGTGCTAATGATCTCTCAGCTGAGGTAGCAGAAAAATTATATCAAAAACATTCTAATATAGTCGGAATCAAATACAGCTATCCCGATATTATGAAAACAAATAAATATCTAGAAATTGGAGACGGCCAATTCTCTGTGATGCACGGAACAGATAAGTTAATGCATACACTCCTGACATTAGGCTGTGCTGGTGTAGTTTCCGGGATATCATCTGTTTACCCCGAACCCTTTGTAGCTCTCTATCAGGCCTACCAAAATAATGATCAGGAAAAAATACTAAAGGTCAAAAAAATAGCCGGAAAATTTGTAGAAACATTAAAAGCAGGCACCAATCTTGCCTATTTTAAAGCTGCCCTTAACCGGAGAGGAATTAAGGCAGGTTACATGAGGCGTCCCCAGTTAGAATTAACAGCAGCTGAAAAAGAAGAATTATATGCTAACCTTGATATTCTTGAAGATCAGCTAAAACTTTTATAATGATTTTAGCTGGTTTATATCTGAAAAATATACATTTGTCGGCTTTTATCTACTAAAATATTATCAGGAAAGGAGGGATAACTCTATCTGTCTGTGATCAGGGAATTTTTTCAAAAAAATTTAAGGGGGAAGAAAACTAATGATTAAGAAATTAACTGTATTGTTTTTTGCTTTAACTTTAGTATTTAGTTTAGCTTTTGCTGTTAGTGCTCAGGAAGAAGAAGTAGAACCCGATTATGTTTTAACTTATGCAGACGTTGCAAGTCCTAATCAGCCTCAAGTTAAGGCTGCCCAGACATTTGCTGCCGCTGTTAAAGAATTAACAGATGGTAAAGTAGTTATTGAAATTGCACACTCCGGAACATACGCCGATCAGACAGGACAGATTACCGGTGTAATGAGAGGTCAAATTGATATGGCTCCTGCCGGCCCTGAATGGTTTGCTGATCTGGTTCCACTTCCAGAAATCAGTGTATTAGCTTCTGCTTATGCCTATCGAGACATTGATCATTTATATCAGGTAATGAATGGTCCTATTGGTAAGAGATACTGGAATCAGGTAAGAGAACAGGGAAATATGGTAGTCTTAGATACCTGGTACCTGGGTGCCAGACAGCTTAACTTAACAGAATCCGCTGGAGAAGTCCGCACACCTGAAGATCTAGAAGGCGTAAGATTGAGAATGCCCGGTAGTGCAGCCTGGTTAGATGTTGGTAGAGCTCTGGGAGCTGAACCAACTCCAGTTGACTTTGGGGAACTATATACAGCTCTGGATACAGGAACTGTTGAAGGTCAGGACAATCCACTGCCCACAAATAGAGCCCAAAATTTTCATGAAGTAACCGACTCTATTGTTTTAACTGAGCATTTCTTAAGTGTTATCAACCCCACAATTAATGCAGATCTGTGGGAAGAATTGCCAGAAGATTACAAACAGGCTCTCACAAAAGCAGCCAGAATTGGCAGAATGCACATGAATTATATGGTGCTGCAGCAGGAAGCTGAATTGTTAGGATATTTCTCTGGAGAGGGTCTAAATATTATTTATCCTGATAAAGATGCTTTTATGGAAAATGTAACCGAATACTATCGCGAAAACCAGCCAGAAGAATGGTTCGAAAATTATCAAGAAATTCAGGAAGTCGGTTCAGAAATGTATTCCAAGTAATTAACTTTTACTGCCCCCTTCTCTTAAACTATAAGGCTGAGGGAAGGGGGAATTTAGCTAACCAAAGGGTGATAAATTAATGAAAAATAATTTATTAAAAATCTACAGCTTTATTATTAATTTTATGGAAGAAACAATCCCATCTATAGCAATTCTTTTAATTATTTTAGTCTTAATTGTACAGGTGTTTATGAGAACGGTTTTCAGGATTTCTTATACTTCCCTCTATGAACTCTCACTCTGGGGATATGTCTGGCTTTTATATTTTGGAGCTTCTTATGCACGCCGCAAGGATAAACATGTGCGTCTGGATATTATTTATGAGAAGTTTCCTACAAAGGTTCAAAAAGGTCTTAACATTTTTTTCAATTTATTTGTGACAGTAGTTTTTGTAATCTTATTACCAGATATCTGGGAGTACTTAATGTTTGTCAGCAGAATTAAAACTCACACTTTAAGATGGAGCTGGACCTATGTTTTTTCTCCATTTTTTATTTTCATGGTATTAGTTATTATTCATAATTTGGAATATATTTATAAAGATCTTAAATATATACTTGATAATTAAGGAGGAATATTTTTATGTCTCTTCAGATCTGGTTTTTAACTTTTATTGCTATGTTTGCCCTGGGCTATCCAGTAGCTTTTGCCATAGCAACAAGTTCAATGTTATACATAATTTTAGAAGGTATTGATCCTGCTGTTATAGTTGATCAAATGGCTATTCACTTTCAGACCCAATTTGTATTAGTTTCAATACCACTTTTTATCTTTGCCGGTCGGGTGATGAATGAAGGGAATATAACTTCTAAAATTTTTGGTTTTGCAAATAGCCTTGTCGGTTCTTTAAAAGGAGGACTGGCTCATGTTAACGTGGTTTCATCTCTAATTTTCTCCGGGATGACCGGTTCTGCTCTTGCTGATACTTCTGGTGTGGGTTATATGGCAACTACAGCTATGGAAGATGAGGGTTTTGATTCTGCTTTTAGCTGTGCTGTAACAGCTGCCTCTTCGACTGTAGGTCCGATTATACCTCCCAGTATACCCATGGTTATCTATGCCAGTATTTCTGGAGCTTCAACAGGATACTTATTTTTAGGAGGTATTTTACCTGGTCTTATTCTGGGATTGGTCTTAATGGCTTATATCTGGTGGGTATCCAAAAGAAGAAATTATCCTGCAGGCGAAGCTTTTAGTCTAAAAAACATCTGGACTAAGTTTATTGCTTCTTTTCTACCTCTGCTCACTCCGGTGATTTTATTAGGAGGAATTTACAGTGGTGTTTTCACCCCGACAGAAGCTGCGGCAGCAGCCAGCTTTTATGCCCTCATCTTAACCATGCTTGTTTATAGAGTTTTAGGTTTTAAAAAGCTGAGAAATATTTTAAAGGAAGTCACACTTTCTACCGGCTATGTGGCCTTTATAGTTGCTGCTGCCTTTTTGTTCAGTTATGTAGTGGCAAAAGAAGGAATTGCCGTTTCGGCTGCTGAGTTTGTAACTTCGTTCGAAATTATGACCAACCCGATAGTTTTGTTATTTGCAATCAACATCATGTTTTTAATTCTGGGCATGTTTTTAGATACAATGGTTGTTCTGGTTATAGTTATCCCTATATTTTTACCAATCTTACAGGCAGTTGGTATAGACTTAGTTCACTTTGGAGTAGTAGCTGTGTTTAACTTAATGATCGGCCTTTCGACACCACCTTATGGGGTTAATTTATTTATTATCAGCGGTTTAACTGAGACTCCTTTAAGCAAGATTTTCAAAGAAATAATACCGTTTATTAGTGTGCTGCTTATTGCCTTATTTTTAATCAGCTTTGTACCTGATATAGTTTTAGTGCTGCCAGAGTTATTCGGATATTTACCATAATATTTTACTTTTGAGTTCTGAGATTACTCTGTTTTTGTTTGTAATAAAACAGCTTTCTTTATATAATTAGGTTTAAAGTAATAACTATTATCCTAAAGGAGTAAAAAAATGACTAACACAACCATGAAGGATGTTGCAGAAAAAGCCGGTGTTTCTACTGCAACAGTATCTAGAGTTATCAATAGAGCAGATAATGTAAATCCTGAGTTACGGAAAAAGGTTATGAGGGTAATTGAAGAACTCGATTATAAGCCTAACCAGCTGGCCAGAAGCTTAAAAAGTAGTGAAACTAATACTATAGCTTTTATTTCTTCCGATATGTCAAATCCCTTTTTTATTAGAATTGCCAAAAAAGTTGAAGAAGCTGTTAGGAAAAATAATTACACTATAGTTATTGGCAGTACAGAAGATAAACCTGAGATAGAATTAGAATATTTAAAATTATTATATGAAAAAAGGGTCGATGGAATTGTCATTTCTTCAACTGGAGAAAATGAGGATTACTTAAAAGACTTAAGTAAAAAAATACCGGTTATTTGCGTTGACAGAAGACCTCAAAAAAACAATTTAAATTCAGTTTGTGTAGATAAAGAAAAAGCTACTTATGAGGCAGTTAATTTTTTAACTGAAAGGAAGCATCAGAAAATTGCCTTAGTTACTGGAGCTAAAAAAATTATCACAAATTATGATCGATACGTGGGATATACAAAGGGAATTTATGATAATAATGTTGCTTTAAATTCAGATTATATCAAGTTTGGGCAATTTAGTTTTGAATTCGGCAAAAATTCTCTGCTGGAATTGCTTGCTTTAAAAGAAAAGCCAACCGCTGTAATCGCAGGCAACAGCTTTATTGCAGCAGGAATTTTACTGATTGCCAGAGAAAAAAATGTCACTATTCCTGATGACCTCTCTCTTATCAGTTTTGGTAATATATCTAATTCTCAATTAATAAGTCCATCATTGACCTATATTGATGAAAAAGTAGACGAAATTGGCAGAAAAGCTTCCAATTTACTTTTATCTAATTTAAACAATAAAAAAAGTGAAATTAAACATATTAAAATTAAAACTAAAATTAATAAGGGTAATTCAGCTGCTGTATTAGAATAATAAGTTGGTTATAAGAACTATAAAATTTTATAATTATTTTTAAGAGGAGGGAAATTTAATAATGAGTGAATTTAACGGCAAAAAAAGGCTAATTGGTGCAATGCCCAAAATAGGTATCAGACCAACAATCGATGGTCGAGAAAGAGGAGTCAGAGAATCTCTGGAAGCTCAGACTATGGGCTTAGCTGAAAGTGTGGCTGAACTGTTAGAATCGACTTTGAGACATCCCAATGGTTTACCGGTAGAATGTGTAATAGCTGACAGCACTATTGGTGGGGTGGCAGAAGCAGCAGCGGCCGAAGAAAAATTTCAGCGTGATGGAGTTGGGGTTTCCCTGACTGTAACTCCCGCCTGGTGTTATGGAACTGAAACTATTGACCAGAATTCTTTGCGGCCAAAGGCAATCTGGGGATTTAATGGCTCCGAAAGACCGGGAGCAGTTTATCTGGCTGCAGCTGCAGCAGGACATAACCAGAAAGGACTGCCTGTTTTTAAAATCTATGGAGAAAATGTACAGGATGCAGGAACCGAAAGTATACCGGAGGATGTAAAAGAAAAAATACTCAAATTTGCTAAAGCCGGTCTGGCAGCAGCAACAATGAGAGGTAAATCCTATCTATCAATGGGCGGAGTTTCCATGGGGATAGCTGGCTCAATTGTAGACGAAGAAGTATTTCAGGATTATTTAGGTATGAGAAATGAATATATAGATATGAGTGAGTTTACCCGTCGAATTGAAGAAGAAATTTATGATCAGGAAGAATTCGAAAAAGCATTAGCCTGGGTTAAAGAAAATTGTAACGAAGGTCAGGACAACAATCCAGAATCAGAACAGTTCAGTCGGGAAGAGAAAAATGAGCAGTGGGAGTTTATAGTTAAAATGACTATTATAGCCAGAGATTTGATGGTTGGTAATCCTAAACTTAAAGAAATGGGTTATGGAGAAGAAGCAAATGGTCATAATGCAATAGCAGCTGGTTTTCAGGGACAGAGGCAGTGGACAGATCATTTCCCCAATGGAGATTTTATGGAAGCAGTGCTAAATTCATCTTTTGACTGGAATGGAATTAGAGAAGCCTATATGATGGCCACAGAAAATGACAGCTTAAATGCGGTACCAATGCTTTTTAATCATCTGCTGACAAACAGAGCCCAGATCTTTTCTGATGTCAGAACTTTCTGGAGTCCAGAAGCAGTTGAGAGGGTAACTGGTAAAAAGCTAACAGGTAGAGCGGAGAAGGGAATAATTCACTTAATTAACTCAGGTTCTACAACTCTGGATGGAACCGGTAAGATGCAGGATGAAGCTGGTAATCCGGTTATGAAAGAATTCTGGAATATCAGTGAAGAAGAAGTAGAAAGCTGCCTTAATGCAACAGAATGGCGTCCTGCCAATTTAGGTTACTTTAGAGGTGGCGGCTTTTCCTCACAATTTTTATCAGAGGGTGGAATGCCGGTAACAATGGCCAGAATGAATACAGTTAAAGGTCTGGGACCTGTGCTTCAGATAGCAGAAGGATACACAGTGGATATAGATCCAGAAATCCATGAAGTCTTAAATCAGAGAACAGATCCTACCTGGCCCACAACCTGGTTTGTACCGAATTTGACAGGAGAAGGAGCCTTTAAAGATGTCTATTCAGTTATGAACAACTGGGGCTCAAATCACGGAGCAATCAGTTATGGCCATATCGGGGATCAGTTAATCACCTTAGCTTCAATGCTCAGAATACCGGTCAACATGCACAATGTTGAAGCAGATCGTATTTTCAGACCTGATGCCTGGAATTTATTTGGCACTCAGGATTTAGAAAGTGCTGACTACAGAGCCTGTAAGAATTTTGGGCCTCTATATAGTTAAAGCATTAAAATTAAAAAATGAATAACAAAAAATAACTAAGGAAGCAGCTTCCTTAGTTATTTAAGACCAACCTTAATTTAGTGAGCTGACTTTTTGCGGATTCTGAACTCAGAAATCTAATTTGACTTCTGCCGCGCTCAGCCTCTACTGCCAAATTTCTGTTTGTACATATTCCGGTCAGCCTGATTATAACAGTTTATAATATCTTTTTCTCCACAATCAGGATTACTGCAATAGGTTGTTGCATAGCCAAGGGCGATGCTCAGCGGTTCCGGCAGCTGTTTACTATTATATTTTTTGATACTCTTTAAAATTCTGTTGGTTACTGCAGCAGCTTCCTGATTGTCAGTTTCAGGTAAAATAACTGCAAACTCGTCTCCACCAATTCGCGCCAGTACATCTTCTACCCTTAAAGAATTTTTAACTGCTTCAGCTGCCATTTTAATATATCTATCTCCCATGCTGTGACCATAATTATCATTAATCTGCTTTAAACTATTTAAATCTCCTACAATAATGCTTACCGGGTATTTTCTGGAATTATGAAGCCTTTTTAACTCTTCATTAAAATATCTTCTGTTGTAAAGACCGGTCAGTTCATCGTGATTGGAAAGATATTCAATCTTTTTGGCCGTTCTTTTTTCCCGATCAATATCAATATGCACTCCAACAACCCTTACAGCAGCTCCCTGTTCATCTCTTTCTGTAACCTTACCAATATCCCGGATCCATTTCCATTTGCCTGATTTAGATTTTAACCGGTGCTCATTAAAATATTTTTCTGTTTTGCCTGACAGATGATTATTAATATCTCTTAAAACCCTGCTTTTATCATCAGGATGAACTAAATCCAGCCAGGTGTCCAGACAGTTATCCAGCTCAGAAAGTTCGTAACCAAGCATCTGGGCCCAGTTATGATTATAATGAACTATCTCCTGCTCAACTTTCCAGTCCCAAATGCCAATATTTGCACCTTCAACCGCCAGCTCCAGTCTTTCCTTGACCTCTTTTAGTTCAAATTCTCGCTTCTTATTTTCTGTAATATCATTCAGGGCAGCATAAATTAAATTCCCGTGTTCATCATCCAGAGCTGAAAAAATATGTATATTGCAGTATTTTATTTGATCATTCACTCGATAGGCAGCATATTCTTTCAATTTCCGACCCTGCAGAAAAAATTTCTTTTTCTGCTTAATCCTGTCCGAACTGGACACCGGAACTGCAATCTGGTTTATATTTTTATTAATCAGCCTCTCTTCAGCAACTTCAAATATCTCTTTAAATTTTTTATTAGCCTCAAGTATATTCAGATCTCTGTCAAGTAATACTATACCGGCAAGTGAGTTAGTAAACAAATTTTCAAAAATAATTTTTTGTTTTTTCAGCTGCTGTTTCTGTTTTATTTTATGAGAAATATCTATAATCTCAAACAGTATCATTCCAGCTTCTAATTCCGAATAACGAAAGTTAAGATATTTATGCTCTCCAGCAGCAGTTGTAATTTTATGGGTCCTATCCGGGATATCATTTTTTATATCTGATTTAAAAATTTTTTTAACTTTTTTTCTTTTTTCTGGATTCGGAAAAACTTTCTCATACCATGTGGTTAAACTGTTTACTTCTTTTTCAGTATAGCCGGTCATTTTCTGAATAACATTATTAGCAAAAACAAACTCTCCCTTCTGGTTGACTAAAATTATTCCTATTGATAATTTATCTATTAAATCTTCTCTGAGCTCAGACTTTAAATTCATAAGCTCACCTCCAGAATATCATTATAATAATAATACTAATAGTATATTTCTGTATTAATCTATGAAGTCCTGTATTTTATTTGCTCAGCTGCTCAGTTTGCTATATGAATGACAAATTATAATTGAGCGTATAAAAAACCGGTTAAAGCATTTCGCCTCAACCGGTTATTTCAATCTCTCTTATAATCCACTTTAAACCTTAGAACAACTCAGGTTTGATTCATAAATAATCGAATATAGATATTCTTTTTCTAATAATTTAATATCTGTGATTTCCATTGAAGTCAGCTGCTCTTTACTCCAACCATAAAATTCAACCACTGTTAGATATATTTCTGTCATAATCACTCACTAAAAACACTCTTTTAAGCTTTTATCAGTAAAATCTATAGATTAAATTTCTTAATTACTTCTGTAAGCTCGACTGCCATATCGGTTAAATCTTCAGAGGCACTTACAATTTCTTCAGTAGAAGCAGTCTGTTCTTGACTGGCTGCTGCGACTTCTTCGGCATTGCTGGCAGCTTCCTGACTGACTGAAGCAATTTCTTTAATTGTAGCTTCCACATCTTTTCCGTTTTCACTTACTTTTTCTGATCTGTCATTAATATTCTCAATTAGATTTCTCAGGCTTAAGGCTGCTGAATTAATTTCTGCAAATGATTTGCCTGTATTTCTAATTGCATCAACACTGCCATTTACGACTTCTTCGGTAGCATCCATCCTTGTTACTGCACTTCCGACACCACTCTGAATTTCTCTGACCAGTCCTCCAATTTGATTTGTGGCAGTTTCGGATTCTTCTGCCAGCTGTCTTATCTCATCGGCAACAACAGAAAAGCCACGGCCGGCCTCCCCTGCTCTGGCTGCTTCAATAGCAGCATTTAAGGCTAAAAGATTGGTCTGAGCAGCTATATTATTGATTAAGTTTACTATCTCACCAATTTTATTTGATAAGTCTCCTAAATTATTTATCGTATTCGATACTTCCTTAGTATTTCCCTTAACGTTTTCTATCTGATCAACAGAATTATCTATTGATTACCAGCTTCAATATTATTCATCACTTTATCTGCCTGTTCCTCCATATCTCTAGACATCGAGGTCACATTATCTATTTGATCTATAAGCTCATCAATTTTGCTGGTTGTCTCCTCTACCTGGGCCGACTGTTCTTCCGCACCGGAGGCCACCTGCTGGATAGACTGTCCCACCTGAGTGGCAGCAGTGGCTACTTCCTCACCTGAGGCAGACAGTTCCTCACTGGAAGCAGAAAGGTTTTCGGCAATATCTGTCACTTTAGAAAGTATTTGATTTAAATTTTCTTTCATTTTATTTAAAGATGAAGCTAAGATACCAATTTCATCATTTCTATCTATTTCAAGATCATCAACCCCCAGGTTACCCTTTGCAATACTATCAGCCATTTTAACCGCTTTAAGAATTGGATTTGCAATATAACTGGCAATAAAATAGGTGATTATTATTCCAATAAATACTGCAATTGCTGCTATCCAGATACTCATATTTCTGGAAGTAACTAATTCCGCCAGCACATCACTTTGATCTGCTGTCATGGCCACAATCCAGCCTGCCAGGCCCACAGGAGCATATGCTAATTCTTTTTCGACTCCATTATATGTATATTCTCCTGTTCCAGAACCACTATCCTGGGTCATCCTGTCAATAAGCTGCTGGAGTTCAGGTTGTCCTCTCTGAGCATCTGCATTACCGATATAATCTTCGTCTGGATGAGCAATTGTTCTCTGCTGTTGATCTATAATCCAGCCATAGCCAAAACCGCCGATCTCCATATCATTTATTAAAGTCTGTAAGTATTCACTTTTTACTGTCCCACCTATCACTCCGAGCAGGTTGTTATTTTCAATTATGGGAACTGCAATAACTATCACTTTGTCTCCCGAAATTCTACTTGTCATCGGAAGAGAAATTGCTGTTTCCTGAGTTGACATTACTTCCTGAAAGTATTGGCGATCAGAAATATCAATGCTGCCTCCATTTAAGATATTACCACTCCCGGCAGTATCAGCTATTAAAATCGATTCAATATTGGGATTACTAAATTGTAATAAAAAGTCACTCTGCTCTGACCAGTTCATTGATTTTACCCGTTTGGCATTTGCAAAATCTTCTATCTGAGTTTTTAGTCCAGAAAGCCATTCAAAAATAATCTGGGCGTTCTGCTCCGCACTATTTAAAGAACTATCAGCTGTAGAATTTTGAATAAGATCACTAATAAAATTGTTGAAGGCAATAGAACTGCCCACCATTAAAATCAAAATCATAAGTGCAATAATAAGAACCATTTTACCTTTTAAACTTTTAAACATTTTACTCTCCCCTTGTTTATTTTTAGTTTTTAAAAAAATATTTCTACCACTTAAACAATCCAACTGATTATCTTTTTAACTAAAATGAGAGCTATAGGTAATTAAACATTCTATAATATAATTAGTAACCTTTATTAATAAAAAAATAAATACTTTAGATTTTATGCCTTAGTATTTATTGAATACGATGATAATAATTTATCAAAGGCAACCTGGCAGTCATAGATGCTGATACTCCTTAGACCCATAGCTTTGCGTCATCATTTTTCAATGATTTTACTAAATATTTAGTTAATTTTTATTATGTTAATTGTATCACATATACAGCTAAAATTATACCACTAAATTAAGACATAATAAATCAAAATCCGACAAATTACAGCTGCTTTATAACGACTGCTGATGTTTAAGCATTAAATTTATGTTTTAGGCTCGTAATATCTTTATACAAAGTTATACACATTTCTGTAAAAATATTAATTCCCGAAGTAAAAATAAAACCAGCTGAATTCTTAAACCCAGCCGGTTTGTTTACTTTCTTCAAATTAATGCTTTAAAAAATCTACTAATTCTGACTCAGAATTTGTAGTTACTATTTTTTCACTTAAATCCTCAATTTTACTTAGCTCAGCCTCATTAATCAAATTACTGATTTCATTATCTAATTCACCGAACTTAGCTTTAATTTGCCGCATCAGAATTAATCTTGCTTCTTCCTGTTTCCCTTCGATCTTGCCTTCTTCTTTTCCTTTTTTCTTGCCCTGCTCTTCTACATATTTAAAAAATTTAACCATTTTGCGATCCCTCCATAGTTCTATCATATTTTCACTGCTTAAAAATTTATCACATAACACAATAGTTAATGCAGCCAAATTATTCTTAAAATTTTGATCGGCATCCAGCTTATCTTCCAGTTCAATAGTTTCTTTAACCCGTTTAACCATATCCTGCTCACTATTCATCAGCGGAAGAAATATTAATTCCAAATAATTAATTTCTTCCCCTTTCTCTATTTTTTCTCTTAATTCTTTCATCTTTTCTTTTCCATCTTTATCAGACATGTTAACAACAGTTGTATTGTAGCCCAGGCTCCCAGCATTAAAAGCTGCCTCAGAGGCTGGATATCCTTTAATACATAAAATTATAGTCCGAATATTATCTCTATATCTATTATATAACTTTAAGTCATAGGAAGCAAAACGAATCAGATCATCAACAGAAACCTCTACCTCTTCTTCTAAATGCAAAATTGAACCATCTTCCAGTTTAAAATTCAAATCCATTCGTTCTGCACTGGTTTCGATCTCAGCAAATTCAGTTTCCAGATAAGAAGCAATTCCAGGCAACTCGACCTTCAAAAAATCAGCAATATCATTCTTAAAGAGATTAAAAGAGCCTTTAAACACAAAATCATAGTTGTGAGCCGTCACATCAAAATGCTGCATTAATTTTCCTCCATTTCTAATATTTATTCTATATAAAGTATATCATAGAATAATTTGGAAATAAAGTTAAATATTAAAATAAATGATTTTAAAAAACCCTACACTTGTGTAAAATTATGTAGGGTGAGATAAAATAGAAATATATTTAGTTTTCTCAATCAATTAAATAATTCTTTTTTCATAAATTCAAGAAAACTATCTGCCAACTCTGGAGCAAACTGACTGCCCGCACAAACCTTTATTTCTGCTAAAGCCTCTTCTTCTGAAACAGCCTTTTTATAAGGAGTATTATGAGTCATAACATCATAAGCATCTACAATGGTAATAATCCGGGCCAGATACGGAATAGCTTCCTCCTGCAGCTGGCGGGGATAACCACTACCATCCCAGCGTTCATGATGTGCATAAATATCTTCAGCTATTGTCACAAACTCTTCTGATGAAGAAGCAATTTCAAAACCTGTTTCAGGATGCTTTTTTACAACTTCCCATTCGATTTCTGTTAATTTCCCGGCTTTATTTAATATTGATTCCGGTATTGTGATCATCCCGATATCATGTAAAGTACCAAGCAGCGACAATCTGTGTAATTGAGAGTTATTTAAATCTAAAAACTTTCCAAATTCATAAGCCAAGCTGCTCATTCTTTCAGAATGCTCTTTTGTTTCATTACTTTTCTCATTTAGAGTGTTCACCAGGCTTTTTACTATTTTACTTTTAGTGCTTCTACTCTCCGATAATTTATTTTGATACATATCATTATCTGCCTGTTTTAAAATCTTTGTCAGATCAGGATCTGGGGTTACCTTTGTAGCAGTCCCCAGCGCAATCGAAACTGTTAGTTCATCATTTTCGGTGTTTTCACATTTTTCATTAATTCTGTTTATTATCTTCTGAGCATCTTCTTTGCTTGTTTGTGGTAAAATAATTGCAAATTCGTCTCCACCCTGACGGGCTAAAATATCCTCATCTCTAAGGGAAGATTTTAAAATCTCAGCTGTTTTAATTAAAAGTTCATCACCTTTTTGGTGGCCAAAACTATCATTAATTATTTTAAGCCCATTAACATCAGCCATAATGATGCTTACCGGCAGCTGCCGTCCGGTATCCAATCTTTTCATTTCTTCTTCAAAAAATCTCCGGTTATATAAATCAGTGAGAGAATCTTTGTATAGAAGATATTTAATCTGTTCTTCCTGGTGTTTTTGATCATTGATATCAAGGTGGATTCCAACCAGCCTCAGTGGATTTCCTTCCTGATCCCGCTCCACTATTTTCCCAATACCTTTTATCCATTTTAACTTCCCGGACTTAGTCTGAATTCGATGCTCGTTTTCATAAAACTCTTTTTTTCCTTCAAAATGTTCTTTTAAACTTTTGTCAATTTTCTCTTTATCTTCAGCATAAACGAGATCTCGCCAGGTTTTAACATCATTTTCTAATTCCTCTAAATCATATTCTAACATCCTGGCCCAATTTTTATTAAAGTCAAGTTCGTCAGTTTTAAAATTCCAGTCCCAGACACCTACGTTTGCTCCTCTAATGGCCAGTTCAAGTCTTTCTTTGATTTCTTTAATTTCTTTATCTTTTTTCTTTTTAGAAGTTATATCATCATAAACCGCATAGATTCCTACTTTACCAGTCAATAATTCGACTTTAATTACATGTAAAGAAAAATATTTTATTTTTCCAGCTCTGGTCTTTCTTTTTACTTCTGCTTCTACATTATTATTCTTTAATACCTGATTTTTATATTTATAGAAATCTTTCTTTTCAGCTTCGGGAATTATATAATTTTCAATATTATTACCTAAAAGCTCGTCCTCAGAATAACCAAATACCTCTTCAAATTTGGGATTTGCCTTCAGCACATTATAATCCTGATCCATGAGCAGTATACCTTCCAGAGATTTATTAAATAGATTTTCAAAAAGTTTTTTCTGGTCACTTAATTCTATCTGATTAATCAGCAGCTCTAAATCTTCTTCAATAATTCTTTTAAATTCCTGCAGTAATTTTTTGTCTTTATTCTGCAGATCCATACTCTTATTATCAAGAATACAAATTGTTCCAAATGATTTTTGATCCGGCCAATTTATAGGCAGACCATAATAAGATATCATATCCAGTCCGACATCAGGATTGTCCTTCCAGACTTTATTTTTAAGAGCATTTTTAATATAAAGCTCTTTGTTTTCTGCCAGAACAGTTTCACAGTACAATCCCTCACCTACTATGTTTTTCTCCCCGGTGGTATAGGGGTTTGACTCATTCTGGCTTTTTAGAAAAACCTCTATTGACTCCGCATTTATTTTCATTATTAAAGCAGCAGATACCTCTATCATATCGGTAATTAAGTTTAAAATGTTCTGCCATTTACTCAAAAACTTTTCGTTTATATCCGGTTTATTAAGATCAGTAATTTCTATCCCTTTAAGTTTGTTTTTCTTTCTTGAAAACACCTGAGCTCGCATTTCCAGCCTCCTCTAGCCAAAATTTATGGATTATCTTCTTTATTGTAACATTTTTTTATGATTTTTGCAGTATTTGTTACTTTATATAGCAATCTACTCAGCTTTTAGCAATAATAATAACTGTTCTAATTAAATATCACGGTAAATATCATTTGATTATCACTGTAACAAATCAAAATTTTGGCATAAAAAAACACCGCTCAAAGGCGGTATTTCACTGATAGGCGAAGTCAAATATTAAATTTTTTGATAGCTGTAACTAATACTGGTTTCAGCAGGAGGGAAATTATCATTATAGATATTTCTGATCCTTTTTAGAATTTTATCCACTACTTCCGGCACTATATCTACCAGCAAAATTAAATAATAGCGGGGTTTCCAGCGGGTAATTACATCATTTTCTCTCAGATTTTTATTGACCGTATTGCGCAGTATCTTCTCTGCTTTCGTCAATTTATCGGGAGAAGGAGTCCCGTTTATTTTAAGATGCACAAGATAAATATCTTTATTATTACGCTTACTTCTCCGTTTTTCTAGAGAATAAATACTGGAAAAGGTCATGGGTCCACACTCAAAAGTTTCACCCCGGCACAATTTGTTACTTTCCAGGATATCAGCTGGATTATCGGTTATATCCGCCTGAAAAAAATTGTTGATTTCTGTATTTAAATTTTCAGGCATCGGTAAATTGGTGTTTTTTAGATAGAGCATAGCCTCTTCTGTCTTCGTTAAGGCCAGATCAGGCCTGCCCGATTTCTTATAGCCTTCAATTAGACCTGTATAAAAATCAACACAGAGCGGATTAATCTGCAGAGCCTCCTCGTAAGTATCAATTGCTCTCCCATAATCTTTCTGCTCCAGCAGAATTATACCTGCCTGGGTCACAGCTTCTTTGTACAATTCCTGATATTTTTCCCGCAATTTATTGATTTTTACATTTGCCAGCTGCTGATTTTCTAAAAACTTACCTTTATATAAATTAACCGCTTCCTGATAAAAATTGAGTGAGCTGTGTTTTTCCTTAACTTCTTTTGCTTTTTCGATCATTCCACTAAAATATTCCGTATCCAGCCAGAAATGGCTCTGCGGATTAAAAACATATCCTCCCGGATCACTTAAAATAAATTTGCTGTCTGTAAACCTCAAATCCTTGCGCAGCCTGTAGACAAGAGCCCGCAAAGACTGGTGTGGTTCAACATTTTGCTCCAGATCCAACTCCTTAATCAACTCATTATCTGTTACCTTATTCCCCTTGTTAAACAATAAATGTAAAAAAAGACGCCATCTTTTATTTAAATATTTGTTTTCCCCGGAAAAAAGAACCTCATTTTCTCCTCTTACTAAAAAATTACCCAGAGTATAAATATACAATTTTCGATAGTGAACAGTCATTACTTACCCCCTCTGTCTTATCGAATCTAACCTTTACCCTAAAATTTTAATTGACTCAGTTTTATGTTAAAATATCAGAGTTATGTTAAAGTATCGGAGACAGCAGCCTGGAAACAGATTCCCTGAGCTTCATGGTCCAACCTCTATTTTCATAAAGTTCTTTTGTGATCTCCTGAGAATACTTTAAATCTTCCGCGAAAAGTTGATCATGATATTCGGCTCTTTCCCTATTATAGATAAAGGCATTAATTTCAAAATTAAGTTTAAAGCTGCGGACATCCATATTGGTGGTTCCAATTGAGAGCACCCGGCCGTCAATACAGATTGTCTTACTGTGGAGAAAACCCTTAGTATAATGGAAACAGCGGGCACCGGCTTCTAAAAGCTGCCCCACAAAAGAGTTATTGGCTGCATATACAAAAGGATGATCCCCGCGATCAGGAATCATTATTTTTACATCTACTCCCGAACGAGCAGCAAGCATCAAGGCTTCCAGCATTGACTGATCGGGAATAAAGTATGGGGTCTGAATATAAATTGTCTCTTCTGCCTCATAAATCATCTTTAAAAACATGGCCTTAATTTCTTCTTCCCTGGAGTCAGGTCCACTGCTTACAATCTGCAGGGCCTCTTTACCCTGATACTTCTTTGCCGGAAAATATTTTCCCTCTGCCAGCAGATCATCACCTGAAGCAAAATTCCAGTCCAGTAAAAAACGATACTGCTGACTATCTACACTTTCTCCTTTAATTTTAAGATGAGTATCTCTCCAGTCGCCAAATCGCTTAGAACGGCCCAGATATTCGTCGCCAATATTAATTCCACCGAGATAACCAATCTGACCATCAATAATTACATTTTTACGGTGATTTCTATAATTGATATCTAGTAAAAAAGGAGCAAAAGAAACAACCTCCCCACCAGCATCTTCTAAATTGAAAATAGCATAACGCGAAAGATTACGGCAGCCCATTTTATCATAGAGCAGCCTCACTTCAACACCTTCTGCTGCTTTGTCAGTTAAAATTCGCATAAATTTGTTTCCCAGCTGATCGTCATTGATGATAAAATAATTGGCATGAATAAATTTTTCTGCCTTCTTTAAATCCTGAAATAGATCTTCAAACTTTTCCTGTCCATTTTGGTATATTTTAAGCTGATTATAGCCAATCTCTGCTGGCAGGTCGCTCTGAATACCGAGCCTCATAATGCTCTGCTCAAGGTGATCAAAGCCTTCCTTTTGTTCCTCAGCAGAACGCTTAAAATATTTAAGTCTATTATTTTTAAGTTCATCTGCCTGCTGTTTGCCCTGATAAACTCTTCTTTTTTTGGGAGTTAGACCAAAAAAGAGATAGAGTATAAAACCGAGCACAGGAATCAAAGTCAAAATCAAAAGCCAGGCCCAGGTTGCAGTAGGATCTTTTCTTTCGAAAAAGATCAGCAGAATAATAAAAATTATATTTAAAATTAAGATTCCAGAAGGTAAAAACGATAAAAAATTCATAAAATCTCCTCAACAAAATTTATTCTTTTAATTTTACAGCTTTTTCTGCTTCTTCAACATCCTTAACCAGCCTTTTTATACTCAGCTCAGTTTCGTCATTGAGATCAATATAATTATCATCAACCCTGACAATTGGCGATTCCGGATGCCGGGAGTTGATAAAAACAATAATAGCTACCTCTCCATTACTCAATTCTACCTGATCCCCGATTAAAGAATAGGGAATTTTTTCAATAAAAATTGATTTTAACTTATGGTCAAAAGAATTAAAGTCTTCTTCCAGCATTTTAACAGCGGCAAAAGGTGAAACTGATTTTTGATAGGGTCGATCTGTAGTTACTGCATCAAAGGTATCACAGATAGCTATAATTCTACCAAAAAGAGGAATTTTTTTGCCTTTTAATCCCAGGGGATAACCACTGCCGTCATATCTTTCGTGATGAGTGAGAATCCCGGCCATTATACTTTTGGAAAAGCGGTTACTTTTTTTAAGCAGCTGGTAACCGTACTGGGCGTGTTTTTTTGCTTCTTCGTATTCTTCCTCTGTCAGAGGCTCTGGTTTATTTAAAATCTCTTTTTTTATTTTACTTTTACCAATATCATGCAGCAGGGCAGCTGTGGTCAGGTTACCAATCCTGTTTTCATTTAAATGCAGCCATTTACCAAATTTATTGGCTAAAATACCAACATGTAGGGAATGGGAATATGTATAATTATCAATCTCGCGGGTCATTTTTAAAGTATCTTCTAAATCAAGATAATTAGAAATTTCCATTGCCTCTTCGGAAAGGCTCTTTACTGTTTTAAAGTCAATTTTTTTCATATAATATGCCTTTTTATAAGTTTCCGAAAATTCTTCTAAGTTTTGCTGATATTTTTCCCTGGCAATTTTTTTCTTATTAATTGTTTCTTTTATTTCCTTTTCTGTTTTGACTTTTACTTCTTTGAGATCCATATTTTTTATCTGTTCAATTAAACGCCTGTTAAGCTCAGTCCCGGGAGGAATTAAGACTCCTCCAAACTCACTTCTTATTTCCTCATCAATTATCATTCCGTTTTCTAAATCTGCTACTCTTACTTTGTTATCAGAAATAAAAACCCTCTCCTTTCTCAGAATTAACTAGTATATTCAATATTATAACATTTTATTACTAAAACAACAATAAAATGACAGATTTAAGTCCTTTGCATTTCCCGAGCAAAATTGTTACTATACTATCAGAAGATTCGCAAAATAGGAGGTCAATAAAAATGGATGTTGAAGATTTAGAAAATCAATCGATAAATGACTACAACTATTTAAAATTATTAAAAAAGTTTTATGATTCCTATCTTAAAGATTATAAATTAAAGTTTTTTAGTGTCCAGTTTTTACATGTCTTAATTGCCGGTTTGACTTTAATTCCTCCTCTTATCCTGCGGGAAATTATAGATCAAGCAATCCCGGCCGGAAATATATCCCGAATTATCACTCTGGTCATCATTGCATTTGCTGTTTATCTGACCAGTTCTATTTTTCGTTATCTCAGAGTTTTTCACGGCCATAAAGTGGCTCAATTTATCACCAGAGATATGCGCAATGACCTCTATAATCATTATCAGTATCTCTCACTTAATTTTCATGATAATAAAAAAACAGGGGAGCTGATGTCCCGGGTTATTGATGATTTAAATCGGCTGCAGGAGTTTATCCATCACGGTCCGGAGGCAATTATTGGCTCAGCTGTGCTTTTATCAGGTACAGTGATAATTATTTTTACTTTAAATGTTAAACTAACTTTAGTCACCTTATTATATGTACCCTTTTTGATTTATTTTTCTTACAAAATTATGCAGAAGATGCACCAGGCCTTCCGGGCTACCAGAAGCGCCAAAGCCAGTTTAAGTGACCGCCTGGAAGATAATTTAGCTGGAATCAAAGTTATCAAGGCTTTTGTCAATGAAGATTTTGAGCAGTGCCGTTTTAATGAAAAAAATCAGGCACATACAGATAACAGAATGTCTGCCGTTAAATATTTAAGTATTCTCTTCCCTGGTTCCAGAATGCTCAACAGTTTTGGAATTTTGAGTGTGATCAGCTATGGTGCTTACTTGACGGTAATTGGAGATATCACAGTTGGTACAGTTGTTGCCTTTTATACTTATTTAATCCAGTTTAGAGAACCTCTTCTCAGGATCGTCCGCATGTCAGAGGGTTTAAGCCGATTTTTTGCCAGTACAGAAAGATTCTTTTCCCATCTGGAACTTAAACCGGAAATTTTATGTAATACGGGAGATGAAAAAAGAGAGAGCCTAAAAGGAAAGGTAGAATTTGATAATGTACACCTGACCTATGATAATCAACAGGAAATCTTAAAAGGAATTAATTTTACTGCCAATGCAGATCAGACTGTGGCTCTGGTGGGCCCCAGTGGTGCCGGTAAAACCAGTATGGTCCGCCTGATCCCCCGCCTCTACGAGGCTAATTTAGGGAAAGTAAAAGTTGATGGGATTGATGTCAGAGAATATGATTTGAAAAATCTGCGCAGCTATATTGGAATGGTGATGCAGGAAGATTTTCTCTTTTCTGATACGGTTGCTGAAAATATTGCCTACGGCCGACCTGATGCTGCCAGAGAAGAAGTTATTAAGGCAGCAAAAGATGCCAATGCCCATGATTTTATTGTCGGGCTTAAGGATGGTTATGATACTTTAGTTGGCCAGCGGGGTATAAAGCTCTCTGGTGGCCAGAGGCAGCGGGTCTCTATCGCCCGCGCCTTTTTGAACAATCCCAAAATATTAATTCTGGATGAGGCTACTTCTTCGGTTGACTTAGAAACCGAACAGCTAATCCAGGAAGCTGTAGATAAAGTCAGCCGGGGCAGAACCACCTTTATTATCGCCCACAGACTGGCAACTATTGTCAATGCCGATCAGATATTATTTGTAGAAGCTGGTAAAATTGTTGAACGCGGCAGCCACGAAAAATTAATGGCGCTGGATAATAAATACCGGGAGTTTTATGAGATGCAGTTTAAAAAAGAAGAGATAGCTTAAATAATCTGAATCCCAATTACGCCCAGGGCCAGCATCGCAATTGCTGCCAGCAGGGTAGAATAACTTTTAAAAACTGGGGCAGCATCGGAAACAATAATTTCTTCTTTAATAGCAGCAATTAAAACAAACAGCAGATATCCACCCAGAATATAGGCAGTATTAGCTGTCATCATTTCTGGATAAGTATAGCTGCCTTTCTGCATTAAAAGCTGAGTTCCAAAAAAAAGTCCCAGGGCTGGTACAAATCTGGGCAGGCCAAACCACTCACCTTTAAGCTCACCCCAGTACTTCAGGACTGTAATTCCAGTGACAGTTGTCAAAAAGAAAATTGCCGGGTTAAGCGGATCCAGCCCTCCCGGTAAAATAGTGTGTAAAAACCAGCCCAGGACATTAATTACAAAAACTGTGCTCATATATTTTAAACCTTTAATCGCTGTCTGCTTAATTGTTCCGGACTCAATCAGCATAAACAGAATCCCCAGAAAAAAAGCAAGACTCATATTTTCACTTAATAATGAATTTAAAAATAAACGAGATAACTCAGACAATTTTCTCACTTCCTTCCTGCAGGCTTGCTTTGTCTTTTCTTAAAAGTTCAACCAGAAGATAAATAATACTGACTATCAAAAATGCCCCCGGAAAATCCTTAACAAAGCCCAGAGGCGGATACCCGGCCGCTGTTAACTGAATGGAAAAGATAGTTCCTTTTCCCAGAACCTCGAGCAGAGCTCCCACAAAAATCATCAAAATGAAGAAGTCTTTTTGATAGGAAAAAAATTTATTTTCGCTCCGGCTGGCTCCAATATAAATTAGAGGGGTTACTCCCAGTAAGAGCAGATAATTATTGATAAATACCTCCAGATTAGGAAATAAGTCGATAATAGCTATATAAAAAATATAGCTCAAAGTAATACCGACTCCAATTAATAAATACCAGTGGTAGTCCTCTCTTTCGGAAATAAAGCGGGCAAAAAATTTGATTAAAAGTGCAATTAATACTGCACTGACGGCTGTTATTAAGGCCTGTTTTAAATTATTGGTAGCGCCGAGAAGGGGCAGAAGCCCCATCAGCATTACCTTTTCGAGTATTGTTAGATTTTTATCCATTGGAACCTCCTTCAGCAGTATCCTCTGCAATCTCTGTTTCCGAATCTGAATCAGCTGTGCTTTCTTCTTCACTTTCCTCTGCCGGAGTGGCTGAAGAATCTGTATCAGTTTCCTCTCCATTTTCTGCAGCAGAGTCAGAATCGCTTGCCTCAGTTTGACTTTGATCAAAAGCAGCCTCCGCCTCACTGTCTAAAGCATTTTCGACTGCATTAACTGTTCCTACAGAAGAATTAGTTGCTCCGGAGACAGTGTCAACTTCCAGACTCTGGCTTTCTATAATTGCTGTTTTAGTTGCCTCTACTGCATCATCACCAAGATTTGGAGTCTCATTCTCTGCCAGCACCTTTATCTCAGTGATTTCGCCAGCTTCAACTACTACCTCTAATTCGATTGGGCCGGCATGCCCCTCAGCTGAGCCCTGATAAACACCATCCTCAACTTCAAAATCAGATTCACTGTCGGAGTCAGGTGATGCTTTAGCTATTGCTTCCTCAACCGCTTCCATAAAGGCCTCACTTGTATAAGTTGCCCCTGCGACTGTATCTAAGTCAGCACTCTGTTCTGCTAAAAGCTGTTCTTCTAACTCTTCGTAAGCTGGTTGGGCCAGATGCTCAGTCTCCTGCTCTGCTAAAATTTCTAGATCCACTATATCACCATTTTCAACGGTTATCTCTAAAACTATATCTCCCTGAACTCCTTCGGCCTGACCCTGATAGACTCCATCCTGCAGACCAGTTTCCTGTTCAGCAATTAAAAGTCTCAATCCTGCCTGGACAGCTCTGACTACCGTCTGCGAAGAATAGGTTGCTCCACTGATCAGATCTGTCTCTGCCATTATCTGTTCAGCATCTGCAGTAGTGAATTCTCTAAACTGGTTCAGAAAATCCTGATCTTTAATTCTGGCTCCCAGGGTTGGGGATTCACTTTGATTAATAATTTTTATATTCTCTATATTTCCATCTGGCTCCAGGATGAGTAAAACCTCAATTGGGGCCTCAAAACCATTGCGTGATATGTAGATTAGATCTTTAATTGTTTCTGCTTCGGCCCGGGCTGCAAATAAAATATCGTCCTCATCTCGTTCTATAATTTCAAAATCATCTGCGGCCGGTACGGACTGGTTCAGGTGGCTGTAGCTTAAATTGCCGGGATAAGGTGCTTCCTCATCAATTAAAGTCATTCCGACAAGCAGAATTAAAACTGCAGCTGTGATTACAGCACTAAAATGGGCCACTTTTTTTCTGACAAATTCAACTTCTCCAAAATGGGCAGTCTCAAAAGCATTATCCAGAAAATAGGAGGCGCCATTGATAATCAAAATAGCAAAGGTTACTCCTTCTGGATAGGGAGTATAGCGGCGAATAAAAATTGTTAAAAAACCGCCAAGAAGTCCATAAATAATTTTGGCCCATTTGGCTACTGGAGAGGTTACCATATCAGTTGTCATATAAATTGCAGCAAAAATTAGTCCTCCCGATAAGATCGTAAAAACTGGATCCTGGCCAAATATCAGGGCTGCTCCTACAGTACCTGCTGTAAAGGACAGTGGAATTTTTAAGTCAATATAATCTCTAAGATATAAATAAACTCCACCGATTAAAAGAGCAATTACCGAAGTTTCTCCAATACTGCCCGGAATATTGCCGATTATCAGCTCTGAATAGCTAAAAGCATCTGCTCCAAGCTGCAGTGGGGTGGCTGTCGAAACTCCATCCAGCGGACTGACCCACTCAATCATTAAAGCCGGATAGGATAAAAGCAGTATCGCTCTGGCAACTAAGGCCGGGTTGAAAATGTTGCTGCCCAGACCGCCAAATAAATGTTTACCGATAACTACTGTTAAAAAACCACCCAGGATGGGCAGCCACCAGGGGACAGTGGGCGGCAGAGTTAAACCAAGTAAAAGCCCGGCCAGAAAAGCACTGCCATCACCCAGGGCAGCAGTATTTTTAACAAAAGGTTTTTCAAAAACTACAGCACTTAAAGCACTGGCTAAAACTAAATAAAGTGCATATAAACCAAAAAAATAAACACCTGCGATTAAGACAGGAATCAGAGCAATTACCACACTCCACATATTTGTTTCAATTGTTTCTGGACTCTCTATATGAGGTCCACTTGACCTAAATAAATTTGCCATTTTAATTACCACCCCTTTTATTTTTCAACTGCTCTCAACTCTGCCTTTCCCCGTTTGATCCAGCGAACCAGTGGCCGTTTGGAAGGACAGATATAAGCACAGGCACCACATTCGATACAGTCTTTTAAGCCCACATCGTCTGCTCGCTCCAGCAGGCCATTATTGACAAAGGCACAGATCCGATTGGAAGCTAAATACATGGGACAAACCTCACTGCATTTGCCGCATCGAATACAGACCCGGGTTTCACTGTCAGCATATTCTGCAGCAGTGATTAAAACTATGCCTGATGTTCCCTTAACAACAGGCATACTTTCGTCATCAATATTAATCCCGGTCATTGGCCCCCCAACAATAATCTGATAATCCTGCTGGTCTTTAGGACCTCCACAAAATTTAATTACATCTTTAATTAAAGTTCCAATCGGCACTTTTACATTTGAGGGAGTAGTTAAAGCTTCTCCACTTACTGTCAGCACCCGGTCAGTTACTGCTTCTTCAAAATCAACAGCTCTGGCAATTTTTACCGCAGTCTGAACATTGTTGACAACCACATTCACTGCCATCGGCAGCTCACCTTTAGGCACTTCTCGATTTAGAACCGCCTTAATTAAATGTTTTTCTGCACCGTGGGGATAGCGGGTGTCCAGGGCCTGGACCTCAATTCCCGGCCAGTCGGCTGCCTTCTGCTGCAGTTTTTTTATTGCATCCTTTTTATTAACCTCAATTGCAACTATTCCTTTTTCCGCCCCAACTGCTTTTTTAATCAGTTCTAATCCTCTAAACAGATCCAGATATTCCTCCAGCAGCAGCCGGTGATCAACTGTCAAAAACGGCTCACATTCAGCTCCATTAATAATTACAGTATCAATTTTAATTCCTGCCGGTGGTTCCAGTTTAACATGGGTGGGAAAACCTGCTCCTCCCATCCCGATCACACCTGCCGCCTTGACTCTTTTTCTAATTATTTCAATCTCTGGCAGCGCTCCTCTAGCTGACTTTTGAGCTTCTGCTTTCAGCTCCGAATCATCTTTTTTAATTAAAATACAGCTGTAAGTTCCCTGACCCGGTTTTTTCCGTTCAACAATTCCCTCTACTATACCGCTGATGCTGGAATGGATTCTGGCTGAAATTTTTCCCTGCAATTCCGCTATACATTCTCCTTTTTTTACTCTATCTCCCACCTTAACAATTGGCTCAGCCGGAGCACCAATATGCTGAGATAAAGGAATAGCTACTTCTGCTGGTTCAGGCATCACTTTAATTGCCTGATCACTGGTCAGTCCCTTTTTTTCAGGTAACTGAATTCCGCCGATCGGGAATTTTTTTACTTCCTTAATTGCCATTTCGGCACCTCCGAATTAAATTAATTATCCAGGCAAATACAAATTAAAACTTTTTGAGATAAAAAATGTGGATTCTTCTTAAAAGATATCCACCAGCATCTAAGCCTATATGTTCTGTTTAAAAGCTCTAAATTTTGAATTTTTTTCCAGATAAAATTAAATTTTTGAAAACATTTTCACAACTCAATTATAACAGAAAGGAACTGTGCTTGAAAAGAGTTTTAGGCAATTTAATTGAATTCTAATATATGATAATATTGTGAGGGATCAACTTTCTGGTATTTGCCAGAAGGATAAATAATCCCACTCCAGGCCTGATTGCCAGTTTTAATCACAGGCTTTCGATTTTCTACCGCCCGGAGTACAGCCGCCTGCCACATTATATTCTTTAAGAGCCTGCTGTTATTAAACCAGGCTTCATTTGTCTGATTAACTATAAAATCAACTTCAGCAGATTCGGGCTTCACATAGGAAGGATAGAGTATTTCGGAACAGAGCACAGTTTTCCAGCTCAAATTTTTGTTTTTAAATACTTTTGGCTCTTCTCCAGCATTCAGGGAGGAAAAATGATAGGGAGTATATTTGTTTAAGAGTTCCTGATAGGGATAGCTTTCCCCAAAGTACAGGAGTAAATTTTTATCATAGCGGGAAATAAGCTCTCCAGACTTCGAAATTAAATACGAACTATTATAGCGTCCAGCACCCGAATCTTTAGCTGCCAGGGAGCCAATTTGAATTGGAGTTTCAAATTCTGCGGCCAGCTGCTCCAAAAATTGCTGTCTCTGCTGCTGATCTGAGTGAAAATCAAAGGTGAGATTTGTCTCAGGAGCAATTATCAGTCGGGTCTGATTTAATTCTGCTGCAGCATTTAAAGTCAGTTCAATATTTTGATCTAACTGGGCTGAAGTCCATTTTTGTTCCTGGTCGATATCTGTTGTGATAATACCAATTTGTATTGTTCCCACTGTTCTGGCTGCAGTAAAATCTATCTGCTGGCGGGAATAAGCAAAACCAAAAATCAGGCTCAGAATTAGAGTTATTATAATAATGTTTTTGTAATTTTTCTGAAAAATAAGCTGAAAAAGCAGGCCGTTAACCAGAATTAAAATAAAGGTCAGAATCCAGATTCCTCCCAGCTCTGCCAGCTGGATAAAGCTTAAAAACTCTGTCTGAGTAGAGGCAGGATTGGCAATTGGAAAAAATCCCAGTAGATAGTGGCGGCTGAACTCAAAGAAGGTCCAGCAGATAGCAAATAGCAATGGGTTAAATTCATTCTTTGCGAAAAACTTCCGCTGCAGATAAAAGTAAAGCAATAAAAAGAGACCATAAATTAGGGAAAGTAACAAAAACAGTAAAACTAAAAGAATAATGATGATCGGCATCGGAGCTGAAGTATACAATTTAATGGAATGATAGAGAAAATTGCCCGAAAAAAGCAAAATCCAGAAGCCCAGTTTCCAGCCGCTAAAGAAAATTTCGCGATAAGATATTTCACCATTTTTTAATATAAAAAGATAATAGAGAATAGGCAGGAGGGCAGCCCAGCCCAAAAAATATAATTTTCCATAATAATTGGCTGCTGTAAATAATGCTGCTGATAAAAAAGCTGAAATCAAACCCATTTTTCTTCTCCTTATTTTTTATCTAAATTCCAATTTTCTGAGAACCGCTTTACTTAATCTTTTCTCTAAATTTAGCTTAGTTCCTGCTTTTTGAGGTTTAAAAAAGAGAATTCAGCCAGCTGATGACCAAATTCCCTTTTCTCAGTTTATTTATCTGGATTGTTTTTTGGACGAGATTAATGGGTTAGTCTTAGTACTGACTTCCCCAGACTGCAATTCCCTGATCTGAAAGCGCACTAAAGGTCATCACATCTTTTTCTACTCCTTCATCATATTGTACTAACAATTCACCCAAATATTCAGTACCGTCAATATTGATTAGAATTGAATTATTATCTTTTAACTCCCAGCTACCTTCTACTGTTCCTTCAACATTTCCGGATTCATCCAGTCTAATTTCTTCTGAGATGTTAATAGATGCATTAATTGAATTTCCATGATTTATAAACTGATAATCTCCAGCCACTTCTGCTTTACTGTAACTGTCAGCCTGAGTCTCACCTGTATAACGGTGAGGCATAATTAAAGGCCAGCCTTGATCATTGATTAAGACCTGATGGACCCTTACTTTATGCAGTTCTCCTTTGCCGGGGAAGCGGGAATGCATAATCACAAAAGTTTTATCCAGTTCTTGGTCATAAAAAGCCGAGTTATGTCCGGGTGACAGGTAACCAATCTCGCTTTTATCAAACCAGAAATTACCGATCAATCTGGCTCCATATTGGTTACTATTCATTCCAATCCGGGGCCGAGCCTCTACCATCCTGTCTCCATCAGGATCAATAAATGGCCCATCCGGATTTTTGGAGCGGGCCACCCGAATATTATAACCGCCATCTGGAGCCAGTGTTCCAAAAGAAATCATAAAATAATAATAATCTGCTGCTGGATGGTAAAGGATATAGGATCCCTCCATGGCAGAATGATTGCCGCCTGCTAATTTTTTGCCATAGCTATCTTGCTTGAGGGGCATGCCGGTATCAGGATTCATTTCCAGGATATAAATTCCACCAGAATAGGAACCATAGCTCATCCAGAGCTTTCCCTGCTGATCATAAAATACATGGGGATCAATAGCATTTGGATCCTGGCGCGGATTATGGGACTCTCCTTCTCTATTTGTTTCACCTTCGTTAAATGATTTTACCACCAGCTCCTGATATTCATAAGGACCTTCAATCTGATCGGAAACTGCCAGTCCGATTGCGGAACGAGTAGCTCCCCAGGTGCTGACACTAAAGTAAAGATGATATTTATTTCCAATTTTAACTGGACTTTTGGCCCAGGTGCTTGTGGCAGGGTCGGGCTGGGGCCACTCCAGTGCTTCCTTGAGTTCTTCTCCCGGGTTACCCTTTATAATTGGATTTGCAGCATGGAATCCATTTGCCAGCTGCTTCCAGTCAACTAAATCTTCAGACTTTGCTGCTGCGAGATGTGAGCCAAAGAGATAATAAGTTCCATCTTCTTTAATAATCATTGGATCATGAACTGAGACACTACCAGCAGCTTGAGGGGTATAGGACATTTCCGCTGCTTCAACTGCAGCTGCCGCAGAAACGGCAGCAAAAAACATAAAAACAATTAAGCCTGAAATTAATAATGATGATTTATTTTTCTTCAAATCTGACACATCCTTTTTTAGTTTTTAATAACTGCTGCCCCAGACTGCAATTCCCTGATCTGAGAGCGCACTAAAAGCCATAACTTCTTTATCCAATCCTCGATCATACTGTTTGATAAATGTCCCGTAGTATTTTTCGCCGGCAATGGTAATTTCAGCGTAGTGGCCATCTACCAGCTGCCAGCTTCCTTCAACCTGTCCGCTGATACTGCCATCTGAATTTAATTTAATTTCCTGAGAGTAATTAATATTTCCCTCCCCATTTTGAATATCCCTCCCGTGATTTACAAATTGATAATTTCCTGTTACCTGAGCTTCAGTATAAGAGGAAGTGCTTTCTCCATTGTAGCTGTGGGGGGTGATTACCGGCCAGCCTTTTTGATTGAACACTGTCTGATGGACTCTGACCTGATGATACTCTCCCTGACCTGGATAGCGGCTGTGAAAAACCACAAAACTTTTGCCTGTTTCCTGATCATAGAAGGCTGAATTGTGGCCGGGTGAAAGATAACCAAGTTCTGATTTTTCAAAAATAAAATTACCAATTAATTTGGCGCCATAGTTTACTGCATCTGCCCAGTCACCACTGTCATATTCCCGCATATCTTTTCCCGCTGGGTCCAGGTAAGGTCCCTCAACATTTCGGGAGCGGGCAGCTCTAATATTATAACCACCATCTGCTGCCAGAGTTCCAAAAGACATATAGAGATAATAATAATCGGTTTCCGGGTTATATAAGATATATCCACCTTCCATTGGTGAATGACTGCCACCGGCAATTTTTTTGCCATAACCGGAGCCTTCTTTTAGATAATTGGTCTCCGGATTGTATTTTTCAGGATACCCAGTTTCTTCATCAAGTTCCAGTAAATGCAGGCCACCAGCATAAGATCCATAAAGCAGCCAGAGCTTATCATTTTTATCATAAAATACATGAGGGTCAATTACTCCAGGATGCTCTACATGCTTAAAATCTTCACCAGCTTCGTGACTGTAGTTTCCTTCTTCGTACTTTCTGATTAGAATTCTATCAAATTCGTAAGGGCCTTCTATCGTATCTGAAACTGCCAGAGAAATTGTTGATCTTTCTGATTCCCAGTGTGCTGTGCTGAAATAGAGGTGATACTGATTGGAATTTTTAGCTTTAATTTTAACTGGACTTTTGGCCCAGGTGCTTTCTGCATCTGGTTCAGGCCATTTTAAAGCTTTTTTTAATTCTTCTTCCGGATTGGGAATAATCGGATTAGCAGCATCCCAGTCGCCTGCCAGCTGCTCCCATTCAATTAAGTCATCTGATTTTGCCGCTGCCAGATGAGAGCCAAAAACATAATATCTACCATTCTCTTCTATAATCATTGGATCATGGACGGAAACACTTTCTGGATCCAGTTCGACAGCAGTTGCTGCCTCTGCTTTAATTTTTTCTGCGCCAGCGTAAGTACTAACAAATACGACTAAAAATAATGGAATTAATAAAAATACAAACTTAGCTCGTAAGTTTCTCAAAATATCACTCCCAGAAAATTTCTTTAGTTTTTTGTTTAATTAAAAGTATAATTATTTAGTTTATGTTAAAATTATATCAAGCAATATTAATAATTGTCAAATAATTTTCATTATTTAAGCCCATAGGAAAAGACCCAATCGCTAAATTAGGCCTTCAAAATGGTTTCTGATATTTTATTTTTTATTTTAATAAAAGCTAAAAGATAAATTTAAAATCAATTTCAAATTAATTTTCAACTGTCTCCAAATTATAATATAGACCGGGATTTCAACGTCAATCCCTGCTGGCTTCTAGACTCTCCTCTTAAGTGAAGGAGCAACCCGCAGACTAAAAAATATTATTAAAGATGCTGCAATTGAAATATCATATAAACCATAACCTATTGCCAGACCAAGACCGGCAACTCCCCAGAGGCTGGCTGCTGTGGTCAATCCCTCAATCTTATCTTCCTGTTTCAAAATAGTACCAGCACCTAAAAAACCAATTCCGCTTACCACCTGAGCTGCCAGGCGCGCCGGGTCACCTTCCACCCCACTTAACGTTTTACCAGCCTGTGCAACTTCTACTGACAAAATCATAATCACACAGGAAATAACAGCAACAATTACATTTGTTCTGATCCCTGCCGCTTTATTCTGCTTCTCTCTATCATATCCAATTAAAGCCGCCAATACTGCAGCTAAAATTAACCTGAAAATTCCTATCCAATTTAAAATCAAAAAAATCACCTCCAGAATCTTTCTATATATAATATTCTTCGTAATTGATTCCAATCCTTTAATATTTTCATTAATAACTGCTTAACACTTTAAATTCTCAGGCTGTTGAATAAAATGCTTCTTTATATTTTTCGCTAATTTTAAGTAAAACTCATTATAAATTTATTATATAAACTTCTTTTTCCACCAAAATAGCTCAGAATTTCTTTCTCATCCACCAGGTCACTTTTTTCTTCTCCCAGATATATACTATAACTGCTCCAGCGATAATCTCCAGGTTTTAAGGTAAGCTTATCTTTAACTGGATTCAGATGAATATAGCGATTAACAACTAAATTATAATAATTATTCTCTATTATTTTGGAACCATAGCGCCCCTGAAAAACATGGCCAACTGTGTTATATCGCTCATTAAAATATCTTGCATAACGCCAGTTAACTCCTCTCATAATTCTCCAGATTTCAATATCTTTTGTTTTAATTTGAAGATGAACATGGTTGGGCATCAGGCAATAAGTTAAAATACTGTAATCATGTCTTGCTTTTACTTCTTTAATTATATCTAAATAGATCAGATGATCAACAGCATCTAAAAAAATATTTTGCTTCTTATTACCTCTGCAGATTATGTGATATTTTGCTCCCGGATACCAGACTCTTTTTTGATGGCCCATGATCATCCTTCCTTCCATTATTTTACTTTAATTATATTATATCCTTTTATTTTATTAATTTCAATTATTTTACATAATAAAATAAAAAATATTATTTCGTACGCAAAGTTTTACATAATTCGACAGGTTCACGGTGCGTGTACATAAATAAACATAAACGCACATAAACGCAAAAAGACCAGCGGCGTCCCGCTGGTCTTTTATCTTTGATCTTATTTATTTTTAAGCTGTTTTTTCTTTAGCCTTACTCTTCTTCAGGAGCATAAGCTGTTTCCAGTCTCTTGTAGGACTGATAGCGTTCTTCTGCATCCTTTTCTGATTTTTCAAAGAGCTCTTCAGCAATTTCAGGGAATGTCTTCTGTAAGGAGGAGAAACGTACCTCACTGAGTAAGAAATCTCTGAAGCTTTCAGTAGGCTCTTTAGAATCCATGCTGAATGGATTCTTGCCTTGCTCTTTAAGCTCTGGGTTGAAGCGGAATAAATGCCAGTAACCTGCTTTAACAGCATCTTTTTCCTGGCTCACACTGCAGCCCATACCAGCTTTAAGTCCATGAGAAATACATGGTGAGTAAGCAATTACGATGGAAGGTCCATCATATGCTTCAGCTTCGGCAATAGCTTTGATAGCCTGGTTCATATTAGCTCCCAGAGAAATCTGAGCTACATAAACATAGCCGTAAGTCATAGCCATCTGGCCTAAGTCTTTCTTCTTGATCTTCTTACCAGAAGCAGCAAACTTAGCAGCTGCAGCTGTTGGAGTAGCTTTAGAGGACTGTCCACCGGTATTAGAATAAACCTCTGTATCAAAGACTAATACATTTACATCATCACCAGAAGCGATAACGTGGTCTAATCCACCATAACCGATATCATAAGCCCAGCCGTCTCCACCGAAGATCCACTGAGATTTTTTAGTAATAAATTCTTTGCGGTCTACGATCTCAGCAATTACTTCGTTTTCACTGTACTTAGCGAGTAAAGGCATCATTTTCTTCTTGATTTCTTGAGTCTTCTCGCCGTCATTATAGTTATCTAACATTTCTTTCATTAATTCAGTTAACTCTGGATCCAGGTTAAGCTCAATTGCTTCTTCCATCAGGTCAGCAATTTTAGCTCTAATCTGCTGATTAGCTAAGAACATACCATAACCATACTCGGCGTTATCCTCAAATAAGGAGTTAGCCCAGGCTGGTCCGTGTCCTTCTGGATTAGTAGAGTAAACAGATACAGGAGCAGATCCACCCCAGATTGAAGAACAACCTGTAGCGTTAGCAATTAACATTCTGTCTCCGAATAACTGTGTAACTAGCTTAGCATAAGCTGTTTCTCCACAACCAGCACAGGCACCATGGAATTCAAGCAGCGGCTGCTGGAACTGACTACCTTTGATATTAACAGGATCCATTAAATCATCTTTAATAGATATTTCGTTAATAGCATAATCCCAGTTGTCTGCTTCTTTGGCTGCCATTTCGGCAAATGGAGTCATTTCTAGAGCATCAGCAGGACATACATCAGCACAAACACCACAACCGGTACAGTCATAAGGACTTACTTGAATCTTGTACTCTAAACCTTCTAACTGTTTACCGAGTGCAGACAAAGTTTCAAATCCTTCTGGAGCCTCTGCAGCTTCTTCTTCATCCAGTAAGAAAGGTCTAATTACCGCGTGTGGACATGCCAATGAACACTGGTTACACTGAATACACTTATCACTCAACCAGTCAGGTACATTAATTGCAATACCACGTTTTTCATACTTAGAAAGTCCTGGAGGGAAGTGTCCATCTTCACGCCCAACAAATATACTAACAGGTAATTCATCACCTTTTTGTGCATTAGCAACCTCAACTACATTTTTAACGAATTCTGGCACGTCTTCTTCCTCTTTCTCTGCAGCTTCTGCACTTGACCAGGAGGCCGGTACATCAACTTTAACCAGGGCATCCATAGCTTTATCTACAGCTTTATTATTCATTTCAACGATCTTATCACCTTTGTGGCCGTAAGATTTCTGAATAGCATCTTTTAGATATTCAATTGCTTCATCAACAGGAATAATGTCAGCTACTTCGAAGAAAGCAGTCTGCATAACCATGTTGATTCTCTGGCCCAGGCCAACTTCCTGTGCAATGTCTACAGCATTAATGATGTAGAAGTTAATATCGTGGTCAGCGATATATTTTTTCATTTCTGCAGGAAGATTTTCGTCTAATTCGTCTTCTGACCAGGTACAGTTAAGCACAAAGTTTCCACCATCATGTAAATCCTGTACCATGTCAAACTTATCTACATAAGATTCGTTGTGGCAGGCTACATAGTCTGCTTCGTCAATTAAGTAAGTTGACTTAATTGGCTGATCACCAAATCTTAAGTGAGATACTGTTACACCACCAGATTTTTTGGAGTCATAAGAGAAGTAAGCCTGAGCATACTTATCTGTGTTATCACCAATAATCTTAATAGCGTTCTTATTAGCTCCAACAGTACCATCAGAACCAAAGCCCCAGAATTTACAGCGAACTGTACCTGCTGGAGAAGGATTGATATGTTCTGTAAGTTCAAGATTGGTATTAGTAACATCATCGTTAATACCAATTGTAAAGTGATCTTTTGGATCATCTTCTCTAAGGTTATCAAATACAGCCTTAATTTGAGTAGGTGTGGTATCCTTAGAACTTAAACCGTAACGTCCACCAACAACAACTGGACGATTTTCTTGATCATAGAATAATGATCTTACATCTTCATAAAGCGGTTCCCCTACTGCACCAGGTTCTTTAGTTCTATCTAATACAGCAATCTTCGCAGCAGTTTCTGGAAGAGCCTTCATGAAGTATTTTTCGGAGAAGGGACGATATAATCTAACTTTGATCAGACCAACCTTTTCTCCCTGATCAACTAAGTACTTAACTGTTTCTTCAATAGTATCGGTTACAGAACCCATAGCCACAATTACGTATTCAGCGTCTTCTGCACCTACATAGTTAAATGGATGGTATTCTCTACCTGTCAATTCGGAAATATCCTGCATATAATCTTCTACAATATCAGGTACTGCTTCATAAAAACTATTAGCAGCTTCACGTGCCTGGAAGAAAATATCAGGGTTTTGAGCTGTTCCCATTGTTACAGGACGCTCAGGATTTAAGGCTCTGTGTCTGAATTCGCTAACCTTGCCGTAGTCAACTAATTCTGCCAGATCATCATAATCTAAAACTTCTATTTTTTGATATTCATGGGATGTTCTAAAACCATCAAAGAAATGAGTAAAGGGTACACTTGATTTAATGGACGCCAGATGAGCAACACCAGCTAAGTCCATAACTTCCTGAACACTACCGGAAGCCAGCATAGCAACACCAGTCTGGCGAGTTGCCATTACATCAGAGTGGTCACCAAAAATTGATAGGGCATGTGTAGCAACAGTACGTGCACTAACATGAAAAACACCAGGTAATAATTCACCGGCGATTTTGTACATATTAGGCAGCATCAGCAATAATCCCTGAGAAGCTGTAAAAGTAGTTGTCAAAGCGCCTGCCACCAAGGAACCGTGTACTGCACCAGATGCTCCTCCCTCAGACTGCATTTCAGTCAACTTCACTTCCTGACCGAAAATATTCTTGCGGCCGTTAGCACTCCATGAGTCGACTAATTCAGCCATTGGAGATGAAGGAGTAATAGGATAGATAGCTGCTACGTCTGTAAAAGCATATGCTACATGTGCTGCAGCAGTGTTTCCATCCATGGTCTTCATTTGATTTGCCATTATAACTTTCCCTCCTATTAATAAGGTAATTTATTATTATTTATTTCCTCTTTAAGTATAATACTTTACAATTCTGCTGTCAAATATTTCACAGCTTTTAAGGGGATTTTTTGGTATTCGAAATTATTAGAATTCTTTAAATAACCGCACTATTAGCGAGACCTTGATTTTGCTTTATCCAGACGGTTTTCTGGCAGAGAGAATGTAGAGTGATTTATTAAGATACTCTGACTCAGTTTTGAGTCCAGTTTCAGCTGTCATTTCTGCCAATTTTTGAGCTTTGAAAAAATTTACCGGCTCTCCGACCAATTTTTCTAAAAAAATAATTACCTTTGTGAAAAAGGTAGTGGGATCAAATTCTAAAATATATAATTTTCCACCTGGTTTGAGCACCCTTCCCGCCTCACTTAAAGCCGTTTCCACCTGCCGGAAGTGATGAAGAGCATCCGAAATTGTTATATAATCAAAAGTTTGATCTGCAAAAGGAAGATCAGCTCCTTCAGCCAGCTCAAATTTTACCTGTTGATTGAAGTTCTTCTGCCTGCCCTTTTTGAGCATTGCTTCTGACGGATCAGCAACTATAACTTCCACATTTTTAGGCAGATGATTGGCCAGCTCGCCAGTCCCTCCTCCCAGATCAAGTAATTTTATTGATGACTCTTCCTTTTTGGACTCCTGTTTTCCTTTAAATTTAATCTGATTTAGGTTGAGCTGATTTCGACTTAATTCGGGTCGCGCACGACACCTGCACGTTAATTATTATTAAATAAATCCCTGGTATATACTTTTTCTTCTACATCCTCTAACTCAGCAGCCATTCGATTGGCTATAATAATTTCTGATTCTCTCTTAAATTCTTCTAAATCATTAATAACTCTTGATCTATAAAATTGATCATCTTCCAGAGCCGGCTCATAAACTACTACTTCGATCCCCTTAGCTTTGATACGCTTCATAACCCCCTGGATAGATGACTGTCTAAAGTTATCCGAGTTTTTCTTCATTGTTAAACGGTAGACTCCAACTTTTTCGGGCTTTTGTTTAACTATCATTTCTGCTATGTGATCTTTTCTGGTTCGATTGGCATCAACAATTGCCTGCATAATATTATTGGGCACATCTTCGTAATTAGCCAGCAGCTGTTTGGTATCTTTGGGCAGACAGTAGCCTCCATAGCCAAAAGAAGGATTGTTGTAGTGATCTCCAATTCTCGGATCTAAACTAACACCCTCAATAATCTGTTTGCTGTCTAAATCCCTGACTTCAGCATAGGTGTCCAGCTCATTAAAAAAGGCAACCCTCATGGCCAGATAGGTATTGGCAAATAGCTTTATGGCCTCTGCCTCAGTTGAATCGGTAAATAAAACCGGGATATCTTCTTTTTTCGCACCTTCTACTAACAGATCAGCAAACTCTTCTGCTCTTTCAGATCTCTCTCCCACAATAATACGGGAAGGATAAAGATTGTCATAAAGAGCCCTACCCTCTCTCAAAAATTCCGGTGAAAATATAATGTTTTCTGTATCAAATTTTTCTCTCAGTTCTTCGGTATAGCCAACCGGAACTGTTGATTTAATAATCATTACTGCATCTTCGTTAAAAGAAAGCACATTTGCTACAACAGCCTCTACAGTTCTGGTATTAAAATAGTTCTGATCCGGATCATAATTTGTTGGAGTAGCAATAATCACATAATCTGCCTCCCGATAAGCTTTTAGCGAATCAGTTGTTGCCTTTAAATCAAGCTCCTTATTGGCCAGATAGTCCTCAAGTTCGGCATCCACTATTGGAGATTCTCTTCTATTGACCATCTCCACCTTTTCTTCGATTACATCTACAGCAGTCACCTCATGGTTTTGAGCAAGTAAAACTGCATTGGACAGCCCCACATATCCAGCTCCTGCTACTGTAATTTTCATATTATCATTCTCCCCTGTATGTAAATTTTGTTATTGATAAATAAATTCTCAATTCTAATTTTATTACAAAAGGGACCGAGATTCAAACAAAATACTCGACAATTTTTGCTGTTTAGCTACTTAATTTTTAAATTATTTAATTTTAAATGCAGGAAAAGCAGATTTGAGTTATAATATAATATATAAGCTAACTAATCAACTTTAGCACTCTAAAGGTGTAAAGGTACCCGGTGCGTGAACATAAACGAACATAAACGAACATAAATATTCAAAAGGAAAGGAAAGATTATGGACTACCAAAAACAGATTGAAACATTTGTCAACTATTTTAAAGGTGCTGAAAGCGAAAAAGAAAATCATAAAATTGGTCTGGAATTTGAACATCTGATTTTAAAAGAAGATCTAACAGCTGTAGGTTATTTTGAAGAACAGGGAATAGAATCACTGCTGCAGAAGTTAAGTCAGGGAGAATGGGAAAAGGTTTTTGAGGGAGATCATTTAATTGGACTAAAGGACAATAAAAAGGCTATTACTCTGGAACCAGGTGGACAGTTAGAACTAAGTCTGATCCCCTTTACTAATCTGGAACAGATAGAAAAAATTTATCTTAATTTTATAGAAGATTTAACTAAAATTTTGGATGAGCGGAACCAAAAACTGGCTGTACTCGGTTATCAGCCTAAAAGTCTGATTGAAAATATCACCCTGCTGCCCAAAAAGCGTTACGATTTTATGTACAAATATTTTAAAAACACAGGTAAATATGCACATCATATGATGAAGGGAACTGCCTCTGTTCAAATGAGCATTGATTATATAAACGAAGAAGATTATGTTAAAAAAATGAGGGTCGGCTATTTTTTATCTCCTTTAATCTATTATCTTTTTGATAACACTCCTTTTTTTGAAGGTCAAATAGCAGCTGATTCCAGTATCAGAGAAGAAATCTGGACCAACTGTGACAGCCAGCGGTCGGGAATTATCGACGGTATTTTTGATAAAAAATTTGGCTACAGTGATTATGCAGAATATCTTTTAAATACTCCCCCCATTATCCGAAAAAAAGAGGGCGAATTAATTTATACCGGGGATCAGCTTTTAAAAGATGTAATGCAAAACGATAAATTAGAGGAGGTTGAACATTTCATTTCTATGGTTTTCCCCGATGTCAGAACCAAAAAATACATAGAAATCAGATCAGCAGACGCGCTGCCCTATCCCTACAATTTTGCTTTTGCTGCCTTATTGAAAGCTCTGTTTTATAATCAGGAAAATCTTGATTATCTCTATCAGGAGTCTTTAAAATATAATCAGCAGCAATTTTTAAAGTTCAAAGAAGAAATTATCAGAGATAAAGAAAGCAAAAAAAGAGAAGAATTGATAGCAGATATATTCAAACGGGCAGAAAATGTTTTAAATCAGGCTGAATTAAAATACTTAAGAAAACTAAAAAAAATATATTTTGAATATGGCAGACTTAAGTTTAAAACCCTGGCTAATCTGGAACAGGGGAAAGCAGAAGCCCTCAACTGGTGTCTTTTAAACTAAATAATTTAACCCCGGCAGTTTCAGCTGATCCAGTTTCTAGATCTGGACCAGTTCTTTTGAAATCAGCCGGGGTTTTTAATTGCTATTAGGTTTTTATAACATTTGCAAAAGAAACAATATCTTTAATTATTCTTCTTTCATAAACTCTTTAAAAAAGACTATAAATACTGCCAGCATTAAGGCTAAAACTGCTGCAATAGCCATATTAAGTATTTTATTGTTGTCTAAGGGACTTGAAGGTGTAATCGCCTCAGCATAGAATTTAACATCACTTGTTCTCTGTGCCTCAGTAATTCTTGCTTCTTCAACTCTGGATGCTAAAGAATTATAAGTCTTTTGAACATCATCAATCTGCTGATCCAGTAAAGATTTTTTATTCTCACCTTCCCATAATTGATTCTGCATTTCTTTTATTTCAGAAGTTAGTTTATTTACATTATTTCTATAATAAGCAAGCTCCATTTCTATTCCTTCAATTTCCAATTCTAAATCAACTTTTTTATTTATTAATTCTTTATATTTCTGAGCATAATCATTATAAGAATCACGATAAAGAGATAAGCTATTATTAATATTATCCTTTTCTAATTTTAAAGAATAATATTTTTTATTTAAAGTTTCAAGCTTAGATTGTTCATTTGTAATCTGAGTATTATAATAGTCAATTAAAATTGGTATTTTCTCAGTAACTATAATATTATCTGTTAAATTAGTTTTTGCTTTTTTATAAATTGGATTAACCATTTCACTCTCAAGTTTTAATTTTTTCAATACATTGATTTCCGACTCAGATAAAAGATTATTCCATAAAGTATTATTATCAATACTTCTATTAACTATCCATCTGTCATTTTCTTCTTCAACTAATTTAGATAGTTCCTTGTTTTCTTCTTTAAGATTAATTAAATTATTTTCAAACTCTGAAATTTTATTCCTATATTTAATTATATTCCTTCTTGTAGATTCTATTTTTTTCTGTAAAAGAGTTAAATCATATTCTTGATTAAAAGTTTTCAATTGCTGCTGATAATTAACATAGCGCTCTTTAATCTTTAGCAAGTCATAATTATTATCTTTGTAATCCTCATTATTTAACTCTCCAATCCAAATCCCATTTTCTTCCATACGATCCAACTGTTCAATTACATTTTCATATTGAGAATTTCTAGAACCAAGTTTGTTTTCTAAATTAATTATATTTTTATTATTCTCGTTTAGTGAATTTACTTTGTTGTTTAAACGCTGCCTCAATAATCCAAGTCTATTTTTTTTATTAAATGTTAAAAGATCTGACTTAAGATTGTTCAGTTTTTCTTCAGTATCTTTAAATTGTTCCTGAATAACTGTAGCAACTTCTCGTACCTCATTTTGTCTTATTTCCTTACTATCCGATATAAAGTTTTCTGCCCAGGCGTTAGCTATATCTGCTGCTAATCCTGGTTCTTTATTTTTAACTCTTAGTTCTATTAGTGGTGCATCCCCATTATCACTTTCTTCTGAGGCCAGAATTTCGATACTCATCATATTATCTAGTTCATCAGCACTATATCTTTCACCATTTTCGTTTCTCAAATCTAAATCATTTATAATTTTTTGTTTCAGCGAATCAGTAGTAGCCAAATTTCTGTATGTATCTATAGAAAAAGATTCTACCTCCAGGGAAGTTGTATAACGTGGAGTTAAAATCAATAAAGTTGACTTGGCCTGATAAACTGGTTCAATCATAAATGTGCTATACACAAAAGCAATTAGAATAGCTAAGATTACTAATCCAGCAATAAAAAACTTATTATCCCACAACAGCATTATATATTCCCTTAGATCAATTTCGTATTCATCATAATGATTTGGCTGATGTTCATTCTCCATAAAAATACCTCCATTTTAAATAAATTATCATATTTATTGTATTATCATAATTGCAATATTGCAGGAGTCAAACTCCGACAAGATTGTGTATATTACTCAAAATTAATCTCACTAACATATACAAATTCAAGTTCCACAATCTCAGCGGCAGCCGGCCAGACAATTATTTTTTTTCCACTTAAATTTGCCTCAATATCAGAAGCATTATTTCGCCTGATTAAATAAATATCCTCTCCACCCTGATATTCAATAGTATTTATATTGTTATAACTAATATTTAAACTCCCCAGAGAGGTATTAACACTAATAGACTTTTCCACAGTACTGGCAGAGAAAAAATCTCCATTCCTTAAACTTACAGAAATCTGGGTATTATCATTAAATGCATTACTATTAGAAAAATCAACACTGTTAATTTCCGAAGCAGAAAAGCTTCGCTCTCCTCCATCAGCCAGAAAAATAATATCCGAAAGCAGTTGTCCGCTAAATCTATTATTGGCTGAGGCTCTGACAACAAAACTCCCATTGGCTCTATCTATTTTATTGATATACTGGCTCTGAAGATTTAATTCAGCATAAGAAGTCTGCAGAGTTAAACTTGAATTTTGTACCTTTCCCCTCAGCCGCTGACCATTTTGAAGTTCGATCTGATCGGCCAGAACAGAAGGACTCAGCATAACTGCTGTTAAAAAAAGCAGGATAAAAATAACTAAATATTTTTTCATTTTTTCCTCCCATCATAAAAGACAAAGTCTAAAAATCTTATTCTTCAAACATGCTGTGCAAAATACTGGAGACAAAACTAACAATTATCGAGGCAATTAAAGCCGAAAAAAAGCCGCTGACTGCAAAACCGGGAACTAAAACAGAAGTTAAAGCCAGCATAATTGCGTTAATCACCAGTAAAAATAAACCAAAAGTTAAGATTGTAAATGGAATAGTTAAGATTGTAAAAATCGGTCTGATAAATCCATTAACAAAACCTAAAACCACTGCTGCAAAAAATCCAGCCCAGATTCCGGTCACGGTAATTCCCGGCAGTAAATAAGCAGCCACTAAGAGAGCTACCATTGTTGAAACTACTTTTGCGAAAAAATGAGACATTATAAATTCCTCCTTTTGAAATTTTGCCAGATATAAGCTATCATTATTTTAATTATCCATTTAGTTTTCATTTCATTTTAGCCTTTATCCCACTATTATTTACTTCTCTGATAATTACATTATACCTTTTTTGAAAAAAATGTCAAAATTATGACTGCTGATTATTTTTGACTGGCTCAATTGTTATATTCGTTTTTTATGATATAGTTGACAGCCTCTAAATACTGTATTATAATATAAATCAAAGTAAAGTGCTCAACTTTAAAAGATTTAACCTAAAAATGATCTGGGGAGGTAATTTTATGATTTTTAATAATGTAACTGAAATGATAGGAAATACACCTTTGGTTCGACTGAATAATTTAGTAAATGATAATTCTGCTGAGGTGGTACTTAAACTTGAAAGTTTCAATCCCGGGGGCAGCGTAAAAGACAGAATTGCTTTTAATATGATCAGCAAAGCTGAAAAAGCTGGCAAAATTAAGCCGGGTGGAGTTTTAGTTGAACCGACCAGCGGTAATACTGGAATCGGAATTGCAATGGTGGGAGCAGCTAAAGGTTATGAGGTTGTTTTAACTATGCCCGAATCCATGAGTCAGGAAAGAAGGCAGATGCTTAAAGCCTATGGTGCAGAATTAATTTTGACACCAGCTTCTGAGGGTATGAAAGGCGCAATCTCTAAAGCAGAGGAAATTGCTGCTGAGAGAGGTGGATTTATTCCTTCTCAGTTTACCAATCCTGCCAATCCGGATATTCACCGCCAAACTACTGCTAAAGAAATAATTACTGAAACTCAGGGTAAAATCGATTATTTTGTAGCAGGTGTTGGAACCGGTGGTACAATTACTGGAGCCGGTGAGGAACTTAAAAAAAGAATTAATAATCTTAAGATAGTAGCAGTAGAGCCTGAAAACTCAGCTGTTATCTCCGGTGGTGAACCTGGACCACATAAGATTCAGGGAATTGGAGCTGGATTTATACCTGAGGTTTTAAATACCGAAATTATAGATCGAGTGGAAAAAATAAAAAATGACGAAGCTTTTGCAGCTGCTAAAAACTTAGCAGCAGAAGAAGGTATCTTTGCCGGTATTTCAACCGGAGCTGCAGTTGCTGCCGCTCTCAGATTAGCTGAAGAAGTAGGCAAAGATAAACGAATTGTAGTAATTGCACCTGATACAGGTGAGCGTTACCTATCAACCGGAGTCTTTGGTTAAAGTGCAGCTGCCGTTTGCGCAGCCAAATTTATCCAATTTTATCTATTTTTAATAAAGTTTACCCCGATAATTTGACATAGAAGAATTTCCCCTGTGAAAGGCCCGGAGGACCCCCAACCTACCGGGCTATTTCCATGTCTATTTATATCTGCGTACCGGGCACCTGTCGTTTTTTGTCGAAAAACCTGAGTGATTTGTCATAATCTAAAAAATAACATATAATTAAAACTAGACTTTTAAACTTTAATTTAGTAAATTAAAAAAGGGGAGATTAATATGGCAAGTAAAGTTTTTATGGCAGATATGAAGGCTTCATCTGGTAGTGAAAGTCTGGTAAATAAACTGGGAAAATTATTTTATCAGGCAGGCTTCCACGAATTAATTGCAGAAGATGATTTTGTAGCAGTTAAACAACATTTTGGTGAACCGGGCAATACCGCTTTTATCAGACCGGTTTTTGCAAGGAAGATAGTTGAAATTTCGAAAAAGCTAAAGGGAAAGCCCTTTTTGACTGATGCTAACACTCTTTATACTGGTCAGCGCTCCAATTCTGTGGACCACTTAAATGCAGCTATAGCAAATGGCTTTGGCTATGCCACCGTCCAGGCACCGATTATTATTGCCGATGGTCTTAAAGGTAAGGGCTCAACTGAGGTTGAAGTTAATCTTAAACATTTTGATAAAGTTCGTATTGCTTCGGAAATACTGGATGCTGATGTTCTGATCAGTCTGGCACATTTTAAGGGTCATGAACTGGCTGGTTTTGGCGGAACTTTTAAAAATATTGGGATGGGCCTCGGCAGCAGAGCCGGTAAGCAGATGATGCACTCGGCTGTTCTGCCTGAAATTACCGAATCTGAATGTATTAAATGTATGCAGTGTGTAAAACACTGTCCGGTAGACTGCATTACTATCAATGACCAGGAAAGCACTATCAATCATGAAATCTGTATTGGCTGTGGAGAATGTGTTGTTACCTGTCCGACAGATGCAATTGCTGTGGAATGGGAATCCACCAGTGAGGGAATGGAAGAACGTCAGGTAGAATTTACTTATGGTATTGTTAAAGATAGAAAAAATATCTATATTAATTTTATTACCAATGTTTCTCCTGACTGTGACTGTGCCGGCTGGAGTGACCGCCCAATTGTAAATGATATCGGGATTTTAGCCTCTAAAGATCCGGTTGCCCTGGAGCAGGCTTCCCTGGATCTGGTTAACCAGGCTGAACCAAAAGGAATGCTCGAAGATCGAGATTTAAAGCCTGGAGAAAATAAGTTTAAAGCAGTTCATCCAAGTACTGATGGTGGAGTAAGGCAGATTGACTATGCTGCTGAAATCGGAATGGGCTCAAAAAAATATGAATTGATTTCTCTGTAAAATGTAAGAAAAAAGGGCAGGAACCCGTGGATTTTGCAGGCAGCCGTTAAATGCTGCCAGAGCACGATTAGACAAATCGCCGCAGGAGCCTGACCTTTTTTTGCTTTTTTATTTATTTCATTATCTCACTTTCGCCCAGTTTATAATCTACAATTTCTAATTTATCCTTGATATTTAAACCATATTTACAGGATTTAAACTCAGCTGCTTTTTTTAATAAATCTGCTGCTTTTATCTCCAGTTTCTTATATCTCTCTTCTGCCAGTTTTTTATCTCCAAACCAGAAACGCAGGCGGTCTCGCAGAGCATAGTCAGCAGGGTTTCTGGGTCTTCCATCATACATCTGACGGTCATAATAGCCTTCCATTCTAAATACATCTTTTATGTTTTCTCCAAATTTTTGCGAAACACTGCAGTCAGCACACTGTCTGCAGACATAATCCCCTAATTCTTCTGCATTGTTAAATAATTCTTCCTTCTCATCTGCAGTCATTGGCTCAAATTTTTCTACCAGTTTGAGATCCATCTCCAGCATTTCTCTGCTATTCATCCCTGTCACAACTGCATCTATAGGCAGCGAAAAGACATAGTGAAAAGCATCTTCAACATTCTGCCACAAAAATCCATCAGCCAGAGGTTTCATACAGAGTGTACCAATATTCTTTTCTTTAACTAAGGGCAGCAGTTCTTGTTCTAATCTGGGAAAGTTAAAGTTATCAAAATAATTAAAATGAGTCATCATTACTTCAAATTCGCCTGTTTTTAAAGCCTCAATTAAAACATCAGGCTGGCCGTGACCGGTAATTCCAATGTGCTTTACTTTTCCCATTTCTTTAGCCTTTTTGGCAGCCTCCAGAGAACCACCAGATTCCAGTATAGATTCCAGATCAGCCTTATCTCCAACTCCATGCATAAAAATTATGTCAAGATGATCTGTCTGCAGATTTTTTAAACTGCGATCTATTTCCTCCATAGCACCTTCTGCATCTCTAACCCCTGTCTTGCTGGCCAGAATAAGTTCATCTCTTCTCTGTTTTACTATTTCTCCGATTTTCTTTTCTGATTCTCCAGCACCATAAGAAGCCGCTGTTTCCAGATAATTCCCCCCACGATCTAAATAAGTATTTAATAAATCAGCAGCCCGATCAGCCGGGATTTCTATTAAGTGGAAACCTCCAAATCCCAGCAGACTAATTTCTAATCCAGTTTTTCCAAGTCTTCTCGTTTTCATTTTTATTTCCCTCCGTTATAAAGAATTTAATTGAATATTTTTTAGATATGGATTAGCTAAACCAGAGCTTATCCATTATTTATGCCTTAATTAATCCTAAAATTTAACTTTAAATGTTCTTATTTCATAGGGCTTTATTTTAAACTCGAAATAATCCGTTTCTGCTTCAATCTTAGTCATCTCTTTTTCAATCAAATTACATTCGCTTACTTCTTTCAGTTCTCGTCCCAGATCAACTCTAACTTTTTCTCTGCGACTGCCGTATTCGTAAAATCTTAAAATCAAATCATCACTGGCTTCTGCTTTTTTTACTGTCTCCAAAATTGTACTGGCTGAATCAACATCGATAAATGATTTCTGCTGCGGCTGCTCTCCAGACTCACTCTGAGTAATTACAGTTTTCAGTGGATAATTTAACTCATAGGCTTCTTTTGTGGTTCCGGCCTCAAACCAATCACCACCATGGGGATAGATGCTGTAGGTAAAACTGTGCTGGCCCTGATCAGCCTCTGGATCAGGATCAATTCCTGATTTAATAAGGCTCAACCGCATTGTTTGACCTTTAATATCATGTCCATATTTACAGTCATTTAAAAGACTGACTCCATAATCTCTTTCGGAAAGATCCACCCATTTCTGGCCCACAGTTTCGAACTTAGCATAATCCCAGCTTGTATTCCAGTGAGTGCTCCGCTCAACATTTCCAAATTGAATCTCATAAGTAGCTGTCGTACTGCGAACATCCACCGGGAAAGCAGTTTTCAGCAGGATCTGCTGTTCCTGCCAGTCTACATCTGTTTTAAAATCAATTCGCCTCTGATTGGCATAAACAATCATCTGCTGTGAAATTGTCGAATCCAGAAACTTCCATTCCAGATCAACTACTATTCTATCATCTATTTTGTCTATTTTCAGCTTCTGGAGCTGATCAACTGGATACTCCTTTTCCTCGTAGTAAATATCGATGTCCCAGGCATTATACTGCATTGGTCGATCCTCAAATGCCTGCAGCAGATTGGCTTTTTTACCCTCAGGTATTATTTCCCGCTGGAACTGTCGGTCATAGATTGAAATAATCTGACCCTGATCATTCAGCTTTATCCTGTAATACCTATTTTCGATTAGATTTTTTTCTGGTTTCAATTTAAGTAAATTTTTTCTTCCGGCTTCACCAATTTCCTGAGCTTTACTCCTGGCAATTAAATAATTGATCTGGCTTTTTTTGAAATCAGCTTCTTTTTGAGCTTCGATTTCAGCTTCCAGTTTTAGGCCTTCACTGCTTTCTACAATATTATATGCTTTATACCCGCTGGCTGGAACATCGTCAATCATGATTTCTCGTCCATCAAATTTAATATAACCCGAGCGCTGCCAGGGTAGTGAATTAAAAACAACCAGCTTTTTCTCTGCCCCTTTGATCTGAGCTGCGATTTCTTTTAAACCTTTATTTAATTCGCTTTCTGCAGTGCTAAAAAGCTGTTTAAATTCCGCTGCACTATCCTGATAAACCTCCTTAATTGAGGATCCTGGAAGAATATCATGGAATTGATTTTTAAGTAAAATTTCCCAGTTTTCCTTTAGATTTTCAACTGGATAGTCCAGATCAGCTTCAACAGCAGCAAAAGATCTGAACAATTCTGTATCATGGAGCTTAATTTCTGCTTTCCGATTATTTTTCTTAATTTGAGCCTGTGAGGTATAAGTACCGCGGTGATATTCCAGATACAGCTCACCATCCCAGACAGGTAAGTCTTTATTATCTTTAACTCGTTCTGCCAGCCTGGCAAAGTAATCTTCAGTACTCCCAAATTTGATTTTCGCTAAACCGGGAATCTGCTGCATGTTTCTGCCGGCTTCAATCATTTTGCGGGTTGGTCCCCCACCGCCATCTCCCCAGCCATAGGCTAAAAGCAGCTCATCATTAATATCTTTCTGCTGATAATTATCCCAGCTGCCTTTAACTGACTCCGGATTTAAAAGACCATTGTAAGTGTAAAAAGGCTCATCATTATTGACTTCTGGAGTTGTGATAAAATGAGTCAAAACTTCTGTTCCATCAATACCGCGCCACTTAAAGGTGTCATACTCCGGCCGGTTAAACTGACTCCAGCTGATTTTGGTGGTCATAAAATACTCCATCCCGCTTTTTTTAATAATCTGGGGCAGAGCCCAGGAATAACCAAAAACATCCGGCAGCCAGAGAATATTCCAGTCCAGATCAAATTCTTCCTTAACAAAACGCTGCCCGTGTAAAAATTGTCTGACCAGAGACTCACCTGAAGTCAGATTGCAGTCAGCTTCTACCCACATTCCACCGGTAACTTCCCATTTTCCTTCTTTTATCTTTTCTTTAATTTTTTTATAGATTTCGGGATAATCTTGCTTGATAAATTTATATAGCTGAGGACTTGACTGGACAAAAGTATACTCTGGATATTCGTCCATCAGTTTTAAAACTGTAGAAAATGTTCTGGCTGTTTTCTCTCTTGTGTGCAGCAGCCGCCAGAGCCAGGCTGCATCGATATGAGAATGGCCGACTGCGGTTATCTGAGGTAAATTTGATTCTGACTTTATTTCTGCCAGTGAATTTTTAAGATATTGATTGGCCTCAGCTGCAGTCTGCAGAAATTCGGCTGAACCGGGCTTTCTGAAATCAATGATATTGAAAGCATGATTAAGTTTGTTTAAAAGTTTATGCCTCAGGTTTTCACCTGCAGCCACTGCTGCTATTGTCTGCTTGAGGGTCTCTGCCAGCCTGTAAAACTCTTCTACATTTTTGTCTCTATAAACAAGGGCCGCCCTTTTAAACTGCTGTTTTTCTGCTCCAAGACCGCTGAATGCTTTAACTGCTATCTCTAAACTTTTATTTTCCATTTCTTTTCTGCTTAACTTGACCAGAGAATGATTGCGGTCCAGCCCCTGTAGAGCTCTGCCATTTAAATAAAGCAGGGATTCTGCTCCACTTAAACCTCCTGAATGACCCTGACCGGGGACGATTTCTAAATAAATATTTCCCTGCAGTTCTTTCCAGCTGTCAGGTACTGCAATCCCGGTCCTAAACCAGCAGCTTTTATCCTCTCCTCCCCAGCTTTCTCCAACACTAAAATCTTCTGCTTCAAGTTTTGCAAAATCAGGCAGAGTTTTAGTCTGAATGCTGGCCGGATATTTTTTTAAATGCTCAATAGCAATTTCTTTTTGATTTAATACTAATTTCAAATCTTTTAAATATCTTTCAATTTTTCCTGTTTTAAAAAACACTGTTATCACTTCCTCTAGTAGGGATTAATATATTTGTTGGTTGAGGTAACAAATTTCTGATAAAAATTATAATACTCAAATTACAATATACTCGTATATTTAATCAGTTCCGGGTTGTGGGTAGTGATCAAAATTTGTTTATTTGCTGATGCATCAACAAACATATCAACCAATTTAGAGATCAAATGGGGATGGATATTTCTTTCCGGCTCCTCAATTATTGCAATTTTTTTATTTTCAAAATAAAGAGCAATTACCAGAGCAATTGTACTAATTGTTCCATCAGAAAGAATTGAAGCCGGTATATATTCTTTTTCCGAATATTCTTCTTTGAGTTTAAAAAGCAATGATTTATCAGCAAATTTTTCTATATCAATATTATTAACAAACGGTAGAATATCTTTTACAATATTAGTGAATTTCCTTGCCTTGTTCTTATCTTCTATTATATTTTTTAATACAATTGCCAGATTTTCACCATCTTCTTCCAGCTCAGCTTTTCCAGTTATTGGAGTTGCTTTTTTAGATAATAATGGATTAATATTATAAATTGAAATCCCACCTAAAATTTCTCTGAGTGACCTCTCAATAATAAAAGCAAAAGGTGTTTCTAAAATCAATTCTTTACTGGATATTGAAATTTCTTCTACAAATGAAGGTAAAATATTTTCTCTGTTAATTTCTATTTGATCAGTTATTAAAGTATCTTTATCTATTTTAATATCAAGATTATCATTATTTTTCAGTAATGTTAAGATTACTTCTCCCAGTTCTTTTTGGTTTTTGGTTTTTTCTGCAATTTTATTTTGCTTTTCTACTTCGTAATATTTAAATTTTAAAGTTAATTGATCTTCTATAACTTTATAATCTTCTCCATTAAATTCAATTGCAAATTGATATTTACTCTCGTAAGCTTCTCTGCAGAGCAAAGTATTCTCATTTTCTTTTTCAATTTTCTGTATATTAGGGCGATCAAAAACTATTTCCAGCTTAAGTGGCTGCTGATCTCCAATCATAATATTTCTGAGATATTCTACTCCTCCCTGCATAGAAATCGCATTGCTCAAACCGCTTTGTATAATATCTCTAATAAAATCAAATACTTGAATAAAACTTGACTTTCCAGCTGCATTGGCTCCAATAAAAACATTAAATTGATTTAATTTAATTTCAAGTTCTCTAAAACTTTTAAAATTAGAAACTTTTATTTTTTTTATTCCCACTCTAATCCCTCCTGCCTGGCAAAACTTAATTAAAATACTCATTTTTTAGTTACTTTTAATTATAATCTATTATCTTTATTATATCACAACAAGAAAAAAATGACAGCTCCCGGAGGGACTGCCATTAAGATTAAATCTATTTTAACCTGCATCTTCAAATGAATCTTTGTTTAAGATTTCCTGCTTTAGTTTTGAAAATTCTTTCTCTAGTTCTAAAAGTTGATCGCGAACTGGGTCCGGTAAATCTGCATGAGCTAAATCTCTTTCTGGATGAACTCTGCGGCCATCACGGGTCACAACTCTACCCGGGATACCGACAACAGTAGAATTTTCTTCTACATCTTTTAAAACCACAGATCCAGCACCAATTTTTGCATCATCGCCAATTGTAATGCTGCCGAGCACTTTTGCGCCAGCTCCAATAACAACATTGCTGCCGATACTGGGGTGCCGTTTACCCCTTTCTTTACCAGTTCCTCCAAGGGTGACTCCCTGGTAAAGAGTTACATTATCTCCGATTTCAGTTGTTTCTCCAATTACTACTCCCATCCCATGGTCAATAAAAAAACCACAGCCAATTTCTGCTCCCGGATGAATCTCAATTCCAGTTAAAAAACGGGCCAGCTGTGAGATCAAACGGGGAATGGTCCTCAGCCCTTTACTGTACAGCCAGTGTGAAAAACGATGAAACAATAAGGCATGCAGACCTGAATAGGCTAAAATTACCTCCAGCAAATTATCAGTTGCTGGATCTCTATCAAAAATTGCGTTAATATCACATTTTAATCTTTTAAACATTAATTTTCACCCCCCAAGCTCGACAATAGTCGAAAGATCTCTGCTATCCTATAATATAACAGTACCTAACACTTTTTATAAATCCGAGTTTTAAACTCAAGTTTATTATACTAATTTAAAAAGATAAATGCAAGGATTATTTATTCAATGGTAGTTTCTGGCACATCTGAAATTGTAAAACCAATATCAGTTCTGTAATGCATATCTTTAAATTCTATTTCATCAATATAATCATAGACAGTATTAATAACACTCAGTATACCCTCTCCGACCACTGTCATCCCCAGTACCCGCCCACCATCAGTATAATAACTTCCGTTTTCCAGACGCGTACCAGAGTGAAATACAATTAAATCGTCATGGTGTTTTAGATTTTCTAAACCTTTGATTTCATAACCAGAGGCATAGGTTAAAGGATAGCCTGCTGATGCAAGAACCACGCAGACTGCATCACTACCATAAATCTCAATCTCTTTTTTATATTTCAATCTTACATCATTTGTCATCTGCATCAGCTCCAGCAGATCTTCTGCTAAAAGCGGCATAATAACCTGAGTTTCGGGGTCACCAAAACGGGCATTATAATCAATTACTTTTGGGCCATTTTCTGTTAAAATAATCCCCACATGCATAACTCCTCTGTAATCAATACCCTCACTGTTAAGGGCGTGGAGAGTGGGCCTTAAAATTTCCCGGCAGATCTGCTCCATCATTTCCTGATCTACATAAGGTGAGGGTGAGTAAGAACCCATCCCACCTGTATTTGGGCCCTCTTCTCCTTCAAAGACCGCTTTATGCTCTCTGGTACTGGTCACAGGTAAAATAGTCTGGCCATCTGTCAGAGCAAAAATCGAAACATCTTCTCCTTCGATAAAATCTTCAACTACAATTCTATCACCGGCATCTCCAAAGACTTTATCTTCCATAATTCGAGCTACAGCATCCTGGGCATCCTGGTAATTAGAAGCTACAATTACTCCCTTTCCCCCTGCCAGACCATTTGCCTTAACAACAAGCGGATATTTGGCATTCTCAAGATAATTAAGCGCAGTATCCGGATCAGTAAACACCTCATATTCGCCTGTAGGTATATTATATTTATCCAGTATTTCTTTAGCAAAAGCTTTGCTGCCTTCCAGCAGAGCAGCCTGCTTTTTCGGTCCGAAGATCGGCAGACCCCGCTCAACAAAGTAATCAACAATTCCTGCTGCCAGCGGTTCCTCGGGGCCAACAACAGTCATTCCGATTCCATTTTCCTGAGCAAATTGTGCTAGAGCTTCTATCTCATCTGTTTCTATATCAACTAATTCTGCGATTTCTAACATTCCATCATTACCTGGAGCGGCATAGATTTTATCTACATTTTCACTCTGATAAAGTTTCCAGGCTAGGGCATGTTCTCTGCCGCCGTCTCCTACAATTAATACCTTCATAACCGATCCTCCTCATCTTATATTTATCTTCTAATTGCCTGCTTCCGGCCCGGGCCAACACTAATAATCCTGGCCGGAATTCCAATTAATTCTTCTATTCTCTCTATATATCTTTTAGCATTTTCAGGTAGTTTGTCATAATCTTTCACCCCGGTGATATCCTCTTCCCAGCCGGGCCATTTTTCGTAAACCGGCTCATAAGGAATCTCACTTTCTAAATAAGGTGGGAATTCTTCTACAATTTCCTCCCCATGCTTATAAGCTGTACAGACTTTAATCTCCTCAATTCCGGTTAAAACATCTATTTTAGTTAAAGCAATCTCGGTCAGACCATTGACTCTAACTGCATGTTTTAAAATTGGGATATCCAGCCAGCCGCATCGGCGGGGGCGACCTGTGGTCACACCAAACTCATGCCCTTGATCTCTTAAGTATTCTCCCCACTCATTATCCAATTCTGTCGGGAAGGGGCCGGCTCCAACTCTGGTTAAATAGGCTTTGGTAACTCCAATAACATCATCTATGGTTGTAGGGCCGACTCCGGTTCCTGTACAGACTCCACCGGCAGTCGGATTAGAAGAAGTAACAAAAGGATATGTACCATAATCTATATCGAGTAATGTTCCCTGAGCCCCTTCAAAAAATATTTTCTGATTTTGCTTATAGGCTTCATTAAGCAGCAGGGAAGTGTTTGTCACATAGGGTCTCAATTTTTCTATGTAGGGTTGATATTGCTTGATAATTTCTTCTATTTTCAGGGTTTTGGCATCATAAACTTTCTTTAATAATAGATTGTGATAATCAAGTGCCTTTTCCAGCTTGGCTCTAAATCTACCTTCATCCAGCAGATCTGCAATTCTGATGCCCCGGCGGGCAGTTTTATCAGTATAACAGGGTCCAATTCCCTTACCGGTGGTTCCAATTTTACTGTCACCTTTGCGCTTTTCTTCCAGAGCATCAAGCATTCTGTGGTAGGGCATAATTACATGGGCTGTCTCAGAAATATAGAGGTTAGCTAAAGAAATACCTCTTTCTTCCAGACCCTCCATCTCTTCTACCATGGCTTCAGGATCAATTACCACTCCGCCACCAAGTACAGATTTTTTATCCTCATATAAAATTCCGGATGGGATTAGATGTAATTCAAATTTTTCATCATCTACTATGACTGTATGTCCGGCATTATTTCCACCACCATAGCGAACAACTAAGTCCGCAGTTTCCGCCAGCATATCAGTAATCTTACCCTTACCTTCATCTCCCCATTGTGCACCGACAACTATCTTATTAGACATTTAATTTCTCTCCTCACATATTCTTTAATTTAAAACTTCTCAATTCTACTTATTAAATCAATTTATGATTCTCAAAATATTTTAAGCTATTTTGAAATAATTCTAGCAGCAGGTTAAGTTAAACCTGAATAAATAATTTAGTTTTTAACCATATCTTCTCCGCTCTTAACTATAGTTTAACAAATATTTACCAGAAGTGCATCCTTTAATTTAAGATACATCAGTTTAAGCGGCTTAAAAATTAGTTAATATCCAACCAATTAATACCTAACCAATAACATACTTTATCTAAAGCCAGCCTCCTCTAGAGTAGGCCGGTCCGCTGGAAAATTTGGTCAATATTTTTTAAATATGCCTGCCAGTTAAAAATCTGGTCAAGCTCTGCTTCAGTTAGATATTCACTTATTTCTTGATCAGCCGAAATCAGCTTTCTGTAGTCAGTCTTTTCCTCCCAGGCTGTCATCGCATTCCGCTGGGCCAGCTCGTAAGCTTCCTCTCGACGCAGACCCTTTTCTACTAAGGCCAGCATCAAACGCTGAGAAAAGGTGAGCCCTAATGTTTTTTCAAGATTGAGCTTCATATTATCCTCATTGACTACCAGTTCTTCCATTACTATCTTAAATTTATGCAGCATATAATCCAGCAGGACTGCACTGTCAGGCAGTATTACCCTCTCAACTGAAGAATGGGTCAAATCTCTTTCGTGCCAGAGACATACATTTTCTAAGGCAGGTACTACATTCCCCCGGATTACCCGGGCCAGCCCACTTAAGCGCTCACAGACAATTGGATTCTTTTTATGAGGCATGGCTGAAGACCCCTTCTGTCCTTTGCGGAATCCCTCTTCTACCTCCAGAATATCAGTCCGCTGCAGGTTTCTAATTTCGGTCGCAAACTTTTCTATCGAAGCAGCTGCCAGAGCAATTCTTTCAATAAAATCAGCATGGCGGTCCCGCTGCAGAATCTGAGAGCTGACCTTAGAATTTTTAAGTCCCAGAAGCTGACAGACTTTCTTCTCTACTTCTGGATCAATGGTAGCAAAAGTACCGACAGCACCGGAAATCTGACCGACAGCGACAACTTCCTCCAGCTGTTCAAAACGAGTAATCTGCCTCTCGATTTCCTGATACCAGTTTAAGACTTTCAGCCCCCAGGTAATCGGCTCAGCGTGAACTCCATGGGTTCGGCCGACCATAATTGTATCTTTAGCAGCCAGAGCTTTCTGGCCCAGAGTCTGCTTTAAATCCTTTAAGTCCTTCAAAATTAGCTGACAGGCCTGCTGCATCTGCACGGCTCGAGCAGTATCCTTAATATCAGATGAGGTCACTCCTTCGTGGATAAAACGCGACTCAGCTCCCAAATTTTCCGAAATCCCCTCAATAAAGGCAATCATATCATGACGGGTTTTAGCTTCTATTTCCTTAATCCGCTTTAGATCTACCTGCGCTTCCTGCTCAACTTTCTCAGCTGCACTGTCCGGAATTTCTCCCTGCTCTGCTCTGGCTTTTAAAATAGCAATTTCAATCTCAAGCCAGATCTCATATTTTCTCTCCTCACTCCAGACATTTTCCATCTCTGCCCGGCTGTACCTTGAAAGCATAAATAATCTCCCTCTCTTTTTTCCTTAATTAGATTAATTTTCTTTAATAATAAATATCAGTCATATTTCAGCAATTTAGCTGCTGATAGGACGATAATTTCTATATTCTCCTTTTTTCAGTTTAATATTAGCAGATGCAGTGGGTGCTGTCAAGATAAGTCGCCGGGCTGACTGTTGAATTTTGACGCAATTCCACGTATAATTATTAACTGCAGTTGATAAATTTATTGGATTTTTCTTAAAAAATCTCTGAAATCTGATATAATAAAAATATGGACTAAATTTTGAAGGGTTAATGGTGATAAAATGAAGCATAATTATTATAAGAAATCTATAGATTTAAGTGAAGCCGAAAGCAGGCAGCTTTTGACCTTAGGTGACAGTTTAATCGAAAAAGGTTTTCTGCGGCAGTTTTCCGGGGATCAGACAAAGGTTCTGCTCTATCTCCTAACACACGTTAAAGAAGCTAATGAAATAGAATTGGAACTTCCTCTGGCCGCTGGAGCACTGGGGATGGAAATTAAAGAATTAAAAACCTCTCTCCATAATCTGGCTGCAACCGGGATTATTAACCGCCGGACAGCAGAGCAAGAAAACTTTTTTCGCTGTTTTCTAAGTTTAGAAGCAGTTTTAACGAAAAATAGGGAACACAGTCTGCCTGAAGAAAGTTCTACTACCGGAGCAGAAGTTAGACAGCAGCTGATCAAAAGCAATTCTGCTTCTGAAAATGAAATCGCAGCTGCCTTAATTTCTTTTTTACCGCCTGGAGCCAGGAATATTCACCGCCGGGAAGAAATAAAAAGCTGGCTCAATGATTTTGAGCCTCAAATGCTCAAGGAACTGGTGCGCAGAGTTGACAAATGGCTCAAACGCCAGGGTGGTGATAACCACCTGCAGGGAGCTTATGCCTATCTCAAGGCAATTATCGATAACTGGTATCAGGAGGAAATTACCACTTACGAAAAACTGCAGGAACAGGATAAACTGCACCGGGAGACCAGAGAGCTGGCCCGGGCTTATGGGATCAGATCTTTTTCTTCCAATACAGCCCAGCTCAAAACTTTTCAGAGCTGGCTCAGCGGAGAACAGGCTTTAAGCAAAGAACTGGCTCTGGCTGCAATTAGAGAGGCTGTGCGCCGCAAAAGAGATGGTCAGCCTTCTTTAAAATATGTTGAAGATAACTTTATCAATCCGATTAAAGAACTCGAAATCAACAATCTGGCCGATTTCCGCCGCTGGCTGCAGAAAGAAATGGACGGTCAGGCCTCGAAAGCTGACAGCAGAGATCAAACTGATTCTGACACTAAAGATAAAAAGCAGAAAAGCAAATCGGCTAAATCTAAAAATAGTAAAACCGATGAAAAAAATGATGAGAATAATTATAAGTGGAAGGACTTTTTTATTGATTTTGATAAGTATAAAGAATAAAATGTGCAGCTGCCGTTTACCCAACCAATTATTTCCAAAAATTAGTAGAGTAAAGTTATTATTTCCTGTTTGATAGATAAACACCACTTTAAAGGAAATTTATGGGTGGGTAAACGGTAGAGGAACAAAATTTGGAAAGGGGATTAATGATGCCACTACAGTTTAATTCGAACAAATATCAGGGTAAAGCCCGCGAAAAATATATGGAAGCTGAAAAAAGAATAGCCCGAATCCACAAAGAGTATCCTGATGTTGAGCAGGCATACAGCTATTTAAATTCCCTCAAGCGTGAATACAAAATGTTAAAAGTTGGCCTGTTTAATAAAGAAGAAATAGAAAAAAATTCGATTGAAGAATTAAAAAACGAGATTGATCATCTGGAAGCTCACTACCATCAGCTTTTAAAAAAACATGAGATTCCACTTGATTATAAGGAACCAGACTGGGACTGCGAAAAATGCCATGATACCGGCCGTATTTACCGCAACAACCAGTATTTAGTCTGCAGCTGTGCCAAAAATGATTTGAGACAGCGTAAACAGCATAATGGTAATTTGCCGCGCCACCTGCAGAATGCTGCCTTTAGCAGTGCCAATCTCAACTATTATGAAACCGATCTGATAACTGACAGCGGCATGAATTATCGGGAGAATGCTCAAAAAGTTTACAGCCTTGCTTCTACCTTTGTGCAGCGTTTTAACTCAGAGGGGCTCAGTCGCGGTCTAATTATTGAGGGGCCGATCGGGAGTGGAAAATCCTATCTTTTAGGCTGTATTGCCAATGCCTTAATTGACAGAGGAATTCAGTTCCGCTATATTGTTTATTCTGATCTTTTACAGCAGATTAGAAGCACCTACAACCAGAACAATCCCGAAACTGACGAAAAACAAATCTTAAGCACCGTTCAGAAAATTCCGGTCCTTTTAATTGATGATCTGGGGACTGAGAAGGCAACCGAATTTGCCTCTTCTACCCTCTATCAGATAATTGACCGCCGCTACAGAGAGGAAAAGCCAATTATCTTATCAACAAATTATTCAATCAAAAATTTAAAAAATCGTTTTCCGATTATGGGAGAGCGAATTTTTCAGCGGCTTTTAGAAATGAATAAGTATTTAGAACTTGCAGGTAATGTAAGAGTCAAAAAAATTGAAGAACAACAGGAGGCCTGATTATGACAAATGAAGTACAGAATGTAAAAAATAATGACCGCTACAACAAAAATGAATACCAGCTTTTAGGCATCCTGCTGCAGTATCCGGACAAGATTGACGAAGTTGCTGATCTGCTTGAGGTAAAGCATTTTCTGGATCCTCAGGCTCAAATTATTTTTGATCAGCTTTTAAAACAGTATCAGCAGGACAATCAGATTTCCCGGACTAAACTTTTAATCGATCTCCAGAGTCAGAATGCCGTAGATGAAGCGGAGCAAATTATTGAGCGGCTGACTTCTGGTTTTAATACAGTCGATGAACTGAAACCGACTATTGATTTAATCAAAAAAGATTATCAGCGCTCTCTTTTAAGAAGAGCTTCCAATAAACTGAGGGATTTAACTGAGGCCAATGATCTGACTATTGACGACTATCAGGCCCGGGCGCAGGAAATAATTTTTCAGGCCACAAGTGAGAGTAATGACTTAGAAAAACATATTTACAATATGGAAGAAGTTTTAATGAAATCTTTTTCCAACTATATGGACCGCAAACACAAAAAGGCTGATGTCGGTCTGCGCACAGGTTTTATTTCTCTTGATAATTTAATTGGAGGTTTTAAACGCGGTCACCTAACAGTAATTGCGGCTTCTACTTCAATGGGGAAAACCGCCTTTGCCATTAATATCGCCAAAAATGTGCTTAAAAGAAAGGCCAGGGTAGCCATTATGTCACTTGAGATGGATGCAGCTGAGGTTGTAGACAGAATGGTAGTCCAGGAATCACAGGTCAATGCCTGGAAGTATACTCAGGGTGAGACCAACGACGAGGAAGATCAGCGGATTTCTAAGGCTTTAGATAATTTACACGAGCTGCCCTTAATGATTTCTGATGAACGTGGTTTAAATACTGCTCAAATTAGAGCCCGCCTGCGGAAATTTAAGGCACAAATGGATGGAATGGATCTGGCAATTATTGATTATCTGCAGATGATCCAGCTGCCGGAAGAACATGTACAAAATACTGCCCGGGCTGTCGGTCAGATTGTACTGCAGCTTAGAAACCTGGCCTCAGAGCTTGACATTCCGGTTATTTTAATTTCTCAGATTTCGCGTAGTTTTACCAGCCGGACAGATAAAAGACCTGTTCTCTCTGACTTAAGAGATTCCGGTAATATTGAGGAGGTTGCTGATGGTGTTATTTTCCTATACCGTCATGCTCACACCTCTGCCAAAGCACGTGAAGAAGCCGAAGCCGAAGGTACCGAAAGTGATACCGATATAATTATTGCTAAACAGCGTACCGGGCAGACCGGAGCGATCAAACTCTTTTTTGAAGAAGAATTTATCCGTTTTGTGGACCCCGAAAATCTTTCCCTGGAAGGAACGATGCCTCATGGCTAATCTGGATAGTTTAGATTTAAAGCTGGTACTCTCCTTTGCTAATGCTTATCGGCGCCTCAATGAAAAGGGGGAAATTAGTGATCAGCAGTTAGCAGAGGTTATGCAGCTGGTGGAAAATTATCAGAACTTTGCTCCGGATGAATTCAAAAATAAGCTGCACGAAATTTTCCCGGAAAGTAATTTTTAAAGCGTACACTTACACGCATACACGCACCGGGAACCACCCGATTTATGTCGAAATATGTCTAAAAACCCTCTTATTAGCTGTTAATCGACATAAATAAAGAAAAAACGACAGGTTCACGGTGCATGTCAGTTGATGTCGAATTATGTAGGATAGGAGGTCAGTTTTATGGAAGAACAAAAAATTAATAAAATCAAGAATATTTTAGCAGACTATGGCCTTAAACTCCTCATTTTATTTGGCTCCTATGAAAGTAATAGCTTTAATGAGAATAGTGATCTTGATTTAGCAGTAAAAATTAAGGAGCCTGAGCAGCTAAAAAAAGATCAGCTGGATATTTTAAATAAAATTTCCGCTCTCTTTAATCAAATACCAGTTGATCTGATTTTATTAAATCACGCTGACCCCTTAATTAAATTCAAAGTAGCCGCAGAAGGAAAGCTTCTTTATCAAGCTGAAAAAGGACTCTTTGAGAAATTTCAGGTGAGAGCAGCAGCTGAGCATAATGATGCTCGAAAATTTTATCAGCTTGAAAAAAAATTCATTGACGATTTTTTAGAAAGGAGCCAGTCTAATGACAGATCCGCTCATCGTGCGCCGAAAGTTAAGTAAGATGATAGAATATCTAGATCAACTGAAAGAAGTTAATCAATATACACTGGAAAATTATCTTGATAATTTTTTTGTTAAACGGACTGCAGAAAGATTAATCCAACTGATAGTTGAAACTGCGACGGATATTAATGGTCATCTAATAGTTAGTACAGGTCATAAACCTCCTGCAGATTATTATACTTCTTTTATTAAATTAAGTGAGCATCAGATAGTAGACCAAAAATTTGCTGAAGAAATTGCGCCCTCAGCCGGATTGAGAAACCGCCTGGTTCATGAATATGAGGAAATAGATGATGAAATTGTTTACAAAAGCATCCAAAAAACTATTGAGAGTTACAAAAAATACATTAGAAAAATTGAAAAATACCTCAAAAACATTGAAAACTCCAGCCGCTAAGCTGGAGCTTTTTCATTTCTAAATATCGTAATATTTTTGCTCATCACCATTATCATTATTGCTGTTATCCCGGCCAGAATTATTTTTATTTCTTTTTTGATCTTTCTGCTGATCTTCGTGTACCGGCTCAGAACTGACATCATAATCAACATCAATATGGGCTGGTCTTTCGGGAACAATGGCCCAGGCTATAATATAAGCCCAAAAGCCTGCTCCCCAGAGAATAGTCAAAACAACTGCCCCCACCCGGACCAGGGTTGGATCCAGATTAAAATATTCTGCAATACCACCACAGACACCCCCGATTTTTCGATCATCACGGGAACGATAAAGTTTTTTCATTTTTCTTCACCTCTCTCTTTTAACCATTTAAAATTCGCTCCTTAAACTTCTGCTGGTTTTTCTTTAAATAATACTCAAAACCAAGATATTTCCTGATCATTAAAGACTGATAAGAAACTGCATCAAAGTCATTCTTTTTATAGATCAAATGATTTTCTTTAACAACTTCATATCTCAAAAGAGCTGAAGCCTGATTTAAAATAACTAAGTCGACATTATCAAGCCCTTTTTTATTAATTCCTCGTACAATTTAATTTTAATAATTCTCTTAACTTTATTATAAAACAAATTAGAAGCAATTAACAGAGCAAAAAATATTTTGTCACCAATAATTTATTAATTACAATTTCTACTCCTTAAAATTTGTCCTACAGAGATCCGAAACCATAAATATATGAAAATTTATGGTTCAACGGTACGAGCACGTTAAAAAGTATAGCTTAAAGTTATTTCCAGACCCTTTGTATTTCCTACCAAGCATTTCTTCTTCTGCGCCAGCGAGTTATCAAGCTCCGAGTAAACAAAAAAAGAGCAGCTGCCCCAACGGCAGTCGCTCATAAGTAGTTAATTATTATAATAAGAAGCAATAACTTTATCCATTATCTCTGTTGTTCTGGCAGCAGTTTTACCGGTAGAAGGAGAATCACCTCGTCCAAGCAAACTGGCTACTACTTTTTCCAGAAGCGGCTGCTGCACATGTTCTGGATAGGCAAATTCTATTTCTTCTCTCCCTGCTTCGTTCTCTAAAATTATCGGCTCCTCATCAAATGATGAAAATAAAAGACGGCCTTTACTGCCGATAATTTCGTTCTGATCGAGATCATGATAACCATTAAAAGTCCAGCTGCCAGTTCCCTGAATCTCATTTTCAAATCTAAAACTCATAACTACATTATCTTCAGCAGGGTAATAGCCTCCCTGATTGATTGCAAAACCGGAAGCCGACTCTATTGGGCCAAAGTAATAGTCAAATAAGTCCAGGGTGTGAGCGGCAAGATCTAAAAATTTACCTCCACCTGCAATCTCAGGTAAAACCCTCCAGGGTAGATTTGCTTCATCTTTTTCCGCTTCTTCTACCGGTTGAGCCAGTCTAATATTTACTGTTCTGATTTCTCCAATAGCTCCCGCTTCGAGCAGTTCCTTAATTTTTAAAAATCTGGGCATAGCCCGACGATAATAGGCTACATGGAGCTGAACCTCATTTTTCTGACAGACTTTAATCATCTTCTGAGCTTCTTTGTAATTTCGAGCCATTGGTTTTTCTACATAGACAGGCAGTCCTGCTTTAGCAGCCATTACGGTATATTTTTTATGAGTAGAAGGTGGTGTCGCTATATAAACTGCATTCACTTCCGAATCCTCAATTAAATCTTCTGCCTTATCATACCAGCGAGGTACATTGTGGCGCTCTGCATAATCTTTTGCCAGCTCACCAGTCCGCCGCATAACAGCCGCCAGCTCTGAATCTTCTATTTTCTGGAGTGCCGGCCCACTTTTCTTTTCGGTTACATCTCCACAACCAATAATTCCCCATTTTACTTTTTTCATTTATAATTACCTCCATTTGAGGGAGCCTGTCCCTCTCAATATTGTTGAAATTCTTTATTTAAATTTTAAACTCCTTTTAATAAATCAAGTTTATAATCTACAGACTTAACTCTATTTCCCTTGATGACCGATTGGCTCAATGTGGACATAAACTAAATCTACTTCTTCCAGCCCTTCAACGACATTCCTTACATCTTCTCCAATTTGATGGGCTTTACTCAATGTAATGTCTCCATCAACATTGATATGCATATCAACCCTTAATTGAGGGCCCACATATTCAGCCACAATCCGGTGGACATCTGCAACTTCAGTTACAGAAAAAGCAGCCTCAGCTATTTTTTCGGTTAGTTCCAGGTCAGCGCCTCTACCAATAAGATATCCCACATTTTCCCATACGATTTCCCAGGTTGCTTTAAAAATCCAGAGTGCTACAAAGAAACCTGCCAGGGGGTCTAAATAAGGATGGATAAAACGCGCTCCCCAGACACCTAATAAAGCAGAAGTAGAAGTAATAATATCAACCAGATTATCCCGGGCACTGGCCTGAATAGCCGGACTATATACCTTCTTACCAACTCTGGAGACCAGATAATACATTATATATTTTACAACTATAGCAATTACCATTACAAAAGATGTCCATCCCAGAGCTCTAGGTTCTGCCTGGCCCAGAAAGTTTTGGATACTCTGCCAGACTGCAGCAATTCCCGCAGAAGCCATAGCAGCTGCAATAAAAAGACTGACCAGCGGCTCAAACTGACTGTGCCCCTGAGGGTGTGTTTCATCTGCTGGACGCTGGGATACATATAGTCCTAACCCCATAATTATACTGTAAAGCGCATCAGATAAAGAGTTTGCTGCATCCGAAAAAACAGCACTACTACCTGAAATCCAGGCCAGTATTCCCTTAATGACTGCTAATAAGAAATTACCTCCAGTAGTAATAATTATTGCTTTTATAAATAATTTACTTCGTTTGGAATCAGCAACATTAGTTCTTACTCTTTCAATATAACTATTATTGTAATATGTTATTTTTTCTCTAGAGGCTAATTTATTTTTCTCCTCTACCTCTTCCTGCTTATTCTTTTTTTGATTATTTGTCGACTTCGGTTTAGTCATACCGACAACTCCTTATGCTTACCAATTAATAAAGAATCTAAAAATTTAATGCAGTACTGTACTAGCTTGATTAATTTTAATTATATTCTTTTCAACTATGATTTTCAAATAACTTTTTTATAATTGAATTAATAGCTGCCAGTCTTTATAATATTTAAAAACTCCCCTTCCATAAATAGATTATTAAACAATAAATCCATTTACATCTAAGGGGAGCTAATATTTATATTATTTTTCTTTTGATAAATTACTTAACAACCATTACCGAAGTTTTAGCATGCCTGACAATTTTATCGCTAATACTCCCGAGCAGGAATCTTTCTACCGTACCGTGACCTCTGTCAGCTACTACAATCAATTCAAAATCATTTTCTTCTGCATAATCACAGACCATGTCAGCAGGATCACCGTGGAGCAGAACTTTATCAGGGATAATATCCTTTTCTTCAAAAAACTCAGCAGCATCATCAAGAATTCTCTGTCGTTTCTCTTTAATTGTATCTTCCTGCTGTTCCATTATATTTTCTAAGGTTTCAGCAGAGAGATAAGAGGCTACTTCATTAAACTGGTTAACTGGAATTTCAGCGGACTCTGTATAGACATGGATCAATGTGACTTCTGCCTTTATTTGTTCAGCAAGTTCTGCAGCTTTTTGGGCTGCTTTTTGAGCACTTTGAGAACCATCGACAGCTACCAGAATTTTTTTCATAATATCAACCTCCCTCGTATAATTATATTTCGCGATTTGTTGAAAAAGTCCTCTTTTAAAATTTTGAAATTAAAACTTACTGATTTTCCCTGCCATTACAAGCTGTTTTCCTTTTGATATTTAGAAGGAGCAATCCCCATTTCTTTTTTGAAAGTTTTATAAAAATTTGAATAATCTCCAAAACTGAGAAGTTCAGACACCTCACCACAGGAATAATTTCGAGAAAGAAGTTCTCTGGCCTTCATAATCTTTTTATAGTTAATATACTGCATCACAGAAAAACCTGTATTTTCTTTAAAAAGATGAGATAGATAATACTTATCAAGATAGAACTTCCGGGCCAGTAAATCCAGGGAAAAATTTTGTTCCAGATTATTATTAATATATCTAATAATTTTCGTAACTTTTTTATTATAGATTATAGAATCCTGATGATAATTATTGTACTTTTTAAAAGCCTGGTTAAGCAAATATAACATCTGCACAAAAAGAGCTTCGAGCATAATCTCTTTTCCCTTTTCTTCCCTACCTAGATAATCTTTTAAAGAAGAAATTATTTGATCAATTTTATACTTTTTAATTTTAGCGCCAGTCATTCTATTATAATGACCACTTTTTCGCTCCTCAAAACAGGAGAGCAGATTATAATGATCAGTGCTGTATTCTCTAAAATACCAGGGAGTAAAGTGGAAGGCCATTCTTTCATAGGCTCTATTAGAATTAAACACAGGTTTGTGAAGTTCCTGATTATTGATCAATAACAAATCCCCTGTTCCAATCTGGTAGCCATGTCCTTCTATCTGATAGGTTACATCTCCACTCATAAAATAATAAATTTCATATAAATCATGAATGTGGAATCTAAAATCTTCTTCTGATTTTTCTACATCAGTTTTTTTATGAAAAAAATTAAAACTTGTGGTTGCAAAAGAAGAATTAAAACCCTCCATAATAACCCCCCTCAATATAACTGAGATTGTTAATTTGATTATCCATCCAAATTATATAACAAGATTTGCAATATATAAAGCAATATAAGTAAAGTTATTTGATAATAATTATATTATAATAAGATTATGAGAATGAGATAACTATACAATCAGGAGGGATTAATTTGTATTATACAGGTTTTGCTGATGAAGCAGCTGATTCTATTGAAAGACAAATTGAGGTAACTAAGGAACTGGGCTGGCAGTATATTGAAGCCCGAAATATTGATGGTAAAAACCTTACTGATATTAGTGAGGAGAAATTTGACGAAGTTTACGAAAAATTAGAGAAAAATGATATTAAAATCAATTGTTTTGGCAGTGCGGTCGCCAACTGGGCTAAGGACCCCCGCCAGGAAGAATCCTACACTCAAAGTCTGGCAGAACTAAAAAGGGCCATTCCCCGCATGCAGAAACTGGGTACAAAAATGATTAGAGGTATGAGTTTTGGAATTCCCAGAGATCTTCCACCAAGAAATCCTGAGCTGGAAGAAAAAATTCTAAATCATTTGAAAAAAATGGTTGGGATGTGTGAAGCAGCAGGAATCACCTATGTCCATGAAAACTGCATGAACTACTTTTCTCAGTCCTATGAGCATATGGAAATATTGCTCAAAGAAATTAAGTCTCCTAATTTTAAAATAGTCTTTGATACAGGAAATCCTTTAATGGCTGATAACCGGATGGGAGATAAACCCTATCAAAAACAGAGCAGCTGGGAAGCCTATCAAACTTTAAAAGATAGAATAGCCTATGTTCACATTAAAGATGGAACTTATTTAAAGGAAACAAACGGTATTTTCCCAGAAATGAACTATGGATTCCCTGGTGAAGGTAACGGTCAGGTCAAAAAAATAGTTAAGGATCTGCTGCAGAATGGTTATAATGGTGGTTTTTCTATAGAACCACATATGGGAGCTGTTTATCACAATGACCAGGCAGACTCCGAAGCAGAGGCAAAATATAATACCTATTTAGAATACGGAAAGCGTTTTATGAATCTAATGGAAGATCTTAAAGCTGAAATCAAGGAGGCAAAAAATGTCCGAAGTTAAAATCGGGATCATTGGAATTGGAAATATGGGAACAAGTCATGCCCAGAATATTTTTGCGGGGAAAGTTAAGGGGGCTAAACTGACAGCTGTCTGTGATCTTGATGATCAGCGTTTAGAATGGGCAAAAAATAATCTGGGTGAAAAAATAGAATGTTATTCTACTCCTGCAGAATTTTATGCTGAAGCAGATATTGAGGCAGTTATTATTGCCACTCCTCACTATGATCATCCCCCTTTAGCTATTGAAGGATTTAATAATGATCTCCATGTCTTAATTGAAAAACCGGCCGGAGTCTACACCAGAGCGGTCCGAGAAATGAACCAGGCTGCAGCTGAATCAGATAAAGTTTTTGCGATTATGTACAATCAGCGCACCCGAGCCATCTATCAAAAACTAAAAGATTTAATTGACTCCGGAGAACTGGGTGAGATTAAAAGAACCAACTGGATTATCGACTGGTACCGCTCTCAGAGCTATTATAATAACGGCGGCTGGAGGGCCACCTGGGAAGGTGAAGGTGGTGGAGTTCTTTTGAATCAGGATCCCCATCAGCTCGATATCTGGCAGTGGACCTGCGGTATGCCGGTTAAAATAAGAGCTTTTGCTGAAAATGGTAAATACCACAATATTGAAGTTGAAGATGATGTGACAGCCTATGTAGAATATGAAAATGGTGCCACCGGAGTCTTTGTCACTTCCACCGGTATTGCCCCCGAAACAAACCGGCTTGAAATCACAGGAAATAAGGGGAAATTAATTTTAGAAAATAATAAAATAACTTTTAGAAGACTGAGAACTCCCGAAAGAAAATTCAATAAAAATTATGAAGGGGGATTTGGCAGCCCGGAGTGCTGGGAATGTAAGATACCGGTGGTTGATAAAAACCCTGAGCATCTGGGAATTTTAAATAACTGGCTTGATGCAATTTTAAATGGGGCAGAGTTAATTGCCCCCGGAGAAGAAGGAATTAAGGGTTTAACAATTTCCAACGCTATGCACCTTTCTGCCTGGACAGATGACTGGGTAGAACTGCCTCTGGATGAAGACTTATTTAAGGCAAAACTGGACGAAAAAATAAAGAATTCTACTTTTGTTAAGGAAAGCTCTGGTGATCAAACAATGGATGTTGAAGGCACTTTTTAATTTAAAGTGCCGAGCTGAAAATTAATCAAATTAAAAACAAATACTGGTCCAGCCAAATATTATAATTTAAGAAGGTGAACTTACAAATGGGAAAATTAAGGGCAGCCATTATTGGCTGTGGCAATATTTATCCGGTACATGCAGATATTTTAGCCGGTAAAGAAAATGTGGAACTAAAATATATGGTTGATATTAAAGAAAATAGAGCTCAAAAAGCAGCTGAAAAATATGACTGTGAGTATTTGATAGATTACAGTGAACTTTTAAATAAAGATCTTAATGTGGTTCATATTTGTACTCCTCATTTTCTGCACAGTCCAATGGCTATCAAGTTTCTTGAGTCTGAGATTAATGTACTGGTGGAAAAACCACTGGCTTTAAATTATGCAGAGGGCAAACAATTAATTCGGGCAGCTGAAAACAGCATTGCACATTTAGGGGTCGCCTTCCAAAATAGGTTTAACGAAAATAATCAGCGAGCCAAGAAAATACTGGAAACTGGGATTCTGGGAAAGATTAAAGGTATCAAAGGTCTTGTAACCTGGCATCGTGACAAAGACTATTATTTAAATGACGAATGGAAAGGATTTTACGAAACTGAAGGGGGAGGTGTCCTGATTAACCAGGCCATCCACACTCTGGATCTGATGCAGTGGTTTGGAGGTCCGGTAAAAGCAGTTAAAGGAAATGTTGATACCAGAGTTTTAGATGATGTAATCGAGGTTGAAGATACAGCAGATGCTACTTTGTTTTTTAAGGCTGACTTTAACGGAATTTTCTATGCCACCAATGCTTTCAGCAGCAGCAGCCCGATCGAAATTGAAATTGATTGTGAAAAAGGCAGCATGAGATTATTTGATGATCAGCTGTTAATTAGTAAAGAAGGTGAATTTGATAGTTTTAAAGAAAATAATGATACTAATTATAAAGCTTACTGGGGATATGGACATCAACGGTTGATTGATGGTTTTTATCAGGATATTGAGAACAGAACCCAGAATAATACTATCAGTGCAGAAGAAGGTATTAAAACTCTGGAACTAATTAAAGCAATTAACTTATCTTCAAAAAATAGAAAAAAACATTACTTAAATGGAGATGATCTGGAATGAAAATTGCGGCACAATTATATACAGTTAGAGATTTTACTCAAACACCAGCTGAGATTGAAAAAACTTTAAAAAAGGTTAAAAAAATTGGTTATAATGCAGTTCAGATATCTGGTTTTGGTCCGATTGAACCAGAAAATTTGAAAGATTTAGTTGACGAGATCGGTTTAGAAATCTGTGCTACCCACATAGGTTTTGATCGTTTGAAAAATGATTTAGATAATGTAATTAAAGAACATAAACTCTGGAACTGCAAACAGGTAGGACTCGGTATTATGCCGGAAGAATATAGAAAAAGCGCAGAGAGTATCCGTAAATTTCTGCAGGAAATCGCCCCAATTGCAAAAAAACTAAAAGAAAACGGACTGCAGTTTATCTATCATAATCATAATGTAGAATTTGCTAAGTATGGTCCTAAAACAGGGATGGATATTTTATTAGAAGAAAGTGATCCAGAATTTTTTGATTTTGAAATAGATACTTACTGGATTCAGGCTGGAGGTGCTAATCCGGTGGAATGGATTAGAAAAGTCAAAAATAGAATGGATGTAGTTCACTTTAAAGATATGACTGTTAAAGGCTGGGACCCTCAGATGGCTGAGATAGGAGAAGGCAATCTTAACTGGCCTAAAATAATCAAAGCCTGCCGGGAAAACAATGTTGAGTGGGCCTGTGTAGAACAGGATGTCTGTCAGCGTAATCCCTTTGAAAGCCTGGCCATTAGTCTGCATAATTTGAAGGGTATGGGGTTATAAATAGAAAGACTGAATTAAAGCAACTTAATAAATCCAGCAAAAAACTCTCTGCTATTCTAATCTGCAGAGAGCTTTTGTCTTATCTTAATTTTGTTTAATAAATTTTAGCAGTACTTTCTCTTTTAATCAAATGAACATCAAGTGTCATGTTTTTATGCTCAATTTCTTCGTCTTCTGATTTATTTAGTCTCTCTAATAATAATTTAGCTGAAATTTTACCAATATCAGCAATCGGCCTGCCGATAGTAGTCAGAGCAGGACTTGAATACTCGGCAAAATTTACATTGTCAAAACCAATTACACCGGCCTCCTGGGGCACACTAATCTTTCTTCTTTTAAGTTCCTTTAAAACTCCAAAAGCAGCTGCATCATTGGCAGCAAAGATACCAGGCCGCTTATTACTAAAATCATTACTATCTAAAAAATTAGACATATCCCTGGCTGCTTCTTCTTCAACAAATGAAGAAGCGAGCAGTGAATAGTTTTCTTTATTAATTGAATTCTCCTCCATACATTCCTTAAACCCGAGGGATCTATCAGCTGCTGTTGCGGTAAATCCGGCCCCCTTAAGATGAATAAAGTGTTTATAGCCACATTCAATCAAATGCTCGGCAGCCTGATAGCCTCCCTTATAATCATTAATTCTAATTTTATCAACTTTATCCGAATCAATCTCGCGATCTAAAACTATCAGGGGAATATCTTTATCAGCCAGCTGCTCAATGTAATCAGAACTTAAGGAAGTAGAAGCTAAAATGAAACCATCAACCTGCCTCTGAATTAAATGTCTAATATATTCTTTTTCTCTTTTTCCATCCCATTCTGTATTACCAATCACAGCATAATAACCGGCAGCTCTCAGTTCTTTTTCTATGCTTTTTACCAGATAGGCATAATATAAATTACCAATATCTGCAATTAAAACTCCGATCGATTTACTTTTCTTCGTAACCAGCCCCTGGGCCAGACCATTGGGAATATACTCAAGTTCATCCACAGCTTTTAAAACTGCTTCTTTCTTTTCACGTGAAACATTTGCATTTTGATTAATCACTCTGGATACTGTAGAAATTGATACATTGGCTCTATCTGCAACATCATTAATTGAAACCACTGTTTATTCACCTCATCTTAATTATATTCATTTTATTACGCATGGTCGAGGCAGAGTCACTTTTATGGCCGTACTTCTCCATAATTACAGACGAACTTGCAAAAACAGGCATTGCAGCCGCAATGGTCATTACTCCTCTCAATAAAGAAGATATTTCAAATAAACCCAGACCTAAATAAACCAGCCCGGGAAAAAGCAGCAGCCTTAAAAATAATAATTGCTCTAAAACTGGATAAAAATCTGACATTAAATAAACTCCTTTTTCTCTGTCAAATTCAACTTTATCTGAATTATAAAATTTGCCTTATTTTTTTAAAAAATTTACTATCTACCCATCAAAAGTAAAGCCAGCTCATTATACTCTATTTCCGAAACTTTTCTGGTTCCTTTATTTTGTCCTTCCTTTAAAACACTGACAAAGTCTGAAACTGCAAAGACTTCTTCTATTTCTTTGGTGAAATAGAGAATAGTAATCCCCTTTTGCTTTAATTGCTGCATAAAATCGAAAAATATCTGCTTTTCCGACTCCGGCAGCTCAATCACAGCCTGATCAACTAAAATAATCTCTGCTCCACAGGATAGAGTCTTCAACAGTTCTACCAGCTGTTTTTCTAAAGGAGTCAATTCCAACATTCTCTGATCTGGAGATAACTCTACTTCCAGCAGTTTCAGCAGCTCTGCCGTTTTTTCGATCATTTTTTGATTATCTATTGAGTTAAAAAACAGAAATTTTTTAAGTGGTTCTCTGCCAAAAAATATATTTTCAGCTATACTCATTTCAGGGAAAACTGTCGACTTGTTTTCTCCCTCTCCTTTTTTATTGAACTTAAAAATTTCCAGTGGATCTTTGTCTGGATTAACTGCAGAATATTGATTAATTAAATATATTTGATCCTGGTAAAGGTTTTTAATATCTGCCTGTTTAAGAACTGTTCTTTGATAAATCAGCTCTGCCTCAATCTCAGCTTTTTCTCCAATTAAAAAGCTCAATAACTGCTTTTTAAGCTGATTATTTTTAAACAAAATAGAGTGAATACTATTTTCTTTTACTCTTAAATTAAAATCTTTATTTTTAAACTGCTCCCCAAAATTTAAGTCCTTGATTTCTAAAATGTTTTCCTGTTCCATTTTTTCACCTCTTAGTTAACGCTTTTTTGATGGACCACAAAGTTAATATACCACATATCTTCGTTAAGATGAAGTAGAGAGCATAATTAATTTTAATTACTTCTAATTAATTTCTTAATTAAATGGAAAAAGCCTGATCTGAAGTAGACCAGGCTTACTAAAAGTTTTAATCTAACTTAGAGCAGATATTTATTCAAGGTAGCTCTGACTGCTCCTTTTTCTGCAATCATTTCTTTGAAGTATCCTTCTATTTTTTCTCCCAGTCCTACTTCGTAAAGATCTAAGCCCATCAGCTTTTTGTTACTTAAAATTGAATGCAGCTTATCTCCCACAGTATCCGGACTGCCAAATTCAATTTCCTCTAACTGTTGTGTCAGCTCATCTAACATTGGATCTGAGCTTAAAGGCATCTTTTTACCCTGATCATCCACTGCCAGCAGATATCTGAGCCAGCCTGCAATAGCTAAAGGTACTACCACTAAGTCAGCCGGATCTAAGTCATCATCATCTCGATAAGACTTAATTGTCTCTCCAAAGCGAATTGCTACCTTCTGTGAGGTATCCCTGGCTATTCTCTGTGGTGTGTCGGGGATATAGGGATTAACCAGTCTTTCTTTTACTACTTCATCTATAAACTCTTCTGGATCAAGCACTCCAGGGTCTACAACAACCGGCAGTCCTTCTTTATAACCTATCTGTTCTACTAAAGCTCTGATTTCCTGGTCTTCCATCTCTTCTGCGATTGAAGTATGGCCTAAAAGACAGCCGTAAACTGCCATTGCTGTATGGAGTGGATTAAGACAGGTTGTGACCTTCATTGTTTCAACCTGGTTAACTGTTTCCCGGTCAGTATAAATTGCTCCAGCTTTATCTAACGGTATTTTGCCATTGGGGAAACTATCTTCGATAACCAGATATTCTGGTGCTTCTGAATTAACAAAAGCCGCTATTTCTGTACTTTTATCTGTTTTAACAATCTCTGTATTTTTAAAACCTAAGTCTTTAAGTTTCTGCTGCACATCTGGCGCCGGTCCGGGTGTAATCTTATCAATCATGGACCAGGGGAATCCGACTTTAGATTCATCATTTAAATAAGCTAAAAATCCTGCTTCTACCAGCTCGTTTTCTTTCCATTTTTCTGCCACTGTTATCACTGCATCTTTAAGCTTCTGGCCATTATGGGAGCAGTTATCCATACTGGCAAAAGCAAAGGGATAGGCTCCTGCTTTGTAGCGTTCATAGGCTAAAGCTGTTACCTTGGCCATCAGGTGGTTTAAGTTTCCCTCCGGACCAGCTTTAAAATCTTCCAGAACAAAGGGGAAAAATTCACCCTCCATATTATCCAGCGCATAACCTTTTTCGGTTACAGTAAAACTGGCCATTTTTAGACTGGGTTTTTTAAAAATTTCTTTCAGCTCCTGCCAGTCCTCTTCAAACTGAGAATCTGCTTTTAGTCCTCCTGTAATACTGGCCAGCAGAGTTTTTTCTAACTTACCGTCAGCAAACATCTTAACCACCAGACTTAAATTATCAGCCGGCTGATAGATCTTATCTATAATCTCATAGTCAAAACCTTCGGCTGCTATAATACCTGTTTCTACCTCTCCCTCGTTGAGCAGTTCCTGCTGCAGACGAGCAATAAAGGCTCTAAAAATATTACCGGCCCCAAAATGGACCCATTCCGGATTTTCTTTTGTCTGATCAATCAAATTCTGATAATCAAATTGTGGGGGGTTAATTCCCGCTTTTTCCCACTGAGCTTTATCTTTAAGTTCTTCTTTTTTAAGTTTCAGCATGTTTAAGCTCCTTTCATTTTCTTTTTACAAATCTAAATTTAAATTAAGCCACTAAATTTCAAAGTTATTTCAAAAAGAATCCCCTTTTAAAGTAAATAGATATCAGGGGATTCTTTATTTTAATTTATTTGCTGCATTTATTAATTGCTTCCCAGAGTCCATTAATATAAGTTGCTCCTAAAGCACGGTCATAAAGGCCATAACCTGGTTTACCAGTTTCTCCCCAGATCATGCGGCCGTGGTCAGGACGCAGTGGTCCCTCAAAACCTACATCATGGTAGGCTTTCATAATTTCGTAAATATCAAGTGAACCTTTTTCACTTAAATGAGCTGCTTCTTCAAAGCTCTCTTCACCTGTGATTTTAACGTTTCTGACATGGGCAAAATGAATTCTGTCCCCAAATTCTCTGATAATCTCCGGTATATCATTCTCGGGATTAACTCCCAGTGAACCAGAACAGAGATCAAGTCCATTTGCTGGAGAATCAACCAGTTTTAGGAGTCGGCGCAGATTTTCTTTGCCAACTACAACTCGCGGCAGACCAAAAATAGACCATGGTGGATCATCGGGGTGGATTGCCATTTTGATATTTTCTTCTTCTGCTACTGGAATGATTTCCTTTAAGAAATACTCTAAATTATCCCAGAGATCTTCCTCATCAATTTCCTGATAAGCTGTCATTAAATCATTTAATTCATCTTTTGTATAACTTGTATCCCAGCCGGGCAGATCAAGTTCTCCACTTAAAGGATCCATTTTATCTACTTCTTCTTTTTTGTAAATTAAGGCTTCTGAACCATCATCCAACTTGTGATCAAGTTCTGAGCGAGTCCAGTCAAAGACGGGCATAAAGTTATAGGTTACTACTTCAATTCCCACTTTAGCTAAATTTCTTAAAGTTTCTTTGTAATTTTCAATATAACGGTCCCGGGGCTCAATCCCCATTTTAATTGCTTCAGGTACCGGTACACTTTCGATAGCTGTGATTGTAAGTCCAGCCGCCTCAACCTTATCATTTAGTTCCTTGATTTTCTCATAAGGCCAGGCTTCTCCTGCTGGAATATCATAGATTGCTGTCACAATTCCTACCATACCAGGAATCTGCCGGATTTTTTCTAAAGTTACAGGATCATCATCACCATACCAGCGAAAAGATAGTTTCATAAGATCACTCCTTTTATTTGATTATTTAGTAATTTGAAAGCGTTTTCAAGAGTATTAAAAAAACCTTTTTCTCTTATTTAGTAATATTCGATATTAAAGTTAATATTCCTGCATAATTTTTAAACTAAATAAAATTTTTGTTTTACATTCACAAATGTTAATTGTCTTACCAGAATTTATCTAATAAAGAAGCCCAAACATAATCAATGCTTGAGCTTCCTGTTCTATTTACTTTTCTTTTATATTAATCTTTAAATTAGCTGTTATATCATCATATAATTTGATTCCTACGGTATGCATTCCTAAGGACTTAATAGAATCATCAAGTTCAAGCTTACGCTTATCAATATCATAACCTTTATCAGCAGCAGCTTCGGCAATGTCTTTGGTATTTACTGATCCAAACAATCTACCATTATCTCCGGCCTTGACTTTGATTACAAATTTTTCTGATTCTAATTTAGATTTCAACTTTTGCGCATCTTCTCTTTTTTCCGATTCCAGACGATTTTTCTTTGCTTCTTTTTCCTTTAATTCTTTAATTTTCTGCTGAGTTGCTTCTACTGCCAGTCCTCGCGGCATTAAATAATTACGGGCATAACCATCAGCGGCCTCTACAACATCACCTTTTGAACCTAATTTTTTAACATCTTCTGTTAATACTACTTTCATAATTTTTTACCTCCTCAGTCAATTTAACCAGGTTGATTGGTCTGCTTTCTCAAATTAAACCACATATCTAATAATCCCAAAAAAATCAGGATAATTGGAACAGGTGGAAAAATAAAGATCAAAAAAATCAAAAAAGATTTCAGTAAAAAAGATCTGCTTTTTTTAGACAAATAATGCATTAAGACTGCAAACCCCTGCAAAAATGCAAGGAAAAACATAAAAATATTGATATTCAAAAAAATTGGATTTGAAGTTAATAAAAGCGAAATAACAATCAAAGGTGAAACTATCCAGCGCGGAAAATACCAGTTGCTAACCGCTTTATATAATTCTATATTTAAGCCTTTTCTTCTTAAATACCAGGCTGAAACATAATAATTTAAAATACCGGTTATACTTGCTGAAATAGCAAGTAAGGCAGGAAAAATCATTCTGATCAAACTCATTTGAGCCGTAATTAGCTGTTCCACAGACTGCTGATCAAATTCGCTGCTCAAACTCTCTACTGCCTGCTGCAGAAGAGTTTGATAATTTAAATTGAGCATTCCAGAAGAAACATAAAATATTAAGCCCTGTGAAATTATTACTGTAATCACAGCTATAATTATAGTTTTTAAAGGAGATACTCTCTCTTTAATCACATTACCGATAACAAAACCCACCAGTCCAAAACCAATTACAGTCATCAAACCCATAACGGTTCCAAATAATAATCCATTTATTAAAGCAGCTGCCGCAATTACTCCAATTACACCACTGCTTTCTTTTTTCTGAACAAGATATACTATTGGGACCGGCCAGAGTATCATAACTGCCATCGATAAAAACGGAATAAAATAGTTAACTGCAGTCAGCAAAATTATGTAGGCCAGAGTCCTAATACTGTCTTTATATCTTCTAATATCCATTTAATTTATCACCTCATCCACCGGAAAATAACAGCTATATTATGAAAGAAAGGAGGCGCCATCATAGATTTTGCCTCCTTACTTAAATACCTATTCTTTTACATAGGGCAGTAAAGCAACTGATCTAGCTCTTTTTACTGCCTTTGTAATCAACTTTTGGTGTTTGGAACAATTTCCTGTTACACGACGCGGCATGATTTTTCCACGATCTGTTAGATATCTATTTAAAGTTCTTAAGTCTTTATAATCTATTTTTTTATCTTCATTTGCACAAAAATGGCATGACTTATTTCTACCTCTAGGCATTAAAATTTACCTCCTTTTCAAAATGGTACATCAAAATCATCAGCATCAAAATTATCATCGAATTGAGCATCAAAATCATCCTGCTCCTGTTTCTTATTCTGCTGAGCAGAGCTTTTTTGCTGCTGATCACTATTTTTTTGACTATTTTCAGCCTTTTCTTGATTATTACTGCGGCTATTACTGTTGGCGAAATCCAGAAAGCGCACATTATCAGCGTTAACTTCAGGATTTATATAAGTTCTGTTGTTGTTTTCACTCTTACGAATCTGTAAGGATCCATCGACTCCAACCAGTCTACCTTTTCCGAGATGACGGGCACAATTTTCCGCCAGACCCCGCCAGGTTACGATGTTGATAAAATCAACATCTCTATCTCCATCACGGTTAGTATAATTTCTTTCCACTGCCAGTGTGAAATTACAAACTGGAGTTCCATTACTGGTATAGCGAAGTTCAGGATCTCGTGTCAGGCGGCCGATTAAAACAATTCTATTTAACAAAAGTATTCACCACCTAAATTTATATTATGCATCATTTCTAACTACTAAATAACGAAGTACACCATCCATAATCTTAAAGATTCTTTCTAATTCATTAACTACAGTAGTCTTAGCATTAAATTCTAAGATTGTATAATCACCAGAGCGGTAATCTTTAATCTCATATGCTAATTGCTTTTTACCCCAGGCATCAACCTCGGTTACTTCTCCCTCATGATCTGAAATAGCATCTTTTACACGCTGAAGGATAGTCTGCTTCTCTTCATCTTCAAGGTCTGGTTTAAGTACAAAAGTTGTTTCATAATCTCTTTTTCTTGCTTCCATTTACATTCACCTCCTCCACACGGACTAATGGCCCTGCTGCTAGCAGAGCATGGAATTTTAACCAATCTAAATTATAACAGCTATTAACTTAAGATGCAAGTTTAATTTTATGTACACCTACCGTTACTTATCGCTTTTTGTCGAAAATTATTGCTCCGCCATCCTGGATCTAAATCTTATAAAATTAAAGTATCCATTCCTACAAAATGAAATATTAGGGATAACAGCCAGGCTCCCAAAATATCTGTTGGATAATGTACCCCAACCATTATTCGTGAAAGAGCAGTTAAAGCTGCCAGAAGAATCATTAAAACTCCCAGTAGAAAATTAATATTTAACACCGCCAGAGAAATAATCATTGAACTACTTGAATGAGTGCTGGGGAAAGAGTGATCTTTTCTCTGTTTAACCAGGCCTTTTAAGCTGTACTCAGCAAAAGGACGCCTGCGGTTATATAATAAAGGAATTAATTTGGCTGTCAGATATACAGCAGCCGGAATAAGTATAAAAACTCTTATCCTGGAATCGCTGTAATAAATTAAATAGACTGCTGCCGCAAAATATATCATAGAAAAAAACTTAGAAGAATAATTTGTGAACAAAACTGCAAATTCTGCAATTTTTTTGTGACTAACAGTAAAATTATATAATTTAAAAAATATTTTATTATCCCATTTTTTAATCATAATTATATCCTTCTTAAAGCAGAGTGATCATAATTTACAACTTCAATCTTAAGAGGCTGAAATATATTAAAACAAGATTATCAATAGCATAATTTGTAAATTCAATCGGAATAGATTTTATCTACCTGATTATCATAACTTTAAATTTGCTGCTTCAGTCGCAGTAGTTTTTTGCAAATTAAACACGTTAAAATTTTTCTCTATTCACCCAAATTACACACTGATACATTAGAAAAATTAGTGTTTAATGCAGTAAAAAACGTTAACGGAGACTGTGAGCAAATTTAAAGATTAAGATAAGATCAGACATTAAACCTAAAGTGACAAACATCCCCATCCTGCATTATATAATCTTTACCTTCAAGTCTTAATAATCCTTCTTCTCTGGCCTGAGCCATCGAACCTACCCGCTTTAAATCCTCAAAACTAACAATTTCCGCTCTGATAAATCCTTTTTCCATATCACTGTGAATTCTGCCTGCTGCCTCAGGAGCTGTCGATCCTTTTTTTACTGTCCAGGCCCTACATTCCTGTTCCCCAGCTGTTAAGAAGGTAAGTAGATTTAATAATTCATAACCAGCTTTAATTACTCGATCCAGCCCCGAATTATTGAGTCCCAACTCCTCTAAAAACATTTCTTTTTCATCCTCATTCAGTTCAGCTATATCTGATTCGATTTTAGCACTTATTTCTACTACTTTTGCTCCATCTCTCTCAGCATGAGTTTTTACATCCTGGATCAGTTCATTTTGACCGGTATTTATGTCCTCTTCATTTACATTAGCCAGATAAATTATCGGTTTAGCACTTAAAAGCTGTAATTCTTTAACCAGTCGTTCTCCAATTTCAGCAAGTTCTAATTGACGAATATTTTTACCTTCTTCTAAAGCACCCGCAATTTTCTCCAGTGCAGATACTTCTTTAAGATAAATTTTATCTCCACTTTTGGCCTGTTTCCTGGATTTTTCCAGTCTTTTTTCTACCTGAGCCAGATCAGCCATCATTAATTCTGTATTTATAATGTCAATATCTCTGTCTGGAGAAATTTCGCCATCAACATGAGTTATATTTTCATCATCAAAACAGCGTACTACCTGGGCAATAGCATCCACCTCTCTGATATGTGCTAAAAACTTATTGCCCAGCCCTTCTCCTCTACTTGCACCTTCTACTAGTCCTGCGATATCAACAAATTCAATAACTGTCGGTGTTTTCTTTTCCGGCTGATATTTTTCAGCCAGCCAGTCCAACCTCTCATCTGGTACAGGTACAACGCCAATGTTGGGATCTATCGTACAAAAAGGATAATTCGCTGCATCGGCACCTGCCTCTGTCAGTGCATTAAAAAGAGTTGATTTACCTACATTGGGCAGTCCAACAATACCTATTTTCATTAACTAATCTTCCTTCCTAATAACTAAAGTTTTTTCTTAACGCTTTTTTCAAATTTATTTCTAGAAAGCATAATTACTCGTTCACAGGTCTCACACTTTGCTTTAAAATCCATACCCACTCTTAAAATTTTCCAGTTTTTACCCCCGCAGGGATGTATTTTTTTAAACTCGACTCGATCACCAACCGAATAGTCTTTCGGCATTTTAAGGCCTCCTTTAAATTTCTGTTTAGTAATATTGACAAATTTATTCTATGTTAAAAGCAAATAGAGTATCATAATTAAAGAAACTACTAAAAAAATCATAAAAAGACAGCCGGGATCCTTATAAAAAGGTTTATCTGCATTTAAATGATAGCTAAAACTTCCTTTTTTTCTTGCCTTTTTTAGATGTTTAATAGATTCAGAATAATTGCCTTCTTCTCTATAAATAACACCCAGATTATTATAGGCCGGCCCATATTCCTCGTCAATAGCTATTGCCTTCTGATAAAGCTTTTTAGCACGATTATCCTTTCCCATTTCTTTTGCAATACTGCCGAGGTTTGTTACTGCTGGAGCAAAATCAGGATCCTGTTCCAGAATTTGATTTAATAATGACTGTGCCTTATTAAATTCTTTTCTGTAGATATGAATTACAGCCATTTTATTTAGGGCAGGGACAAAATCCGGGTTTTCAGCTAAAAATTCTTCCAGCTTTTTAGCAGCCTTTTTTCTGCTCCCTCTTTCCATTAAATCAACACATTCCTGATACTTATTTTTTTCTTCTTCTGCCAGCTGTTTTTTATAATATGATTCCTTCATATATTCACCTACTTTTTATTTAACTTCAATTTCATATTATATCATAATTCCCCCTCAAACTGCAAAAAATGGCCCGCCGGGGGCCATTTGCAGATATTAAATTTAACTACCAATGCAGATCGGGGTTCCTGGCTGCTTTTGTTTCATCAAGTTTTCTTACGGTTGTGGAGTGAGGTGCCTTATTAACCAGTTCTGGATCTTTTTTTATTTCCCGGGAAATAGTCAGCATAGTTTCTACAAAATGATCCAGAGTTCCTATATTTTCTGTTTCTGTTGGCTCAATCATCATTGCTTCTTTAACCACCAGCGGGAAATAAATAGTAGGTGCATACTGATCGTAATCCAATAGTCTTTTAGCTATCTGCAGCGTTGAAACTCCTTCTTCCTTCTGCCGACTTCCGGAAAGAACAAACTCGTGCAGACTATCTGCAGCATAGGGAAGCTCAAAATCTTTTTTGAGTCTGGCTTTTAAATAGTTAGCATTTAAAACAGCATTTTCAGTTGTCTTTTTAAGACCGCTGCCACCTAATGTTTTAATATAGGCCCAGGCTCTAAGCATTACTCCATAATTACCATAAAAACTGTGAACTTTTCCAATCGACTTTGGCCGCTGATAATCCCAGTAATACTTTTTCTCATCTTTTTTTAGCAGCGGCCTGGGTAAATAGGGGGCTAAAAAATCCTTAACTCCAACCGGACCAGAACCGGGTCCCCCCCCACCATGAGGAGTTGAAAATGTTTTATGAAGATTAAAATGCATTAAATCAAAATCCATCAGACCGGGTTTAGCATAACCCATAATTGCATTCATATTTGCTCCATCATAATAAACCAGTCCACCTGCTTGATGAACCATCTCGGTTATTTTTAAGATATCTTCTTCAAAAATACCGAGGGTGTTTGGATTGGTCAGCATTAAGGCTGCTGTATTTTCATCTAAAGCTTCTGCAAGGGCCTCTAAATCAACCATCCCCCGTTCATTAGATGCAATCTCAACTACATCAAACCCCGCCATTGCTGCACTGGCAGGATTAGTCCCGTGGGCTGAGTCAGGAACTATTACCTTTACTCTATTTTCTTCTCGATCTTCAAAATATTTTTTAACTATCATTAAAGATACAAATTCACCATGAGCACCAGAAGCAGGCTGTAATGTTATCTCATCCATAGCACTTATTTCTGCCAGATCCAGTTTCAATTGATATAATATTTCGAGTGAACCCTGGAGCTGTTTTTCTGGCTGATAGGGATGAAGATTTGTTAAACCTGCTATGCGGGCAACTCTTTCATTCCGTTTTGGATTATATTTCATGGTACAGGATCCAAGTGGATAAATACCGGAATCAACACCATAATTCATCTCACTTAAAGCAGTGTAATGGCGTACTGCATCCACTTCGCTAACTTCCGGCAGCTCAAGGTCCTCTCTTAAATATCCATTTAAATCTTTTTCTAGCTCACTTTTTTCCACCTCAAGTGGAGGTAGAGAATATCCTTTACGACCAGGACTGCTGTAATCTTTGATTAGTTTTTCCTCCACTTAAAGCACCTCCAATTTTTCTACTAACTTATCCATTTCTGCTTTTGTTCTTTTTTCAGTTGTGCAGACTAATATCCCATTTTCCCCGATGTTTTTCAAATCATAACCTGCAATTATATCTTCTTCCAGAAGTTTTTCAAAAACTACTGTGCTATCTTTTTCTGTTTTTAGAACAAACTCATTAAAGAAATTGTCTTTGTTAAGAACTTCAAAACCACTCAGACCATCAATTTTTTTAGCTAAATAATGAGCCTTATGATAACACTGCTCACCAACTTCTTTCAGACCTTCCTTACCCATTGCAGCCAGATAAATAGTAGCCATTAAAGCATTTAAGGCTTCATTGGTACAGATATTTGAAGTTGCTTTTTCTCGCCGGATATGCTGTTCCCTGGTCTGTAAGGTTAAGACAAAACCTTCTTTTCCATCAACATCAGTTGTTTTACCAACAATTCGACCGGGCAGCTGTCTGAGCATCCTTCTGTCATCTTTACAGGCCATAAATCCCAGGTTGGGGCCTCCATAATTTAAACCATTCCCCAGATTCTGTGCTTCTCCAACAACTATATCAGCTCCAAAAACAGCCGGAGCTTTTAATACTCCCAGTAATATTGGATTAGCAATCACCAGCAGTAATGTATTTTTCTTGTTCTTAATTAATTTAGAAATCTCTTCCATTTTTTCTAGAGAACCATAGAAATTTGGATACTGCAGAACCACTACTGCAGTCTGATCATTAATATTTTTTTCAATTTGAGCCGGGTCGATAATCTGCTGCTTACTTTCTAAATTAACAAATTCAAGTTCAGAGCCAGCACCATAAGTTTCTATTACCTCTCTGTAAGCTGGATTAACAGTGTCAGGTAGTAAAACTCGGGAATTACCTGTAATTCTGGCAGCCATCGTTACGGCTTCTGCCGCCGCTGAACCACCGTCCAGCATCGAGGCATTTGCAATTCCCATACCTGTTAAATCACAGACCATACTCTGATATTCATAAACTGCTTCCAGAGTTCCCTGGCTTAACTCCGCCTGATAGGGAGTATAGGCAGTATAAAATTCAGAACGAGAAATTAAAGCATCAATTATTCCTGGTACATAGTGATCATAAGCCCCTGCACCTAAAAAGGAAATCTGCTGGTCCAGACTTTTATTTTTCCCAGCCTGAAATTGAGCCCTTCTCATTAATTCCAGTTCGGAAATGCCAGCTTCAATATTTAAACGGTCAGCTGCTGATACTGCCTCCGGAATCATCTGAAAAAGATCTTCAACTGCTTCTATTCCGATTTCCTGCATCATTTTATCCTTTTCTGCTGCTGTATTGGAAATATAATCCATTATTATTCCTCCTCAATAAATTCAGCATACTCCTCTGCAGATAAAAGCTCATCTAATTCTGAATCATCAGCAGGATCAACTTTAATTAACCAGCCTTCACCATAGGGATCATCATTAATTAATTCTGGGTTATCAATCAAATTTTCATTAACTTCCATAATCTTAGCACTTACCGGAATAAAGGTGTCCGATACCGCTTTAACAGATTCCAGAACTCCAAAACTATCATTTTTTTCGAATTCTTCCCCAGCTTCTGGAAGTTCTACAAAAACTATATCTCCCAGTTCTTCCTGGGCAAAATCAGTAACACCAATCACCAGACAATCCTCTTCTTCTCTAACCCACTCGTGATCTTCTGAATAATATAAACCATCTTTTACGCTCATTTTTATTCCTCCTTAGATTTTGATGATAAATTTCTCCTGCTTTTAATAATCTATATTTAGATCCTAGACAAAAGGACCTTTTAAAACCTCAGCTTTAACCATTCGCTTCCTAACCTTGATTTCAATTTCAGTCCCTGGTTCTGTATATTCATTTTTTAGATAAGCTAGACCAATACTTTCTTCTAGAGTTGGAGAATAACTTCCACTTGTTACTTCCCCAATTTTTTCCTGCTCAGCATAAACCTCATATCCATGCCGAGCCATTCCCCTGCCGGTAATTTTAAATGAAGAAAGTTTTTGCTGACAGCAGTTTTTTTCAATCTCTATTAATTTCTCTCTCCCAATAAAATCTCCTTTATTGATAGCTACAGTCCAGCTTAACCCTGCTTGATAGGGATTAGTTGTTTCATCAATATCATTACCATATAAAGGGTATGCTTTTTCCAGTCGCAAAGTGTCTCTAGCTCCCAGACCACAGGCCTTAAGTCCAAAATCAGATCCAGCTTCCATTAGCTGATCCCAAATTTTTACTGCTGCTTCAGGCTCAAAATAAAGTTCATAGCCCAACTCTCCAGTATAACCAGTTCGAGAAATAATCATTTCAATTCCTGCTGCTTTAGCCTGTCTAAATCTGTAATAATCCAGAGAATTTAAATCAATATCTGTTAGTTGAGTCAGTATCTTTTTTGATTCTGGACCCTGAAGAGCAAGCATAGCATATTTATTTGAAAGATTATCAGCTTTTGTTTTTTCAAGCAGATGATTATTTATCCACTTAAAATCTTTTTCAATATTAGAAGCATTTACAACCATTAAATATTGATCTTCCTGCAGACAGTAAACTAATAAATCATCAATAATACCTCCATCCGGCTTACAGATGGGTGTATAAATAATTTTGCCTGGTTCCAACTTTTGAAGATCATTTGTTATAATTTTTTGCAGAGATTTAGCAGCATTTTCTCCACTGATAAGGATTTCTCCCATATGTGAAACATCAAAAAGTCCACATTGATTTCTAACAGCTTTATGTTCTTCAATTATCCCTGTATATTCAACCGGCATTTCCCAGCCTCCAAAATTGGTCATCTTAGCTCCCATATCTTTATGTATTTGATTGAGCGGGGTTTTGTTCATGATTTTTCCCTCCTATTAAAGTCATCGTTATATCGAAAACTAAAATTTGCTATTTTCAAATATTAATAATAACTTATAATAATTTTTTTGAAATATAAATTGCTATTTAATTCTTATATAAAAGCAGAAAACAGGAAGCCGGAAAGTAATCCGACTCCCTGTTCATTAAAACTAAATATGTCCAGAGTTACGTCCAGCTGAATTCTTTTTGCCTGAGAGTTTCGGTTTTCCTTGCTCCTTCGGCGCCACTTATGGTCTCTCACTCAGCCTTCACCCGTTATAATTAAATTGTATGTCTTAATTATATATTATTACTTTAAATATTGCAAAATTAAAACACAAAAGCAGTAAGCACTACAGCCACCAGCAGAGCGGGCAGCAAATTACCTGTTTTTATTTTGCTGACCCCCAGCATATTTAAACCAATAGCAGTAATTAATAGACCACCACTGGCTGTCATGATTCTGATCATATCTTCAGTTAAATAAACCGCTGCCCAGTCTGCAGCCAGAGTTATACTTCCCTGATACAGAAAAATTGGAATCACCGAAAAAGCTACTCCAATTCCAGTACTGGCTGCAAAAGCAATAGAAGTTATTCCATCCAGCAGTGATTTAGTAAATAAAATACTGGGATCATTATTGAGTCCATCCTGGATTGAACCCATAATTGCCATTGCACCTACACAATAAATTAAACTGGCCTGAACAAATCCCTGAACAAAAAGATCATCATTTCCACCAAATCGATCTTTTAAACTTTCACCAAAATCATTTAATCTTTTTTCCAGCTGCAGCAGTTCTCCAATCACGGCTCCAATGACAAGACTGAAAATAACAAGTAAAATATCCGGATCCTTCTCAATACTAAAGGCCATCTGCATTCCAATTAATATTACAGCCAGACTTATACCGTGAATCACAGTTGTCTGCACTTTCTCAGAAAATCTTCCTCTAAAAAGCACCCCAATAGTACTCCCGGTCAGTACAGAGGCTACATTAACAATAGTTCCTATCATTATTTATCACCTATCTACTCTCTTCTATATCTATTTGTTTCACATGAAACACTACTTTAGTTTTTCAACCAGTTCTTTTAATTTATCCACACTATCCAATTCGATAGTCAGTAAATTATTTTTCTTTCTCTGCTTAATTTTCACTTTTGTTCCTAATTTTTTTTCTAATTCTAAAGCTGCCTGCTGCCAGACCTGATCCAGCTCAGGTTTTTCCTCTTTTTTTTCTCTGCCTTTTAGAGGGTTTTTAAGTTTTTCAACATAATTTTCAGTTTCTCTTACCGTTAAGTCCTGTATTATTATGTTTTCACAGGCGGCAACCTGTGTTTCTTCTTTTTCAAGTGATAGTAGAGCTCGCGCATGTCCAATTGTGATTATTCCCCGCTGCAGATGATTTTTAACCTTATCAGAAAGTTTTAAAAGCCTAATCATATTTGATACATTGGATCGGCTTTTACCAACCTGTTTTGCCAGTTCTGCCTGAGTTATATCAAAATTATCAAGCATTTCTTTATAGGCTCCTGCTTCTTCAACTGGATTTAAATCTTCCCGCTGTATGTTTTCAATTAAAGCAATTTCCAGCATTTCCTGCTCATCAAAGTCTCTAATCACAGCTGGTATTTTTTTTAGACCAACCAGCTTCGAAGCCCTCCAGCGCCGCTCTCCGGCTACTATCTGATATTTCTCAGCTTTGATTTTGCGGACTGTAATTGGCTGAATTACTCCTTTTTCTTTAATAGAATTAGCCAGTTCATTGAGGGCATCTTCATCAAAATTACTCCGCGGCTGAAAAGGATTTGCCTCAATCTGGTCAATAAAAATTTCTTCAACTCTGCTCTGATCTACATTCTCATCATTATTTATCAGGGCACTTAAACCTTTACCCAGTCTTTTTTTACTCAAGAGAGATCACTTCCTCTGCTAATTTTCTATATGCTTCTGCTCCTTTTGATGAAGAGCTGTAATCGAGTATTGGTTTACCAAAACTTGGAGCTTCACTTAAACGAACATTTCGAGGAATAATTGTATTAAAAACTAGATCAGAAAAATAATCTTTAACTTCATCTATTACCTGTTCAGATAAATTAGTTCTGGCATCATACATTGTCATTAAAACTCCTTCGATCCTCAGATCAGAATTTAAATTTTTTCTGACAAGTTCAATGGTATTCATCAACTGTCCCAGCCCCTCTAGAGCATAATATTCACACTGAATAGGGACCATTACACTATCAGCAGCTGTTAAAGCATTTAATGTTAACAGGCCAAGCGAAGGAGGACAGTCAATTATAATATAATCATAGTCTTCATTAAGTGTTTTTAATGATTTTTTAAGCCTGCTTTCTCGAGATATAATGGAAACAAGTTCAATTTCTGCCCCTGCTAACTCAATATTGGCCGGAATAATATCCAAATTTTTACTGCTGCTCTGCAGTATTGCTTTTGCAGGCGGCTCAGATTCAATTAATAAATCATAGATTGTATATTCAACTTCAGATTTTTCAATCCCCAGACCACTGCTGGCATTTCCCTGAGGATCAATATCTATTAATAAAACCCTATTATTTTGTTCTGCTAAACCAGCACTTAAGTTTACTGCTGTTGTGCTCTTGCCAACCCCGCCTTTCTGGTTGACAATCGCAATTTTTTTAGCCATTATTTCACCTCTTTGTTAACTTTATTTAGAGAGCTTAATATAATATTCTATACTATCCTGATCATCACTGCGTTCGAATTCAACACTAATCCCTGAATCTTTAATTTCCGAGATTCTTTTTTCTAAAGAATTAGCAAAAAGCCGCAGATCATCAGAAATATGTTTAATTTTTTTCTTCTTTTTAGTAGGCTGCTGCTGTTTTTTTATTAATTTTTCACTTTCTCTAACATTAAGTTCTTTTTTTCTTATTTCTTCAACAACCGCCAGCTGTTCCTCAACAGTCTCAAGTTTCAAGAGCGCTCTTCCATGTCTTTCACTTAAATCAGCAGCCAGTAGTTTTTCGCGAATCTGGTCAGGTAAATTTAACAAACGCAGTTTATTGGCAATAGTAGACTGACTTTTTGAAACTCTTTCTGCCAGCTCCTTTTGAGTTAAATTAAATTCATCTAAAAGCCTCTGATAAGCACGGGCTTCCTCTAAAAAGTTTAAATCTTTACGCTGCAAATTTTCAATTAGAGCAATCTCTGCCATCTGCTGATCATTAAAATCCTTAATCACAGCTGGAATAACATCTTTATTTAAAAATTTGGCAGCTCTAAGCCTCCGCTCCCCGGCGATTAACTCATAACTGTTTTCTTCTTCGCTTTTTCGGACTGTAATTGCCTGAATCAAACCAAAGTTTTTAATCGACTGAGCTAACTCTTCAATTTCAGACTGCTTAAATTCCTGTCTGGGCTGAAAAGGATTGACTTTGATCTGATCTACTTTGATTTCTACAATTTGATCCCTCTTATTTTCATTTTCCTGATTAAAAAAAGGAATTTTCATTAAAAATTACCCCCACATAAAATTATAGTTCTCTAAACTAGCTAAATATCCTTTTTTAATATTAAAATAGAAGCTGAACTTAAATAACTCCCAGAGATATTTCCCGGGAAATATCTTAAAGGGGGCGTTTTTTGGGAATTCCAGCCCGCCGGGGATATTTATTTTCAGTTGTCTCATTTTTTTTAACAATAATTAAATAACGCTCGGCTTCCAGCCCCGGGACATCAAGCTTTATACTTTCTTTAATTTCTGCACCTAATGCTTTTAAGGCACTCCGGGCTTCTCTGATTTCTTCTTGATATTCCGGTCCTTTATAAAGATAGGCCTTTCCTCCAATTTTCAAAAAAGGGACTGCATATTCTAGCAAAACATTTAAAGAGGCTACTGCACGTGAGCAAACATAATCAAAAGAACCACGCCATTCTTCTAATTTCGCCAGATCTTCCGCTCTGCCGTGAGCTGCATCAATACCTTTTAGCCCCAGTTTGTAAATTAATTGATTTAAAAAGTTAACCTTCTTAGCTGAAGAATCGAGTAAATAAAAACTGTCTCCCGGCAAGAATAAATTCAAAACCATTCCCGGAAAACCAGCTCCGGTACCAATATCAAGCCATCTTTTTCTGCCTTCAAAATCTAAATAATTTAAAATCACCAGAGAATCAAGGAAGTGTTTTTTTATAACTTCCTCTGGCTCAGTAATTGTGCTCATATTATATTTTTTGTTTTCTTCAAGAAAGAAAAGATAATATTCCCACAGCTGTTCGAACTGTTCACTGCTGTAGGAAACATTTAGAGCTTCAACACCTGTTCTTAACTCTGCAATAAATTTCTGTTTACTGATTTCCATTCTGATCATCCTTTTTCTTTCTGTTATACTGCTCTAAATAAATCATTAAAGCAGAAATGTCAGCTGGAGAAACCCCAGAAATTCTTGATGCCTGGCCAATAGAAAGGGGTCTGATCTTATTTAACTTTTCTCTTGCTTCCAGACGCAGATTTTCTAATTGATTATAATCCAGTTCTTCTGGTATTATTTTTTCTTCCATTTTTCTAAATTGTTCTACCTGAGATTCCTGCCGCTCTATATAACCTTTGTATTTAACCTGGATTTCCACCTGTTCCTGAACATCTTTTTTTATTTCCGGCAAATTTTCTGCAAAAAATTCGAGATCCTTATAAGAAATTTCGGGCCGACGCAGTAATTTCTCTAAACTAACCGGTTTGCTTAAATTACCGCTTCCCAGTTCTTCTAATTTAGCTCTAACTTCTTTGGTCGGGTTGACCTGGTTTTCATCTGCTCTTAAATAAGCTAAAGCTTTTTCTACAGCTTTAACTTTTTCCTGATAATGCTGATATCTCTGATCACTGACCAGACCAATTTCTCTACCGAGAGGAGTTAAACGCTGATCTGCATTATCCTGACGTAAAAGCAGCCTGTATTCTGCCCGGGAAGTCATAATTCTATAGGGCTCCGGTGTACCTTTTGTAACTAAATCATCGATTAAAACCCCAATATAGGCCTGAGACCTTTTTAAAATTACAGGATCTTTTCCCTGCAGACTCAAGGCCGCATTAATTCCGGCGATCAAACCCTGGCCGGCTGCTTCTTCATAACCTGAGCTGCCGTTAATCTGTCCGGCAGTATAAAGTCCCTTAACTTTTTTTAACTCTAAATCAAGTTTCAATTCTTCCGGGTCCACACAATCATATTCAATTGCATATCCCGGTCGCATAATTTCTACATTTTCTAAACCCGGTATGGTTCTTGCCATTTCTATCTGTACATCATAAGGAAGACTGGTAGAAAGCCCGGAAACATAATATTCATCAGTACCCAGACCTTCAGGCTCAATAAATAACTGATGCCTTCCCTTATCAGGAAAGCGGACAACCTTATCCTCTATTGAAGGACAGTAGCGGGGACCAACTCCATCAATTACTCCACTAAATAATGGTGTTCTCATCTTATTATCACTAATTATTTTATGGGTTTCTTCGGAAGTATAGGTCAAATAACACATTGCCTGTTCTCCACTTAAAGGCTCAGATTCAAAAGAAAAACTTAAATCTTCTTCTCCCGGCTGAGGCTCCATTTTAGAAAAATCCATAGATTTTTTGCTGACTCGAGGTGGAGTTCCTGTTTTAAATCTTCTCAAGTTAATTCCGAGTTCCTTTAAACTACCGGATAGTTTGTTGGCCGGATACTGCTGGTTGGGCCCAGCATTAAATTCCGCCTCACCAATAATAATTCTTCCTTTCAAAAAGGTTCCAGTAGTTAAAATAACCTTTTTACCGGGAAAAAAGACTCCGGTTTTAGTTACTACTCCCTTAACCTCACCATTTTCAACAATAATTTCTTCGGCTATCTGCTGTTTTAAATCTATATTATCTTCCTGTTCTAAGACCTGTTTCATCCTTTTATGGTATTCATCTTTATCTGATTGTCCCCGCAGTCCGTGAACTGCAGGACCTTTACTTGTATTGAGCATTCTAATCTGAATCATAGTTTCATCCATATTCCTGGCCATTTCCCCACCCAGAGCATCGATTTCTCTAACTATATGAGATTTTCCGGGTCCTCCGAGTGAAGGGTTGCAGGGCATAAATGCTACATGATCTAAACTGACTGTTAGAGTTAGTGTCTTTAAACCCATTCTTGCCGGCGCTAATGAGGCTTCACAGCCTGCATGCCCGGCTCCAATTACAATTACATCATACTCTTTTGGATATTTATGAAAATCCATTATATCTCTCCCTTATGTTAAAAATTATTTTCCAAGACAAAAATCATTAAATATTCTATCGAGAATATCATCAGCAACTGTTTCTCCGGTTATTTTTCCGAGTCCATCTAGACAGTCTTTTAAATCTATAGTTAAAAAGTCATAGGGCATATTTGTTTCATGTGAAACAATTACCCGTTCAATTGCTTCTTCAGCTTTAACTAAAGCATCACGATGTCTGCTCTGAGTAATTACTGCTTCGGCATCTGTGTCAATTTCTTCATCAAGTATTTCATCTAAAATATCAGCTTTTAATTCATTTAAACCTTCTTCTTCTAAAAGTGAGATCCAGAGCAGACTGTGCTCAGAAAATTCTTTTTCAATTTTTTCTTTTTCGACCTTTGCCGGCAGGTCGGTTTTGTTGACAATTATAATCACCGGCTTATTCTTAATTAATTTATATATTTCTCGATCTACAGAAGTTATTCCCTGATTAATATCCAGCATAAAAAGAACTAAATCTGCCTTTGCTGCTGATTTTCTGGTCCGTTCAACTCCGATTTTTTCTACTTCATCTTTAGTTTCTCTAATTCCAGCAGTATCAATTATTTTTAAAGGAATTCCTTTTAAATTAACGAATTCTTCAATTACATCCCGAGTTGTACCTGGTACATCAGTCACAATTGCTCTTTTCTCTTCTAAAAAATAATTCAACAAACTTGATTTACCCACATTGGGTTTACCAACAATAACAGTTTTTAAACCTTCTTTATATATTTTCCCCTGTCTGCTGCTTTTTAATAATTTTTCTATTTCTTCTTTTATATAATTAAATTTATCTCCCAGATCTGCCGGAGAAAAACCTTCAATTTCATCTTCTGGATAATCTACTGCTGCTTCCAGATGTGCCAGTATTTCTACAGCCTCCTCTTTTATTTGATCAACTTTCTGCGAAAGCTTACCATTTAATTGCTCAACAGCCAGATCCAGACTCTTTTCCGTTTTAGAATTTATAATTTCAATGATTGCTTCTGCCTGAGCCAGATCAATTCTGCCATTTAAAAAGGCCCGCTGAGAAAATTCACCAGGCTCTGCCAGCCGCGCTCCGTGTTTTAAAGTTAAGTCCAGCACCGCTCTGAGTGGGGTCATACCACCATGACAGTCAAATTCTAACACATTTTCTCCAGTAAAAGAATGTGGTTTTCTCATCATAATTGCAATCACTTCGTCAATGATTTTATCACTATCGGGATCCTTAATATGGCCGTAATGAGCTGTATAAGTATCCTGTTCAGAAACCTTTTTATTTTCGTTGATTGAACTAAAAATTTTATCTCCTATTTGATAGGCCTGGGGTCCACTAACCCTTATTTTGCCGGTTCCACCTGTACCAAATGGAGTTGCAATAGCTGCAATAGTGTCTTCTTTTAGTATATCCATTTTCTTAAAACCTCCTAAAACATAACCCAGCAGAGAAATTCCTGCTGGGTTAATGATAAAATCCATCTGCTTCTTTTATTTTCTGTTAATGGAGTGCTGTATTATAAAGTTAATACAGCTGTTTTCTATTTAGATAATTATATTAATTATCCAATGGTTCTATCATAACTTTACGGTAGGGTTCTTTTCCCTCACTGTATGATTTAACATTTTTATTTTCTTTGAGTTTAATATGAATAATTCTTCTCTCATGAGGCGGCATTGGTTCTAAAACAACTTTTCTCTGTTTTCTTTCTGCTTTAGCAGCCAGCCTTTCTGCCAGTCTTTCTAAGGTTTCCTGGCGGCGATCTCGATATCCTTCTGCATCAAGTAGAACTCTAAAATATTCTTCTAACTCTTTATTAATATAGATAGAAGTTAAGTACTGCATTGCATCAAGAGTTTCTCCTCGATGACCAATTACTAAACCAAGTTCTTTTTCTCCTGTTAAATTGTAAACTACCTGCTCATCATCACTTTTTTCTTCCATAATTTCTACACCAACATTGATCCTGGCTTTATTTAAAAGTGTTTCCAGAAATTCTTTTCCTTTTTTGACAGGATCAAAAATTTCCTTTACTTCTACAACAGCATTTTTGGTACCAATTAGACCCAGTAAGCCTTTACTACCTTTATCAATAATATTAATTTCTGCTTCTTCTCTTGTAATTCCAAGTTCAGTCAGGGCTTTTTCTACTGCTTTTTCTACATTTTTAGCTTCTACTTTTATGCTTTTCATTTTTGTTATGCATCCCCTTTAATTCTGCTGGGTTCTTTGGATAAGAAATACTGCTGACCCACAGTAAATAAGGTTGATGTAAACCAGTATAATAAAACACCAGATGGTAATGAGAAACCAATAAATACGATAAAGAGCGGCATCAGATACATCATCTTATTACTTTTGCCCTCTCCCCCGGAAATTTTCTGGGTCATGTGGGTCTGTCCTAACATTACCAGTGCATTTAAAAGTACAATTGCAATATCTGGCTCAGCTAAGGAACCATTAGTTATTGTTCCAATCCATAAAAAAGACTCAGCTGCCATTTTATCCCCTAAAGCAAAAATAGTTCTGTATAAAGGAATCAAAATAGCCATCTGTACAATCATCGGCAGACATCCAGCTGCAGGATTAACACCATGTTCCTGATAAAGTTCCATCATTGCTTCCTGCTGCTTTTCTTTATCATCTTTATATTCTTCCTGTATTTTCTGCATTTCAGGCTGAATTTCCTGCATTTCTCTCATTGAACGCGTTTGTTTTGCTGTAAGAGGATAAAGCACAATTTTAATCAGCAGAGTAAAAATAATAATTGCAAGACCATAATTACCAACAATATTATAAATAAAATCTAACGCATATGCCATTCCATTAATTAACCAATCAAACATTTAATAAATTCCTCCTATTCTACCGGATCATAACCACCTGAATTAAAAGGATGACAGCGCAAAATTCGCTTTAATCCCAGCCAACTACCTTTTAAAACCCCATATTTTACAATTGCCTGTCTTGAATATTCCGAACAGGTAGGACGAAAACGACAGCTTTTTGGAGTCCAGGGTGAAATAATCTTTTGATAGATTTTAATTAAAAATAAAAATAACTTTTTCATTTTATCACCTTATTTAACCAGTTTCATAATCATTGTTAATAATTATGTAAAAATAAATAAAAAAACAACAAATTATTAATTAACTTTTATGTAATTCAAATTATATTCATTTTTTTATACAGTTTTTTTACATCTTTTTTCAAATGACGATAATCAAGTTGAATAACCGGTTTGCGGGCAATAAAAATTATATCATAACCTTTAAATTCTTTTTCTTTTTCAAACTCTCTGATTATTTCTCTTAATCTTCTTTTTAATTTGTTTCTAACAACAGCATTGCCAATTTTTTTACTAACTGATAAACCATAGCGATTTTTTTTCCCTTTTTCATAATTTAAACAATAAATTACCAGATTTCGAGTAGCATATGATTTTCCATTTTCATATACCTTTTTAAACTCCTTATTTTTTTTGAGACTTTCCACCAAATAACCTCCAGCTAAAATAATCCACAACTAATACACACTGATACAATTATTTATTCATACATTAAAATTATATGCTATTTAGATAGTAGAGTCAAGCAAATTTAAGCTTATCCACAAGATAAATTTTTTCAGCCTTTGTTGATAATTTGTTGATAATCTGTTATTATTAATATGGTTATTTCGAATTAAATTTTTATCTTGACTGAGTTAATAGTTAAGAAGATATTAACAATCTGTTTATAAAATAATCAACAGGCTCTTAAATACAGGAAAATACAGGTAGTTATCCACAATTTTTTAGTTTTTTATCCACAAACTGTTAATAACAATCATTCTTTGTGGATATCTTTTCTGATTTTATTAACAAGTTTTTATTCTTTTTTTGAATTTAAAAAGTTATTTTACTGTTTTAACAGGAATGTTTAAAGTTGTTTTTATGTGGATAACATCTTAACTTATCCACAATTTTGTGGATAAGTGCCTATTTATCCCCATCAATTGGGGATAACTTTAACTTAAGTACAATTTTTTTAGAATTACAGGAGGTATTTTATGTCTTTCTCGCAAAAAGAATTAGACCATATCTGGAAAAAAACATTAGAAAATATTAAAGAAAAAATTTCAAATCCAAGTTTTAATACCTGGTTTTCCGAAACAAAAGCTGTAATGACCACTGCTGAAAATCAGCTTGTGCTGCAGGTACCAAATAATTTTATTCAGGAATGGATAGAAAGCCAGTATACTGATTTAATTGAGGAAATACTTGAAGATTTAACAGGTAATAAGTGGTCTTTGATCTTATTAACACCAAAAGAAGTTAAAAAATTTAAAGAAAATAAAAATAATAATAATCTAGAAAAAAAAGAAGACCAGCAAGCTGAAGTAGTTGAAACAACTTTAGAAGAAAATAATATGGAAAAATCAGAATTAGAACAAAATGGTTTTAATCCTAAATATACTTTTGATACTTTTGTAGTAGGTAACAGCAATCGATTTGCTCATGCGGCATCTCTGGCAGTTGCTGAAGCACCAGCAAAGGCATATAATCCTCTCTTTATTTATGGAGATGTAGGACTTGGAAAAACTCATCTTATGCAGGCAATAGCTCATTTTATCCTGAAAAACAATCCTGATTATAAGGTAGTTTATGTTTCATCGGAAACATTTACAAATGAATTGATAAATGCAATAAAAGATGATAATACAGTTAATTTTAGAGATAAATACAGAAATATAGATATTTTACTGGTTGATGATATTCAATTTTTAGCCGGTAAAGAAAGAACCCAGGAAGAATTTTTTCATACCTTTAATACCTTACATGAATCAAATCGCCAGCTTATTATATCCAGTGACCGACCTCCAAAAGAAATTCCAACTTTAGAAGAAAGACTCCGTTCCCGCTTTGAATGGGGTTTAATCACTGATATTCAAAAACCAGATTTAGAAACCCGAATTGCAATTTTAAGAAAAAAGGCAGATATAGAAAATTTAACTATTCCAAATGAAGTAGTGATCTATATTGCCAATAAAATTCAGTCAAACATTAGAGAATTAGAAGGTGCTCTGGTTAAGGTAATTGCTTATTCTTCGCTTGTTGACAGGGAAATTGATGTTGATCTGGCCAGAGAAGCTTTAAAAGATCTAGTTAATAAAAAGAAAAATGAATCAATTGAAGTCAACATCGAAAGAATCAAAAAAATTATAACAGATGACTATAATTTAAGAATGGAGGATATGCAGTCTAAAAAAAGAACTCAAAATATAGCTTTTCCCCGTCAGATTGCTATGTATTTAAGCAGAGAATTGACCGATTTTTCTCTTCCTCATATTGGCAACGAGTTTGGTGGTCGAGATCATACAACTGTAATTCATGCTCATAATAAAATCAAAGAAAAAATAGAAAATGAGGATGATTTTAGCAATAAAATTGAACGATTAATCGACACAATTAAACATGGTTAAGCCAAATAAAGCTGTTATATTTTTTATTTTTAAAAGCCTTTTTTCTATCAACATTTTCTGTGGATAATTATTAAGGTTGTTGTTGATAGAATGTTGATAAATTTAAACTGTTAGTATGTGGATAACTCTTATCATATCAGCTAACATATTATCTACAGGCAAAATTAGGCTCTCATTAGTCTAGATAGGCTTATCCACATATTCACAGCCCCTACTACTATTACTACTAGTTTTATTAATAAATTAACCATAATTATATAGTTTCGATTTTGTTAATAACTTTTAATTTGGAGGGATACACTTTGAAATTTTCAATTAAGCAAGAGGATTTATATTATGCTCTCAACATAGTCAGAAGAGCTGTAGCCAAAAATCAAACTTTACCAATCTTAACCGGAATATTTTTAAGCTTAGAAAAAAATACTTTAACCTTAAAATCAACTGATCTGGAACTGGGTATTAAATATAACTTAAAAGTAGAAGCTCAAATAGATGGCTCAATTGTACTACCAGCTGCTCAATTTTTAAATATTATTCGTGAACTGCCAGATGAAGAAATAAAAATAGAACTAAATCAGGATAAATGGCAGCTGCAGATTAAATGTCTTAATTCTTTATTTAAAATAAATGGTTTTGATCCAGATGAATTTCCCAATTTACCTCAGGTAGAGGAAAGTGCAAACTTTAATCTTCCTTCCAGTAAGTTTAAGGAAATGATAAAAAAAGTAAAAATCTCGACTTCAAAAGATGAAACTCAGCCTGCTCTAACTGGAGCTTTATTTGAAGTTGAAGCAGAAAAAGTAAAAATGGTTTCTACCAATACATATCGTTTATCATATATTGAAGCTGCTTTAAAAACCAATGTTGATGAAAAACTAGCTGTTATCTTACCGGGAAATACACTCCAGGAATTAAATAATCTTTTAGAAGCTGAAGGTAGTGTAGATATTGAAGTTGACAGCAGCTATGTTCGTTTTATATTTAATGGTATTGAAGTTATATCACGTTTAATAGAGGGTAAGTTTCCTAATTATGAGCTGGTAATTCCGAATGAATCAAATAGCAAATTTAGTGCAGATCTTTCGCAGATGAAAGGAGCTGTAAAAAGAGCATCTTTAATTGCAAAACTTGATGCAAATATAATTACTATTTTTGCAGATGAGGGATTGATGATGATTAATTCAGCTGAGGGAAGTTCTGGTTATGCTCACGAAGAAGTTAAGATTGATCTTGAAGGTCCGGATCAAAAAATTAATATTGATGCGGGTTATTTTATTGATGTTTTGAAAGTTTTAGATTCTGATGAAATTAATATAGAAATGATCGGTCCTTTAAATCCACTTGTTGTGAAATCGGAAACAGAAGCCGGGGATAAATTTATTTATTTGATCATGCCGGTTCGTTCACAATCATAATTGAAATTTTAAAAAGTGTACTGGACTGTGGAAATGTGGATAGTTGTTCAGAGGGTACACTCAAAGTAAATCAAGGAGGAAATTAGAAATGGAAGATGTAAAAATAACAAGTGACACAATTAATCTGGATCAATTTTTAAAATGGGCCAATATTGTAATGAGTGGTGGAGAAGCCAAACATTTAATTCAGGCAGGAGAAATAGAGGTTAATGGAGAAATAGAATTAAAGAGGGGAAAGACTTTAAAAGCTGGTGATATTGTTTCTTCAGCAGCTGAAGATAAAAAATATAAAGTAAGTCGGGGATAATTAATGTATTTAGAAAGAGTTCTCTGCCGAAATTTTCGTAATTTTGAAGAGCTGATGATCGATTTAAATCCAAATTTAAATATTTTTTTAGGTGCCAATGGTCAGGGTAAAACAAATTTTTTAGAATCAATTTATTTAATGGCTACAGCTAATTCTCATCGAAGCAGTATTACTTCGGAAATGATAAGCTGGGAAAAACAAAAAGCACTTGTTCAGTTGCTTTTACGGCGCAGAGAAGGTAAAATAAAGTTAGCCATGCGTTTAGAAAAAAATGGACGCCAGGTTGAAATTAATGATAATCCTCTGGATAAAGTAAAAGAACTGCTGGGATATTTAAATGCAGTTTTATTTTCTCCTGAGGATTTAAAGTTAGTTAAAGAGGGACCTGCTCATAGACGCGATTTTATAGATCTTGAAATTTCTCAGGTCAGCCGTTATTATAACCATCTTTTAAGTAAATATGATCATATATTAAAACAGAGAAATAATTTATTAAAATCAATTAGAGATGGTAAATCAAGTGATCGGGAGATGCTGTCAGTCTGGGATGAACAGATTGCTGTAGTGGGATCCAAAATAATTTTAAAAAGGGTAGAAGTTATAGATAAATTGAAAATTCTGGCCAGGCTTTCTCAGCGTAAAATAACTGAGGGAAGAGAAAATTTAGAACTTGAATATGATATTTCTCTAAATAATTTTTCAAAAAAACTGGGAGAAGCAGAATTAAGAGAACTTTTTATAGATAGTTTGATAGCAAAACGTGATCAGGAAATTGCCCGTGGTTATACTATAATTGGTCCCCATCGAGATGATCTTATTTTAAAGGTAAATGAGATGGATTTACGCAAATATGGTTCTCAGGGACAGCAGCGAACTGCTGCCTTAGCCTTAAAATTGGCAGAACTGGAATTTATGAAATCAGAGACCGGAGAATATCCAGTCCTGCTTTTAGATGATGTTTTTTCGGAATTAGATGGTTTAAGAAGAAAAGCATTGATTAATATTATAGCTGATAAAATTCAGACTATAATTACAGCAACAGATGGCGAAAATTTATCCGGACTTAAAAACAACTCCTATAATGTTTATCAGGTTAAAAAGGGGAGAATAAAAAAGAGGGTGAATTAGAGATATGTTTTTACATCTTGGTGATGGTTATATGATTCCATCAAAAGAAGTGGTATTAATTGGTGATTTAGAGAGTACAATTTCATCTGAGATAACTGAGGAATTTTTAGAGATTTCTGATGAAGAAGGATTTATTGTTGATTATTCCGGGGGGAAGGCCCGTTCTTTTGTGTTGACAGGAGAGACGATTTATCTTTCAATGATCTCATCTAAGACACTTGGAGATCGAGTTGATAAGTTTACAGAAGAAAATGGGGGATATTGATGGATATTAAGGACAGAAGTAATTATGAAGCAGAACATATACAGGTACTGGAGGGACTGGAGGCAGTCCGTAAAAGACCTGGAATGTACATTGGTTCTACAAGTATAGAAGGACTGCATCATTTAGTATATGAGGTAGTTGATAATAGTATTGATGAGGCAATGGCTGGATATTGTACTGAAATATCTGTTGAAATAAAGCCGGGAAATGTAGTAAAAGTTCAGGATAATGGACGTGGAATTCCTGTAGAAATCCATCCAAAGGTAGATAAACCTGCTGTAGAAGTTGTAATGACTACCCTGCATGCGGGGGGAAAATTTGGTGGAGAAGGTTATAAAGTATCCGGTGGCTTACATGGGGTTGGTATTTCGGTAGTAAATGCTTTAACTGAATGGATGGAAGTTGAAATTGCCTGGAAAGATGGAAAAGTTTATAAACAAAAATACGAAAGAGGAGTTCCACAGCATGAATTACAGGTAATTGGAAGCTGTGATAGTGATAAGACAGGTACTACAATTGAATTTAAACCTGATCCTTTAATTTTTGAGGAAATAGATTTTGAATTTAGAGTTTTGGCTCAGCGTTTAAAAGAACTGGCTTTTTTAAATAAAGGTACAACTATTACAATTACAGATACTCGCCAGGAAGAACCGGAATCAGAAGAGTTTCACTATGATGGTGGAGTGATATCTTTTGTAGAATATTTAGCACAGAGTAAAAAACCTTTACTTTCTGAACCAATTTATATAGAAGATGAAGAAGAAGAAGGTTCAATTGAGGTTGCAATTATGTATCATCAGGGGTATAATACTTCACTTTATACCTTTGCCAATAATATAAATACTAAAGAGGGTGGAACTCACTTAAGTGGATTTAAATCTGCTACTACCCGGACTTTTAATGATTATGCCCGCAGTAAAAATTTTTTAAAAGATGATGATGATAATCTTAAAGGTGACGATATTAGAGAAGGTATGATTGCAATTATCAGTGTTAAATTATCTGAACCTCAGTTTGAAGGTCAGACCAAAACTAAACTGGGTAACAGTGAGATCCGTGGTTTTGTTGATTCTGCAGTTTCTTCATTTTTAAAATCATATTTAGAAGAAAATCCAAAGGTTGGAAAAGCAATAATTGAGAAGGCAATCAGCGCTGCTCAGGCACGAAAGGCTGCCCGTAAAGCCAGAGATTTAACCAGAAGAAAAAGTGCTCTGACTTCTACAGCTCTACCGGGAAAACTTGCAGATTGTTCCCGTAGAAAAGCTGATGATACAGAAGTTTATATTGTTGAGGGTGACTCTGCTGGTGGTTCTGCTAAACAGGGTCGTGATAGAGAGTTTCAGGCCATTTTGCCGCTTAAGGGTAAAATTTTAAATGTAGAAAAATCACGTTTGAATAAAATTTTAAATAATGATGAGATTAGAGCTTTAATCACTGCCATAGGTACTGGAGTGGGCGAAGAATTTGATATAAATAATATTCGTTATGACCGAATTATAATTATGACTGATGCAGATGTCGATGGAGCTCATATTAGAACCTTACTTTTAACCTTCTTTTATCGATATATGCGTCCTTTACTCGAAAATGGAAATATATATATTGCCCAACCGCCTTTATATAAGGTCAAAAAGGGTAGAAGAGAAGAATATGTTTATAATGATAAAGCATTGAAAGAGCTGCTTGAGGAGATAGGAAAAGATAGAGTTTCCATGCAGAGATATAAGGGTCTTGGTGAAATGAACCCTAATCAGCTCTGGGATACTACTATGGATCCAGATAATAGAATTTTACTCCAGGTAGATATAGAAGATGCAATCATGGCTGATGAGACATTTTCTATTTTGATGGGAGATAAGGTAGCTCCCAGACGTGAATTTATTCAAAAACATGCCCGAGAGGTTAAAAATCTAGATGTATAAATTTTTAGCTAATAAAAGATAAAGGTTGGTGAAATATTTTGGATCAAAAAGCAGCAAGAGTAAAAAAAATTGACATAGATCAAGAAATGAGAACCTCCTACCTCGATTATTCGATGAGTGTAATTGTAGGTAGAGCCTTACCTGATGTTAGAGATGGATTAAAACCTGTTCATAGAAGAATTTTATATGCCTTAGATGATCTGGGAATGACTCATACCAAACCACATAAAAAATCTGCCCGTATTGTCGGGGAAGTACTTGGTAAATATCATCCTCATGGAGATACAGCAGTTTATGATACAATGGTTAGAATGGCTCAAAATTTTTCTTATCGCTATATGCTGGTAGATGGACATGGTAACTTTGGCTCTATTGATGGAGATAGTGCAGCAGCTATGCGTTATACAGAGGCCAGAATGTCTCCAATTGCCTCAGAGATGATGACTGATATTAACAAGGATACTGTTGATTTTATACCTAACTTTGATGAATCTTTAGAGGAACCTGATGTTTTACCGGCAAAATTTCCAAATTTACTGGTTAACGGTACTTCCGGAATTGCAGTTGGAATGTCAACAAGTATTCCTCCCCATAATTTAGGTGAAGTAATTGATGGAGTTATAAAATTAATTAATAATCCAGAGATTACTACTAAAGAATTAATGGGAACTATTAAGGGACCTGATTTTCCTACAGGTGGTCAAATAATGGGTCGAGGCAGTATTTATAAGGCCTATAAAAATGGACGCGGTAAATTAACTGTGAGAGCTAAAACCAGAGTTGAAGATTTATCGATAAATAGAAAACAAATTATTGTAGATGAACTTCCCTATCAGGTAAATAAAGCTCGCTTAATTAAGAGAATAGCAGAAATGGTTAAGGACGAAAAATTGGAAGCAATTTCTGATATTAGAGATGAATCAGATAGAGATGGAATGAGAATAGTAATTGAATTAAAAAGAGAAGCTACTCCCAGGGTAGTTTTGAATCAATTATTTAAACATTCTCGACTCCAGGTTACCTTTAGTGTAATTATGATCGCACTTGTAGATAAAGAACCAAAGGTATTATCCTTAAAAGAAATATTAGAACATTACTTAGAACATCAAAAAGAAGTTATTAGTCGCAGAACCCAATATGACCTGGATAAAGCTTTAGATAGAGCTCATATTTTAGAGGGTTATAGAATTGCTCTGGCAAATATAGATGAGATAGTAGAAATGATTAAAAATGCTGATGAAGTTGAAACAGCCAGAATTAATCTGATGGACAACTATGATCTTTCTGAAACTCAGGCAAATGCTATTTTAAGAATGAGACTCCAGAGTCTGACTGGACTAGAAAGAGATAAAATAGAAACTGAGTATGAAGATTTACAGGAAAAAATAACATATTACAGATCCATTTTAGCAAATGAAGAAAAATTATTAGAAATTATTGAAGAGGAAATTCTAGCAATTAAAGAAAAATATAATGATGAGCGCAGAACTTCAATTATGAATAGAGTTACAGATTTAGAATTAGAAGATTTAATTGAAGAAGAGCAGATAGTAGTAACTATGACCAATCAGGGTTATATTAAACGGATGCCGCTTGATCTGTACCGCAGTCAGCGGCGTGGAGGCAAGGGAGTAATAGGTATCAGTACCAAAGAAGAAGATTTTGTGGAAAATATCTTTACAACCACTACTCATTATAAATTCTTATTTTTTAGCAATCAGGGAAGAGTTTATAGATTAAAAGGTTATCAAATACCGGAAACAGGCCGCCAGGCTAGAGGTACTGCAATTGTTAATCTACTGGAATTAAAAGATAACGAAAAAATTAATACAGTAATTCCTGTTAAAGAATTTCCAGAAGATGCTTATCTAATTATGGCCACTAAAAATGGTTTAATTAAAAAGACTGCTTTAGAGGAGTATGATACCAATTATACCGGTCTGATTGCTGTTAACTTAAGAGAAAATGATGAACTAATTGGTGTTAGAATTATTGAAGAGGATGAAAATATCTTCTTAATTACCCGTAATGCAAAAGCTATTCACTTCAATGAGTCGGATGTTCGTTCTGTAGGTAGAAATTCCTATGGAGTTAAAGGAATTAACCTGGCAGAAGATGATAGAGTAATTGATATGGGGATGGATTCTGCCGGTGAAGAACTGCTGGTAATTACCGAAAATGGTTATGGCAAGAGAACACCTATTTCCGACTATAGAATTCAAAATAGAGCTGGTAAAGGTATAATTACTGCCAATATTACTGAAAAAAACGGTAAATTAGCTGCGGCAAGAATTGTCGATGACAGTCTGGAAATGATGGTTATAACACAAAATGGTATTATTATCAGAGTAGATGCAGCTGAAATTTCTACCACAGGCAGAAATACAATGGGGGTTAAAATAATTAATGTTGACGAAGATGATAAAGTGGTATCTTTAGCCCGAATTAATGATGAAATTTTAGAAAACGAAGATGTTGATCAGGAAGAAAAAGAAGAATTAACACCAGAAGAGAGAGCAGAGGCTCGTTTTGATAAAATTGTTGAAAAAATAGATAGAGAAGAAGAACAGGCTCTACTGGCTGAAGAAAATGAAAGTGAAGAATAATTATATGTACAGCTACCGGAAACTACTAGATTTATGTCGAATATTGTTGAATAAAAATTTAAAATAGAAAAAACACCCTTAAAAGCTGGATTATTCCACGATTAAGGGTGTTTTTTAATTTAATTTAGTAAATGTAAGTGATTTTACATTCAAAAGCAATAATTTATCATAAGATATAAATAAGTTAAGAAAGTTGATAAGAATACTCAAATTAATTTTAATAATTGTTAATTGCTTTACATCATAATAATTTAGATTCGATATAATGTACTCAATAAGAAAATAATAAGACAAAAATTTATAAAACCTATAATTTTCAATAATACTATAAGAGGTGAGATAAGATGTTAAAAAGAGTAAAAGATTTTATCTTTGAGGCAGCTGAATTAGAAATGAAAGCAAGAGGTTACAAAGACAAGGATTAACTGTTTGGAGAAATAGTAATTTAAATTACTATTTTGGTACAAGCCTATAATTTTAAACAATACTATAAGAGGTGATAAAAATGAGAAAATTTGAAGAGGTTATTAATGAATTTGCTGAAATCGCTGCATTTGGATTTGGAGTTAGAGCCAATAAGAAAAATGATAATAGTGATGACTATATAGACTATCTTGGTTAAAATAATTAATAAGTGAAGAACAAATAACATTATAATTTTATAAGAGGTGATAATCATGATTAAGGAATTTGCTAACAAATTAGCCAGAATGGAAGAAACTGCATTTAATCTAATGTTAAATAAGAAAGAAAACAATAAAAAAACTGATTCTTATATTGATTATTTTGGCTAAAAAAACAAAATAATCTTTGGACAATCTGTAATACAGTAAGCTTAAATTTTGTTGATAGTGGAAATTATGAAACTATAAATATTATCCCCAACAAACCATTAGGTATAATTTCCTGGCTAATAAAAAATAAGGAATTTGATAATAATATGGAAAAAACAAATAAAAAATATAAGTATAACAAGGGCTTCCTTTATAGTAGTTAAGAATAATTTTGATTATTCTCTACTTGAAGGAAGTTTTTTTGTATTTTCCTTGACATGAAATATTATTAATGGTATTCTATTACTTGTCGCCGAAAAAGATATACTAATTTCTGGCCGACAAAATTATCTTAAAAAGTTCTTGACAAAGTGAGGCGTGGTTGATAAGATATTAAATGTCGCTGATAAAAAACGCGGCAAAATATGAACCTTGAAAATTAAACAGCAAGCCAACGTTAATATACTTTGAGTGTT